>Ga0255752_10004937_pt1 | contig 13197 bp, 8 predicted proteins | sample 011ome_25_FD_179952 | JGI IMG/M metagenome (GOLD analysis project Ga0255752, IMG submission 179952) | Coastal salt marsh microbial communities from the Groves Creek Marsh, Skidaway Island, Georgia - 011512CT metaG (version 2) | ecosystem: Environmental > Aquatic > Marine > Intertidal zone > Salt...
AAACTTGAAAGACTCTGTTAGCACATTGATCACCAATGAGGTGGGATGCGTTGCGCGGAAGAGCATTGTCCAAGTGGCAAACAACCTTCTCTTCCTTTCCGATAATGGCGTATACGGAGTGGACTTCCAAGACCTCTACAATTTGCGGGGTCGCGACTTGCCTTTGTCCGCTACCATTGAAGCCACCATTGCCGACCTGAATAAGGCGCATATGGATAAAGCTGTAGCGGTTTATTTCGATAACAGGTATTTCATTGCTGTACCTACTGGATCTAGCCAGACGAATAACAAACTCCTCATATACAATTTTATCAACAAAAACTGGGAGTCAATAGATTCTATCGCTGTTCCATCTTGGGAATTTACTCACCTCGCTGTAGCTGGCAAGGGATCCGATCGTGGAGTATACGCCATAAATAAGAATGGCGGTGTACACAAACTAGAAAGTGGAGCAGGGTCTGATGATCAGTACGTTGTCCAAGTGGGATCGGAAGCGGCCACGGAAGCTATATTGTCATCCGCTACCACCAGAATGTACACTCTTAGATCCATAGATCGAAAGAAGTGGAACAATTTTGATCTGCACATAGAATCTGAAACAGGACTAGCCAGCGGAGGAAACCTATCGGCTACCACCGAGAACGTGGACTCCACCATTGACCTCGGCACATTAGCCAGCTATAATGGAGGCGACAACCTAAGCGCTGGAGAAGACTACTCGATTAGGGGAAGATTTGGAAACAAGAGAGCGTACGGTTTACAATTTACGTTAGATGCTACATTCGGAAGACCTAAGCTCAGATCGCTTAAGGTGGCGGGAACAACAACATTTAGAAATTTAGAAACAGCAGAATAATGGGTAATATATTAGAAAACAACACTCAGTCATTTTCGGATGGAGATCAGATTACATCTACCAACCTGAACGAGCTTTTAACTGAGGCCGAGTTTAAATCAACAGCGGTGGGGTCCGGCATAACGCTTGATATTGACGGTAAACTAGCATTGCCTAGCGACATTCCTACTAGGAGCTTCACTAGCCCTACGCTGAATAACCCCACCGTCGAAGGAACATTCACAGTGAATGCTTCTACTCTCGGAGGTTCGGGAATTGTTATAGAGTCGGAAGGCATTGCCTCCAATGACAACGACACCTCGCTGCCTACATCCGCTGCTGTAAAGGATTATGTTGACACCAAAATCACTGCCGAAGACCTTGATTTTGCCGGAGATACGGGAACTGGTGCAGTGGATCTGGATAGCCAGACGCTTACCATTGCAGGTACAGCAAATAAGATCGAGACATCTGCTAGCGGTCAAACGCTAACACTCACTCTTCCTTCCACTGTAAACATTAGCACGTTAAATGCGACCACTCTTAGCACAACGGGAGAAATTACGGCTGGAGACGACATTGTACTTACTAATAACTTTCCGGTTATCAGAACCGACGATAATAGCGAAGATCTTACTTTGCGTGGAGGCTTGGACGATGCAGGCGGTCAGATAAAGCTATATGGTTCTACGGCTGCAAGTGCTAATGATATTGCTTATTTCGCTGACGAACATGAGTTCTGGAATACAGCGGTTACACAGAAGATTGCCTTTAATGGTAACGAAATTTCTTTTGGGTCAGCCCAAGATGTAAACCTCTATCGCTCTGGGGCGGATGCCTTGAAGACCGATGACAGCCTTGAGGTGGTTGGCGAGTTTCGTGTTAATGGTGGCGGTACAGGAAGCATTGTAGTCAACGACGAGGACAGCTCGCTTTGTCCCACGATGACGTTTTTACGCAATGGAGGTGGAACCACAACTAACGACTTTATTAAGTTTGAAAATAGTGGTGGTGAAGTTGGGGCAATCAACGCCACTGGTGGAGGTTATTTTAGTGGCAATATCGGCATAGGTACTTCGTCACCTTCTACCCTAGGTGGCGGCGCTGATCTTGCAGTGATACAATCTGGCGGAGCGCGCATTGTCCTGAACAACAATTCGAGGAACTGGGCCATAAAGGGAGACTCGGGATCAGACGATCTTAGGATTACCGCGCGTGGATCTAGCGACACCGTTGATATTGATTTGATGACATTGCTAACGAGTGGCGAAGTGGGCATCGGTACGACGTCGCCATCCGCTAAATTGCATGTATATAATTCGGCAGCTACTCATACGCTTTTGTATCTGCAACAAGCTAACACAAGCTACAATACAGACATCAATCTTTACAATGCAAATAACACGACATCATCCACGCTTATTTCAAAGCGTACCACTGGTGATCTGTGGTTGTACCAAAGCGGCGCAAATAATGTTTCAGTTTTTACAAGCGCCGCAGAACGTATGCGTATCGACAGCAGCGGAAACTTATCAATATTAGGTGGAAACATAGGTATAGACGGAAACAATTCTCCTCAACAATTTTATGGTGCTGGTGGAAATGTTGCTGGAACCAATACGTCAGGAGGTGTGCTTACGGTTATAGGACACTCTCCAAATGCTGTTGGAGACTTATCCGCTCCCCCGTATGACGGATCAAATTTTGTAGGTGCTTCTGGGATAATGGCACGAGGGTTCAGTGAGTCGGGCCAATACCGTGGCAGCTTAGAGTTTTTTACAAAAACAGCTTCTGCGGCAAATGCTACAAGCAGAATGCTCATTTCCCATGACGGCAAGGTAGGCATAGGCACTCAGTCTCCAGCGCCTCAATACACTCTGGATGTAAATGGAAATGGTAGATTTGGTTCTACCGTAATTTTTAACGGGCAAACTCAAAACTACAACGGAGCATACGATATATATCGAAGTGGGGCTGGATACGTTCGTCATCGCATTCCTGACCAATCCTTGTATCTAGGCGTTACAAACACTGCGGGAACAGTACATTACCCCATCCTTATGTCTCCGATAAACGATGCTCTCGTTTTTAATAATGAAGAAGGGGAGATGGCTCGTTTTGACACGAGTGGCAATTTAGGCATCGGCACAACGTCCGCTGGAGATAAATTGGAAGTTGGTGGTGACATAACACTCGACGCTAGTAATGCTAACCTTAAAATTAAAGCGGGTGCTGGTGGAACCACTGGAGCAGTTTATTATACGTTTAATAGTGATTCAACAATATACGGAAGACTTGATTTACCATACGACACCCGAGGAAGTCTGGGACTTCGGATGAAGTCTGCTGCTAGTTATCCGATTACAATAGACTCTGGTAATGGCATCTTATTTCAAGAAGATGGAACTACACACTCGGCTTTTGATGCTGCTGGCAATTTAGGCATTGGCGACTCAACGCCCTCCTACAAACTCGACGTAAACGGCACGTTCCGTACTACTGACGACATTTACAACAATATCAGTGGAACGCAAAGTGCTTTACCAGGATACTACAAAGGTACTTATGGAGCGCAAATAGAATCTACTGCTACTGGCTCAACTTTACATATTGCAAGAAGCATTGGCAACTGCATGAATATTGGAGCAGATTCCAATGCTACTGTTGTTTATTTCAGGGACACAAGTGCTGGAGCCACTGTTGCAACTGAGGTTGGAAATATTAGTATTACATCTTCGTCTACGTCATTTAATACTTCTTCTGATTACCGACTTAAGGAAAACGAAGTAAGCATTACCGATGGCATTGATAGACTTAAGCAACTCAGTCCTTACCGTTTTAACTTTAAGATAGATCCAGATAAAATTGTAGATGGATTTTTTGCTCACGAAGTATCGGATGTTGTCCCCGAAGCTATAAGGGGAGAAAAAGACGGCATGAAAGACGAGGAGTACGAAGTGTCTCCTGCGGTCTATGAAGATGTTGTTCACCCAGCAGTTGAAGCCACTTACGATGAAGACGGTAACGAGCTAACCCCTGCTGTAGAGGAGTGGACAGAAAGTGTTCTAGTTACTGAAGCAGTAAGAGACACTCGCAGTGTTCCTGACTATCAGGGCATTGACCAATCTAAACTAGTACCGCTCCTGACAGCAGCATTGCAAGAAGCTGTAGCTAAAATAGAGGCTTTGGAAGCTAGAGTAGCCACCCTAGAGGGATAAAGTAATGAGTAGTAGACGAGGCATAGATCCCACCATGGAAATCAGGGAGGATCCTATTGAATTACCTGATTATTCAGTATATGGATCTGATGCAAGCGACATGCTTGCTGATTACTTAAACGAATACGGCGGTTATTTAGACTATACAGAAGAAAATATTACAGAAGACGCCGACAGTATCTTTTCATTGGGCGATGTTGGTGCCACTGGGTACTCCGTAACTGACGACATGGGCGGATTTCCAAGCGGACAGGAGATCGCTGACGACGAGGAAGAAGCCAAGAGGAAGCAGAAAGAGGAAGAGGAAGATGAGAAAATCACAAGTACCAAGAATACAATTCAGCAAAGTTACCCAAGAGGTCCAAGAACCACTGTTCCAGGATTACCGAATACTTCCATAAGGCTAGGACCAATTTTCACAGGGGGTGCAGCATTAGCAATTAGCAACAACGATGACGACGAAACTACAGTACCACTATCTTTACCAGGAGATGACGATATGAACGATCCAACCACAACAACCACACCAACATACACTTTAGATCCGATGGGTCGCATCATACCGTCTTCTATGGCTGAAGGTGGGACACTCCAAGAACTTGGCGGATTTGGAGATGTATATAGTGCAAACATTCCAAGCTTTGTCCAACAGATGGCAGGTGTCACTGGTGCTGGTCAAACCGCATACGCCCAAGAAGTATTGGGTATGGAAGGCGACAAAATTGGAGCTTACGATATTGGTAAGGAAACATCAAGACAACAGCGTGGATTATTGGGTGATTTACTTGGACTAGGTCCAGATGCGACATACGCAGATATTATTGCTGCTGGAACAGCCCCCATGCAAGGACTAAGCCAAGTAAGACAGACAGTGCTTCCAGGTCTACAGAGTGCCTTCCAGACCGCACAGGAACGCCTAGAACAGGGTTTGACTGGCCGCGAGAGGCAACAGGTGGAACAAGCCACAAGGGCTAGATTTGGGGCATTAGGCAGAGGGGCTGATACAGCCGCCCTAGCCACCGAGATAGGGGACATAATGCAGGAAGAGCGTGGCCTCTACTCACAGAACTTGCAGGATGCGCTCGGCATAGCACAGACCACTTCCAACATTGGACAACAGGAAGCATACGCCACGTCTCCATTCACCCAAGCTGCTATTGGATCTGCGGATCTTGGACCAGGTCTGGCATTGGCTGCAGATATTGGAAGACAAGCTGCAGCGGCTACACCAACCCCAACAGACATATTCGGGCTAGAAGCTGGTGAACGCCAGTTTAGCTTAGATCAACAAGCCCTCCAAGAAGCTGGAAAAGCTGGAAGGTTTGATGTATTGGGAAGCATTTTGTCGGCAGGAGCTAGCGCGTTCCGTGGAGGACCATACGCTGGACTACAGCAGCAGGCTTTGGGAACTCCTCCATATTTCCCGCAGCAATTTCAACAAGGCGACCAATACAGATTTCCACTTGGAGGATAATAACTATGGCTACATTTGCAGGAAGAAACGCGCCAACGGCACTCGCCGCATTGGCACCATCTATCACCAACCTAGCCGCTGCACAGCGGGCTAAGTCTCAGGCCGCTGCTGGCCTCATGAACACATTGGGTGTCCAGTTTGAGAAACAGAAACAGCAAACTGCTAGGAGGGAGCAGAACGAGGCTGCACAGCAAGTGGCCGAGAAGCTGTTGCAAGATCCTGCATTCCGCCGACAAGCTCCCGGAATCACAGATTCCGCCTCTCTGGTAAAGCTGGTGGGTGCAGAGAATGTCATTGGATATGGGATGAAAACCCAAGAAGCCGATCGTATTGCACAGCAGTCGGCAGCTAATATTGGATTGATTAAAAAACAAATCGAGCAGTATGATGTAGATGCCAAACAACGAGAAGCGGATGAAGCCTCCAGTAAAGCATTTACCACATTAGCTGGTGGAATTTATAGTGACGGATTTACCCAAGAAGACCTAATGGCAGGACTTCAAGGATTAAATTCAAGTGATGCTGTTCGTGCGTTGAATCTATACAATGAACGCAACCCCCAAGACCCTCTTCAGGAAATAAAAGTTGGAGATAAGACATACCTTTATAGCAGTAAATCTGGTAATGCTATGTTGGTCGATGATGGTTCTCAACTAGATAAGGAAACCTCATCTAGGTTGGCAGCCATAGACCAAATGAATATTTCTTCAGAAGAAAAGGAGATTCTGAAACAACAGGCATTGACCTATGCTGCCACTCCACGCGATCGCGATGGATACCCTATTGACGGATTTGGCGGACAGGCTGCTGGAGGAGGTGCTGCTGGTGGAGCTGGACCCGTATTGGATGCTTCTCCAGAAGCAGTATCATTCTTTCAGCAAATTCCAGAAGACCGAGTAACGGATGTTTTTCTCAAAGATGGCCAGACCACTCCTGAGTTTGATCAATATCTATCTAAATTATCCGAAGCTGGTGTGTCCGATGACATCATCAGTGGTGTAAAAACCATGGTTGAGCAACGTGCCGAAGAGGACCGGATGGGCAGATTTGCCCGAGGTGAGTTTGGAGAAAAAAAACCTGGGTTTTTAAAATCCTTACTTCCGGGGGAGTTTAGTATTAACGAAGCTGCATTAGAACTATTGAGACGCAGCCCAGAGCTAGTGAGAAGCAGCCCACTTCCGGGAATCAGACCGAAAGTCCCAGCAGAGCGACCCATTCCACAATCTAGTGCGATTCAGGAAAGTCCAATATCTGCTCCCACTACTAGTCGTAGTACACAGGAAATCATTGGAGAAGCTAGAGCCATTCAGGGACTTCCAAGTGAAAGACAGCTTCAGGATCGTGAGTTTAAAAAGAAACAAGCTGCTTTTGAAAATGCCAAGGAACTTGCTAGGCTCGAACTGATAGAAAACTACAAAGGGAAAGATAGGAAACAAATTCTGAAGGAGCTGGAGGAGGCTAGACTTGATACAATACGGTCTATGCCAAAGGGGACGGCACAAACCAAGACACAGAAAAAGGTTCGTGAAGCTTTGTTGAACATTCTTAGAGGACCGGAATTTATTAGGAAATATGGAATAGATGAGTTGCCGGGTAAACTTATAGATCTTATACCTGACATGCGGACTAAGCGTGAACGTGAAAGACTTGAGCGTCTCGAAAAGCAGCAATCCAAATAGAATAGTATGGCAAGATTACCAGCAGCCTACCAACCCCAAGAGGAACTTGATAGGAGACAACAGGCAGGTACCGGGTTACCCGGTATGCCAATGGAAGCGGGTCCAGGTGCTGGCAGAATTGCTGGCAGTATGGCCGTTGATGTTCTCGGTGGCGGTGTTTCATCCGCTGCTGGGTATGCCTTGGCTCCTTTCACATTTGGCCTATCCATCCCCGTCTTGGCGATCGGTGGAGGCATGGCCTCCAATTATGCCGCCCAGAAGATAGAGGGTGATGGGTTTTCCGTTGGACGCATGATTGCGTCTGGACTACTCAACCTAATACCTGGTGCAGGTAAGCTAGCTGCTACCACCACAGGTAAGATAGCAGGTCGTGAGCTTGGCAGATTTGCCAGTAAGGAAGCACTCAGAGGTGGTGGTATAGCCATGGGTGAAAAGGCGGTACAGACGGCCATAGACGAGCAGAGATTCCCTACGTTTGAGGAGTTTGCCGCAAGTGGAGCTATGGGTACAGTGTTCGGTGGTGCCGTAGGTACAGGTATTGGTGTGGCCGCTCAGAAGGGTTTGTTTAATAAGATAGGAGGACTCACGCCAGATCAACTAAACGCAAAACTTCGAAATCCCCAAGATGCTGAAGACATTAAGGATGGTATCATGGAACTCGGACAGCCGGACAAGACCGATTTTTTCAAGGACACCATTGGTACTCGAAGGCAATTTTTTACTGATGGTTTGGCAGAACGTATCAATACCACCAAGCTCCCTATCAGCAACCAAGTGTATGGTGCCATTGCTCAAGACTTGACCAATGCAATGGATTCCAAAGATGCATCCTTTAAACTGGACAGATTTATCAACGCCGCATCCACCAAGCGAAATGAGAATGTTGATAAAAGAATAAGGGATGGAATCGATAACGGTATTAAGTATGGTGATGTTCAGTCTATAAATCGATTAAAAGGAACTCTGTTTGACGATGCTAAGGGTAACGAGGCCATGGCGTTTAAGAAACGCCTAATGGATGACTACAATGAACTGGACGGTCAGTGGAAACAGAAAAATGAAGCCGAGATTGATTCCTTAGTAGCACGTACCATCGAAACTGATGACGCAAATGACTTGGCTCGGGTAGCGGTAAACATCGATAAAGGAAACGTAGAACCAACGACCTTGACCAAGGTCGGAGAGAAGATAGCTCGTTTTTTAATTCCCTCCAAAAAACTTCGAGGAACCCTACTGGACCTTGGTACAAAGTTTAAACAGGGCGTACTTCCTTCCAGAAACATAGGAAGAGGATTGGCTGATGTTCTGTCGGAAATCAAACTATTGACTCGTTCATCCGACAAAATTGCATTGACCGCAGAGAGTGCTGTTAATCGAGCGATTAAAAAAGCAACACTCACTCCAACCCAGCGGATGGAATATGCGGAGAACATCGATCGTTTCTTGAGTGGGGAGGCATCACTAGATGTTTTACCTGCCAAGATAAGGAAAGAGGTGGGTGAAGAGCTACAGATGTATCGGGAAGAATTGGAGCGGTTACAGTATAAGCTCATCTCCTATCTTGGCGGTGATATAGGTGCGGGGCTGGACAAGGATCTCAGGAACCAGGTCATCACTGTTATCAAGAAGAGTATTGATGACAAAAACTTCGTAACTCGGTCATTTAGGTTCTATGCCGATAAGAGATATTCTCCAAGCGAGGAGCTAAAGCAGAAAGCGATCGACGGCGAAGAACGCAGGATAGCCAAGCAAATAGCAAAAAGGGAAAACCTTGATGCTAATGATAGTGCAGTGTTGGTAAGGGCCAGAAAGCAAGCCACACAAGAGATGGCCCAAAGGGAGAAGTATAGTGCGAAGAAAATGCAGGATGACCCTAGTCTGGCCCAGAAACGTGCAGCCGACAAACAGGAAATAAAATTTCAAGCACAAGGAATACTGGAAGGCCGTGGCAATATCAGCGATGAGCTTAGGGAATATCTTGGTGAAATAACTGATCCCGGAGAAAAGATTTTTCAGACGATCAATAAGACATCTAGGCTGGTCAATGCGTTGAAAACAGACGATGCATTGAATAAGTTATTCAGAACGAATGAAGTGAAGATGGCATTAAGGCTAGATGCTAGTGATGCTACCGAAGACATCCTCACCCAAACTGCATATGGTGCAGAGGTAATGCAGGATATTAAAGTACCCAAGGAGGTCAATGACGCACTCCGAGATATCTTTTATTCAGACACTGGATACTTGATGAATAATTCCGTGGGTCGTTTTACGTTGGATCTTCTAAAGAATCTAAACGCTCTATCTAAAATATCTAAAACCATATTTAACCCAGCATCCTACGCACCCAACTTCATTGGTAACTTCTCTTCTGTCTTTGCGTCGGGAGTGAACCCAGTCATTGGTATTGGAAAGGGACTCAGGTTTGGACTGTCCGAGTTTGACGGGATAAGAAAAGCCGTACTCGGAAAAGGGGAAAAGGGTAAGGCCAACCTTAAGAGGTTGATTCGCTTTCAGGAACTTGGAGGCGGTAGCGCTAACGTAATGACCAGCGAAATTAGGAAAGCTGGTCAGCGTGGATTACTTGGAGATGCTGTGCAAACCATAGCGGATCCATTCAGCAAGGTGTATAACATTGGTGATACCACCATGCGTTACGTTGCATGGGAAGGAACCCAGAGGCAGTTGAAGAAAGCCATACCTGAATTAGCCAATGAGAGAAACAGGGATAAGCTAGAGATAGCTGCTATGCGCATGGTACGCAACACTTTCCAAGACTACGATAAGGTGCCGGAGGTGTTGAAGAAACTCTCTCAGATAGGTATTACCAGTCCCTTCATCAACTTCACAGCAGAGCTTATGCGTAACACCTACAATCAAGGCAGGTACGCAGTTATGATGATGAAAAACCCAGCCAAGCTCCTAGCTGAACTAGGTCTTGATGGAGTGAAGATCGATGATAAGTCGGTTAGTCGATTGAGAAAACTGGGAATGAAAAGAGCTGCTGCATTTACCGGAGTTATGGCGGGTGCAGGAACAGCGGTGGAGATGGTTGGCAGCAAGGCTAAGGATTTGTTTGGAGACAAATACAAGAACTTATCCGACGAAGAGAAGCTGGCCCTTAACGAGACAGTGGCTAAAAGCTGGCACAGAGGCAAGCGACTCCTTTACATTCCGAATGCGGATGGAAAGACAGGTAAGTATATAGACACTGAATACTTGGTTCCGCAAACCCTTATGACATCTGCTTTTGTTTCAGGATTTAAAGATGATCCATTAGAGGTGTTACCAAAACTTTTAAAAGAAAACTTCTTGGGCGAAGGTACATTCCTTTTGCAAGCAGCCAGCAATCTATATGGAAAGGATGCCAATGGCCGTGACATTAGTGTGGATCCCGGTATGGTTAATAGATACATGGACAACATTGGGGCGTTCATACAAGCTGCCTTCGAACCTGGTGTGGTACGAGAACTAGAGAAGTGGAATAAAACCATCCGAGGATCTGAGAACGCTCTAGGAACAATGGCTATGATGAGTAGATTGATGGGTGTCCGTTGGGAGGAATACGACATCGAGCGTGATGCAGCCCGGCGACTGGCCCCAGATGCTACGGCTATCAATAATGCCAAGGGTTTGCTTGGCACTAGCCGGAAGTATGACATCAAGGAGCAATACGACCAGAACTACGTAAAGCTAAACCAGAACCGTGAAGGCATCCTCAAGAAGATTACGGGCCACTATAACAATTTGAAGGTGTTGGGATTGGATGGGGAGCAAGCTCTCAATGTCCTAGATAAGACAGCCCTATCGACCAACGATAAGTTTGAATCTATCACAGGCTACTACAGCCCGATGCCATACGAAGAACCTGTCACCAAGACAGAGGTGTATGAATCCCTCGGAGATACCCCAGAACAACGCCTAAGGGCCATACAGGCTATGCGTGGACAGGTGGATCCAAGGGAGGTTAAGAATTTACTAAGCATGCATAAGCGGATGGTGAGGAAAGCCCGCCGGGGCGAACCTGCTATGCCAGCATCGCTAATGCTACTAAGGAAAATGGACAAGGAGGATCGCCTACGTCGATTGACAGACCCAAATGGTCCATACCGCTTGACGCGATCGAATACCCCTCTCATTCGAGAGCTACAAAGACTAGGCATACTCGAAAGAGATATGATCCCGTACCTGCCAGCAGGCCAGTAAGCATCGTCAGGCCCGACATCTACGGATCGGGCAGTTAGTCATACACAAAAAAAGGGGAACCCTGTTAAGGGTTCCCCTTGCTATAGGTGGGAACGAATACAAACCACCTATGTTGTGATGATGACTAACATAAAAACAAAGAACATCGTGGGGATGGAAAAGTGAGAGTCAAGCTATCTCCAGTTTATTTTCGGAAAGTTCATTTATTCTTTCCTCATAATATCCTACCAACCAAAGTTTCAGCATCTTGTAGAAATCAGTGTCAAACAATCCATGGCATCTGTAGGCCGTAAAAATCTCGCCATCGATATTAACTTCTTGCAAATGATAGGAACACCCACCCCTTTCCACCGTTATTTTCTGGCGATCTAGGGGCAATATGCTACGATTTGCTGGGCCGCCAATTAGGGGACAAATGGATCTAGGTATTCCCGAATCAGATGACATCCAAAACTTGGACCACTGAGCCACTTCACCCCACTCAACTTTCATCAGTATTCTTCTGCTCTTTTGATTCAGCGACCATCTGAGCTTTCAACTCGTCAATTTGGGATCCGGTGATATTCTCCCAGGTATTGTTCACCTTTTCCTTAGCCACTTGGTGGGCGTAGTGGATGTAGGTGTTGGTAGACAAAGACGCAAACACATCCAGCACAGATTGCTGGTTGAATGTTTTTTCGATGAGCGCTTCTTTTACTTGTTCGTCTGTTATATCTTCAGGTTTCATAATGTTTTTCTTGCATTTTTGTTTCAAGGAGAGCTAAGGCGCGCCAAGCGACGGCCACATAGTCTTCTTCTAGGAGGTGACGCATCAAACAGTCGTGATGGTCGTTAGATTTATCAAATTCCCAGTGCATGGGTTCAGACTCATCGCAATGCTTCTCATTGCCAAAATACGATTGGTGAGCGATGGCGGCGATGGCGTTAGGGAACGGAGATAGTACACCCGAATAGATGGGCCACTTTTTGCGTTCGTCGCTATCCTCTGGCAAAATCCTAATCTTGTATTGTGGAGTTGAACGTAATATCATAATTGGGTATAAACTCGATGTTTCCTTGCCAGTGGTATCCAATACCAGAGAGAGCCTGCTCGAACAGCTCGATCATTTCGTCGATGGTCAAGTCGTTGTCGTGCATACTTACCTCGCAATGGCCATACTTGTTTTCGATGGTAATTGATGTCATATTTGTCTTATTCTAATTTCTCTAATTCCGAAATCGGCTAATGCTTTGGAGCAAGATTGGCAGGCATAATAATGGCCATAAATCCAAACAATGGAAGGCAGGATGTCAAGGTCTATTGTCCTCAATCTATTTAGCAAACCCATCTCGGCGTGGGTGGACGAACATAGGTTTGGCTGATCGCCCGATCCAAGCTCCATCCTCGGGCATACGTGTCCGGTGTATTCGCAATGGTTGGCAGATGTAATAAACTTCTCTCCAACATAGCAACCAGCAGCCACCGCTCTTTTGCCGCAGGTGCTTTGAGGGCTTACCATAATCCTGAGATGATCGAACTCCCTCATAATTCATGGATGGGTTTGAGTTCATCTTGGGTGGCCACAAACACTTTGCCATGGCCCAAATCTTTCATCCTGTGGGGTCGAATCAGCCGATAGCTTTCTATGGCTCCAGCAATGCGGTAGGAGGGGAATGTCCCGACGACCAACACGTACACATCCACGGCATCCACATTTTTCCAAGGTGCCACTATAAGTCGGCCTGTTGGGTAGGTGGTGGATTTGACATCAACCAGTTTGCCATCATACAGCATTGCGTCATGTA
>Ga0255752_10004959_pt1 | contig 13158 bp, 11 predicted proteins | sample 011ome_25_FD_179952 | JGI IMG/M metagenome (GOLD analysis project Ga0255752, IMG submission 179952) | Coastal salt marsh microbial communities from the Groves Creek Marsh, Skidaway Island, Georgia - 011512CT metaG (version 2) | ecosystem: Environmental > Aquatic > Marine > Intertidal zone >...
GTTGGCCTCGGATGTTGCGGCGTTGGTCTCGGAGTTTGCGGCGTTGGCCTCGGATTGTGCGGCGTTGGCCTCGGAGTTTGCGGCGTTGGCCTCGGATTGACCGGCGTTGGTCTCTGAGGCTGCGGCGTTGGCCTCAGATTGACCGGCGTTGGCCTCGGATTGACCGGCGTTGGCCTCGGATGTGGCTGCGTTGGCCTCGGATGTGGCTGCGTTGGTCTCTGAGGCTGCGGCATTGGCCTCAGATTGACCGGCGTTGGTCTCTGAGGTTGCGGCATTGGTCTCTGAGGTACCGGCGTTGGTCTCTGAGGCTGCGGCGTTGGTCTCTGAGGCTGCGGCGTTGGTCTCTGAGGCTGCGGCGTTGGCCTCTGAGGCTGCGGCATTGGCCTCAGATTGACCGGCGTTGGTCTCTGAGGTTGCGGCATTGGTCTCTGAGGTTGCGGCATTGGTCTCTGAGGTACCGGCGTTGGCCTCGGATTGTTCGGCGTTGGCCTCGGATGTGGCTGCGTTGGTCTCTGAGGCTGCGGCATTGGCCTCAGATTGACCGGCGTTGGTCTCTGAGGTTGCGGCATTGGTCTCTGAGGTTGCGGCATTGGTCTCTGAGGTACCGGCGTTGGTCTCTGAGGCTGCGGCGTTGGCCTCTGAGGCTGCGGCATTGGCCTCAGATTGACCGGCGTTGGTCTCGGAGGTTGCGGCATTGGTCTCTGAGGTACCGGCGTTGGTCTCGGATTGATCGGCGTTGGCCTCGGATGTGGCTGCGTTGGTCTCTGAGGCTGCGGCATTGGCCTCAGATTGACCGGCGTTGGTCTCTGAGGTTGCGGCATTGGTCTCTGAGTTTGCGGCGTTGGTCTCGGAGTGATCGGCGTTGGCCTCGGATGTGGCTGCGTTGGTCTCTGAGGCTGCGGCATTGGCCTCAGATTGACCGGCGTTGGTCTCTGAGGTTGCGGCATTGGTCTCTGAGTTTGCGGCGTTGGTCTCTGAGGTACCGGCGTTGGCCTCGGATGTGGCTGCGTTGGTCTCTGAGGCTGCGGCATTGGCCTCTGAGGCTGCGGCATTGGTCTCTGAGGTTGCGGCATTGGTCTCTGAGGTACCGGCGTTGGCCTCGGATGTGGCTGCGTTGGTCTCTGAGGTTGCGGCATTGGTCTCTGAGGTTGCGGCATTGGTCTCTGAGGTACCGGCGTTGGCCTCGGATGTGGCTGCGTTGGTCTCGGATGTGGCTGCGTTGGTCTCTGAGGCTGCGGCGTTGGTCTCTGAGGCTGCGGCATTGGCCTCAGATTGACCGGCGTTGGCCTCGGAATCGCACGCTTGTGCGGCGGCGTTGTGGGCGCTGACAGCAGCATGGTGATGGCTATCATCGCTTAGGTCCACGTCTCTCGTATGTACTTCATGCGCAGCTGCGCATTCCAAATGTTCGTCACACTCTGCCTCATCACAGTTCACACATTTACCGCTGACGAGAGCCCGCACATTTGTTGGAACATTGGTACACTCAAGGCATGCTGTTGATGACTTATCGTCGTCGTCATAATACAATCCGCCGGCTTTAGACGAACATGTTACACACGACGTCGCCCCTGATGCTGTCACCACCCCGAATGCATCTTCGGTCTGCGAACCTGCGGGGCACGGTATCTGGGCGTCCGCGCCGGCGCTATCGACATAGTAATCGGCCTCGGCGTTGTTACAGGATATCTGGCCTTCATCCAGCTGGAATGTACCTGCCGGGCACTGAATGCATACTGTTGAGGAGGCAGAGTCGTCATCATAGTTACCTGCGCTGCATGGAGTACACGACGTCGCCCCTGATGCTGTCGCCCCCGATGCATCTTCGGTCTGTGAACCTGCGAAGCACTGTGCCTGGGCGGTCGCGCCGGCGGCGTCGACAAAGTAACCGGCCTCGGCGTTTTTACATTCTGTTGAGGATACAGAGTCGTCGTCATAGGTACCTGCGCTGCATTGAGTACACGACGTAGCGCCAGGCGATTCCAGCGTGTCGGTTTCTGAACCTGCGCTGCACTGAATGCATTCTGTTGAGGATGCAGAGTCGTCGTCATATGTACCTGCGCTGCATTGAGTACACGACGTCGCCCCTGATGCTGTCGCCCCCAATGCATTTTCGGTCTGTGAACCTGCGGGGCATTCGTTTAGAGTGCCATCATAGTAAAACCCAGGCGACGCAAGGCAATCGGCAGCTTCATCAGGTGCTTCTGTATTTGCATTGCAGGTGTTACAATTGCCCGCAAGAATATCAGTGTTTCCCGAAAGACGGGCAGTGCCGTCAACTTGGTTCCCGCATGACGTCACCGGCGAGCAATTATCTTGAGCACATTGCATGCTGACGTCGGCACAGTAATGACTTTGTGACGTGTCTCCGCATAGATTAGAACAGCCCGCGAAAGACGCAGGGTCATCGTCACATATGCTTGCCGCTAACAGATTATCGGCCTCCAATTGGTCAATTTGCGATTGTGTCCAGCAGCATGGTTCTGCACAGCATTCATCATGGGGATTGCAGGTACCGGGGAGGTTGACGTCATCGATTTTATTTCCTATGATTTTCGGGCCCGAAGGATGAATAAGACAGTGTTGTCTTTCTTCTAAAGTGTTTTTTAAGAAAGAACGTCGCAGTCTGTGTGAGTTGGGGGCACACCCTACAGTCCAAAGCGCTTCGGACGTGCTGTCTGGGGTCACTTCGTGGTAACCTCTCGGGCACCACGGAGACTTGGCCGCGACCAAAGTCGCGGTCGCATGCATGGCAAAAATGGCAAGCGTTGATTTCATTTTACACAAAAGAAGACCCCTTAAATAGTATAGAGTTTTTGTTTACGCACGTCTTCCGACGCATCCCTATTTAAGTCACCACTATACTACTATCTAATGTCACTCAAGGTCCGCGAATCCGGTACGTACACCGGAGTTTACGATTGCGTGCGCATTTACGGCGTGTCGCACGTCGTTTTGTCCGACGTGCGCGCGCGCGTTCTCGTCGCCATCGACGCAGCTGTCGAGGTTCGCGGCTGTACGTTGAACAGCGTGTACGCCGAGCGCTCGCACGTTGACATGCAACACTGCTCAATACGGTCCGTCCCAGTGTCTTTCGACATTTTTGACGCCGATGGGGAACTTTTAGAACGCCCGCGTACGGGCAGCCTGCTCTGGGATGCGCACGAGCGTTGTATCCTGCAGCTTCTGGACGTGTATTTGAAAGAGGACGACGACGCACGGGTCCACGTCACCTATCAATATCAAAATATTACGGGCAACGACGTTGTGGTCGAGCGCGGTCCCATCGTTGACAACCGTTATCGCCCGCTTCCCGGCCTTGTCGCCTTGGACGCGTCGCATATCGTGGCGCGCGCCAGTGTTGTCGATGATTTTGTCGCGCGTAATCGTTTGGGTTATGTCGCTGGGTTTATAATGTTCGGAGCGTCGGGTGCGAAATGTACGTTGGATGCGCAAGGTCTCACCGCAAAGTACGACGTGGCACTTTTGGAGCACTGCCGCGTCCGTATCCGCGATAGTCGGCTTCATGGTACGATGAAGTTGCAAGACGTCGAGTGTGCCATAGAAGATTCGGAACTGGTTTCGACGGGGGAGGATGTCATCGAGTGTGGTCATGTATTTGACGCGCAGGTGGATACGAGTCGCGTGCTTGTGTGTGGGCGTAGTCTGATTGGGGGCACGCATTCTACAGACCTCCCAGTGTTTGCACGGGCGTCTGTCAGCCCAGTGCTAACTCTGGTGGGGTTTAATATTTTGGTACAAAAGTTTGAACAGATGTTTCGGTTGCAGGATTGGGTCTCTGGACAGCACTTGTTGCTCGACCGTAGGTATCGTGTACACGGTGACAATGGCCAGGAGACCATGGGCCAGCCCTCGACATGCGTGATAGACATTGAACTGCGCACGGACGTCGTGGCAGCATTGACGGTACTGCGCCGCCAAGCCCCGGGGGTCTACAACATTGCGGCGATTCGTCGGTTGATTATGCAGATGGTGCGCCACGATACACCGGCGTACATCACACACGCCAACCCCACTACACAGGCCGCCGCGGGACATAGAGATAAACGCGGGCGGAAATAATCTAGTCTTATGTTTTGATGTATTTAAATCTCCTCTTTAGCCACTAAGTGAATGTCGGTGCACCCGGGTTGTCCCGAGACCTATGAGTGTCTCATGGGCACGGACCGCTTCCGAGTCTTTCCTTTTTTGCAGCCTGCGCTGCGCACACTGTTGTACTCGCTCGTCGAAGGTACCGTGGCGAAAGGCACGCTGTGCCTCGAGTGTGGAAAAACCTTGGAGGCACCGTCGGGAAAATGTCCGGGCGGGTGTAATGTCCTGGAGACGATTACCGAGTGTTTGAACTGTGACGCGTATTCGTTTCCGTGCCCGACGTGTCGCACCTGTATATTTCAAGGTCAGCTTCGGTCAGTGGACGAGAGTTAGACGTTCAGTTTGTATTTTTTGAGACCATTGCGCAGCATGCGCAGCGTGACGTTGATGTTGGGCGCACCTTTCCATTTCTTGCGAACGGTCGGTGTAATTTCTTTGGCGAGACCAAAGTCGATGATGTAGAGTCGGTCGTCGTCGTCGAGCATGAGGTTGCGCACGTTGCCATCGTTGTGCAGGATGCCGACACGGTCAAGCGTGGCCATTACGTGTTGTAAATCTCCGGAGAGCTGGCGACTGTCTTGTGGTGTCGCCACGTCAATGACGCGCGCCGGCAGCACCTCGGAAAAGATGCGTTTTTTATCTAGGTCAACGTGCATCACGTCTGGTGCGATGTTTTCGGCGGCGGCGCGGGCTTGAAAGTCGGCTTCAATTTGGATGCGCGCGCTGGATTTATTTGCTTTGAATTGTTTCATGGCGGCGCGCAGACCGTTGGGAAACTCCACCAGCGAGACGACACCTTGGGCACCGTCCTCGCCGAGTTGGCGCAATATTTCAAAGTCGTCGTCGCGGCTCATGTTTTTTCTTTTCAGTACCGCCATTAAATAGCCCAGTGCATAGACTTTTCGGGGATTATGTAGCACATAATCGGTACGTATAATTGTAATATGTTCTATGTTAAATAAAAAGATGTCGACGCGTATCGAAGTGGTGCGTGTATATTGTACGCGAGGTACGGATTGGGCCCTGGTGTCTTGCCGTAACGCCTCTGGCGACCTCTTTAAATGTGCCGGTACATTTGGTTGCGCGGGGTCCGAGATGGTGCCCGGGCAAATCTACGTGGGCAACACGTCCAAGAAGCGAGCACACAACGGCAGCGTGCAGCATCAGTTTCGCGGCCGTCCGGTGAGTCGCGAAGCTCACGCCCTCAAAAAGGCGTTTGCGACGGCGGGTTTGAACTACACCGACCGTTCCGCCACCTTTTCGAAGCTGCGCGACCCCAAAACGATATTGGCGGCTTTGGAGCGGAGCCAGAACGCGACGCTGATGTCGGTGCCGAACATTGGGCGCAAAAAGCTGGAAAAGATGTATCGTGCCTACGATTTGGTCAAGTTGACGCTGCAGCGTTCTTCTACGTTGAAAAAGTTTCTGCCGAGCCTTTTTGAGTACTTGAGCGGTAATCAAAAGGAGGCCATTGAAAAGTGGTTTCATGGGGGTGGCGAAGATGGCGAATTTGAACGTTTCGTGACGTTTGTGCGCACCGACCCCTGGCGCATTCAGTACGACACGGAGTATGACAACTTTGCACACTATGAAGTCGACCGCCGTGCCGACTTTTTACGGGCCACGACGGCAAAAAGTCGCCAGACGATGATTGACCGCGCATTGAAAGACATGGGCATCACGTCGTTTGAGTCGGACCCGCGTTATCGCCGTAATCGCGCTATCCACTGTATTCGCGAGCACATGAAGAAAACGGGCGATTACTGGATGCCGCGCCGTACGTTGCTGGCGCGACTGGGCGTGTCGGCGTTGGACCCGTCGTGGCCTTGCATCAGCCATGACCGTTACGTTGCGCTTTCCAAATATGCCCACATCGAGCGTTTTCTCCAAACGACCTTTGACGACATTCGCGCGGACTATCGTCCCGTCAAGTATACGATGCCTCCGGACGACGTGCGCCTCGACGAGCACCAGCGGGACGCCGTTCGCCAGGCCTGTCTGCACCCGCTGTTCATTCTACAGGGCGGCGCGGGCGTGGGTAAAACGACCGTGTGCGAGCACATTGTGGCGGCCCTGGGCCGTGGCAAGGTCACGTGTGCGGCACCCACCGGCAAAGCGGCACAGCGTCTGCACGAACTGGTTAAAATACCGACGTACACGGTGCATCGCCTGGTGTACATGTCCGATACGGTGGAAGTGCCGTCCATTTTGCTGCTGGACGAGCAGTCCATGCAAGAACCCGAAGTCTTGGCACGGTTGTTGACCAAGCGTCATTTTAAAAAAATCATTTTCGTGGGAGACGTTGCGCAGTTGACGAGCGTCGGTCCGGGGCAGTTTTTCCGCGACTTGTGCGACTCTGATGTCCCGAAAGTCGAATTGACCAAGATTTACCGGTCCGAGTCGCACATAGCGTCCAACGGCCAAAAGGTGCGCGTGGGCGACTCGGATTTGGATACGGACGACACGTCGTTTGAAATTTGCCGCTACGAGGACGACGCGCAGCTGGTGCACACGTGCCGGGATATGTATCGGGCGAATGGCCAAATGCCCATGGTGTTGTGCAATACGAACGCCGAAGTCGCTGGCCTCAACGACGACTTGCGCCAGATTTGTAATCCTCTGGGGGCCAAGCCCAAGACGAACGCGTTTAATTTGGACTATGTGTCAAAAAACGTGTGGCGCTACCCAAAGTGGCGCTTTGGCCAAGGAGACTCGGTTATCAACATTAAGAATTACTACACCGAGGAGGAGAACGGTAAAAAGGTATTACTGGTGGCCAATGGTGAAATTGGTACTGTGTCGCGCGTGACCGACACGACGTGCAAGGTGACATTTTTCGCCGGTGCAGTGACCTTTAACTTTGCCGAGGATGGGGCTGATTATTTGCGCCCGGCCTACGCCCTGACCGTCAACAAGGCACAGGGGTCCGAGTACGATACGGTGGTTGTCAAGTCGCGTGTCGCCTGGGGAGACCAGCGCGAGCGGTTCTACACGGCCATCACGCGCGCCAAGCAAAAGTGTGTGGTCTTCGAGGTGGGTAATGCCATCGAGGAATGCGTGCGTGCACCGGTCGCGCGACGCAAGACCTTTTTGTTTCGTGAAAATGTCACTATAAATGGGTACTAAATATCCTTTAACATGTTATGGTTATTTTGTTTATTGGCGTCCGTCGCCGCCTATCGCGAAGAAACGTATAACTTTACAGCGCAGTACATGCACGTCAGTGACGCGTGCACGGTGCATGTGCAGCAAAATTCGACGACGTTGCGTTTCCACTCCACCAAACGTCTTGTCACCATAGACCGCGTGTCGTCGGTGGTGGCGGCCAATCAACACTGCGACCTCGTCGTCTTTGGCTACCCCGGCGATAACCGTGTCGTTTTGTGGCGAAACGGTACGGAAACGCACATTTCGCGCCCGTACGACTTTGTCGACCGTTTCGGTTTCGATGTCGACGTCCAAAACCAGACGTGGGCCGTGGGTGCTCCCGGGCGCCCGAACGACAACATGGGCCAGGGGGCGACCATGGGCTATGCGTTTGTCTACGAAGGGGACCATTTGCACTCGTGTCGGTCATTGTACGACTCTCAATGCTACATGGTTGGTGCAGAGTGCGAATCGGGGTTTGTCGAGTGGAAGCGTGCCCAAGGTCTCAACAACGACACGGGTGTCAACGAATACCAGCGAAAGTGCACACAGTCTGGCTATCCAAGATATCAAGATTATGTGCTTCCACCGTCCAACGTGGGAAATTTTGCTGCGCACCAATTTGGCTACTCGGTGGCACTGTCGGGTTCTCTCACGGGGCCGGGTTCGACACTCTACGTCTCGGCCCCAGGCGACACCCATAAATTCATGGAGACGCCCAAAGACAATTACGGACGCGTCTACGCCTGGGACAATGTTGTGTGGTCTAGTGACATTGTTTGGTGGGAGATGAATATCAAGTCGCCGATACGTCCGCCCGTAGACAAGGAGGGATTTTACCGCGCCTTTGGACGTGACGTTGCCGCTTCGCATTTTAATCTTGCCGTGGCGTCTTACCCACTGTATTCGGAGCCGACCGTGCCCTTTATTTTCGTGTACGACTGCCACACTGACGTCGAATGCGTGCCGGGTCTGTGCGACACGCCCGACATGAACACCTACTCGAACTGCGAACCGTCGTCCCATGTGGGCATCAGCGTGCACGACGTGCAGTTCCCGGCACTGTTCTACTACTCGGCCCAGATGAAAACGTATACCGACGCGTGGTCCGCGCGTGACTACATTGCCACCGACCTAGACCCGAAACTCGGCGATTTCCAGAACGCGCTCATGGGACGACAGATTGGCGTGGCTGGTTCCAACGTGCTCATTACGGACGAGCACAATCACCATGTCTACCGTATGGGAGTCGACGCGCGCCTGCGAGAACAGTACGACTACCGTGGTTCCGTAGGTTATGGTACGGACACGGAACAGTGGGCCTATACTTTTTACGACGAGACGACGCATCTCTGGCCATGTGACCGCGGCGACATTGGTGGGCGTTTGGTCTGTACGCCGGTTCAGCGGTCGTACTACTCCAACGACGGGTGGCGCCGCACGAGCGATTTGTGCCCCATGAATTACACGACAGCGCAAATGGGGCAGCGCAAGTGTGAGCGATGGCAGTCGCCACCGCTCGTGGGTCTTTCGTGGACAGAAACGCTGAATATCATGTTTGCGATTTTTGGCATTACACTGGGTATGTATGCGGTACTCGTACTGTACCAACGCTGCCGACCATCCAGACATAAACGCTACGAAACCATTATCTAAAAAAAATAGACTTTTCATTGTATCGACATATACGACTACGCCTCTAACATACCTCCATGTCTTGCCACTATTCCAAATTCGTAACATGGCAGGTCACCCCCGGGACCGGAGTGCGCTTCGCCAAGACTCCATGGGGTCACTGGAGTGTGCGCGTCGGCAAGGACAACGCAAAACTGCGGTCCAACTGCAAATTGGCCCGCGTGGGTAGACACACGGTCACCAGCGGCTCTACCCTGGAGCAGTTGCAACAATGGCACGGTGACCAAGCTGCCCACAACTACGAGATGTTGCTCGAGGTGCCTACAAAGACGTGCGACATGTGCGAAACGCCCTGTTGGTACTTCATTCGGGACGAGCGCTCCTCCACGCGCATTTGTCTGGGCCCTTACCGCCGCGGGTGCGGTAGGTCGTACAGAATGACCTACGAAAAACAGGGCCAGCTTTACCTCAACGACGACGGCAAAGCCAGTAAAAGCCAATGGGAGTGCACACCGGGCATGACGTCTCGCGACACTGGCATTTATCTCAAGGGCAAACGCGCCTTTACGTCGCACGAAAAGTTTCACCATGTCAACATGCGCAAAATGCGCACCATGATAGATGATATTATGGACGATTTGCCCCGGGTCATGGGCTCCGAAGGCGTGTGCAAGTCGGCCAAGGCCATACTCACGCGCCTGTACAACAACATACACCCCGAAGACGAATCGACCGTCGGAGACCAAGCGGACCGGATGTGGCATTCGCCTCCCAATATTGCCGCGACGTGCATTCTTTGCGCTGTCATTGCGTTTGAATCGCGCGTGGGCGACAGCGTGTTCACGGTGCCACGCATCGTCGCGGCTGCACAGGGTTACGTGCCGCGGAAAGCCAAACGCCGACGATGCGAACGTCAGGCTCGCGACGTGTCGGTACGTACGATGCTCAAATACGCACACAGACTCAAAAGGCGATGTCTTGTGTCTATCGACCTTCCCAATGAAGTACCCATCGAATGGACGATGCACGCCTCGGACAACATTCAAAAGGAGAGACTACGCATCGCCGAATTTCAAAAGAGGACTCCAGTGACGGTACACTTGCCCCACGACGAATCCTGGGGGCTCGCACTCGAAGAAATCGACAACTTTATACGCGTAGACGGCGTCGAAGCATCTGGCCCTGCGTTTCGCAGCGGGGTTGCCGTGGACGACTACCTCATCACGATTAACGACACCACGATAGGCGTACGTACCAATCTCGAGATGACGATGCAGTATATTGGCAACGCGAAGAAAGCGCAGAGAAACGTCAAGTTGGTATTCATGAGAAAAAAATAAGTATTTATGTATTGTTTATTCAGTTGTATGTCTTTCCCACAATGCTATGTATGTCTAGAGGCATGTGTTGGCGAGCAGTCGCCTTGTGTTTGTAGTGCTCCCGTGCATCATCGTTGCTTTGCCACGCTCGAAAACGTCAAGTCCTGCACCATATGTCGCGAGCCGTATATTTTTGAACCGTGTCACCTCGTCGAAAAACCACACGCAACGCCGCCGGTCATAGTGGCGCGCCGCGACAAATATACGGCGGCGCATCCCATCTCCGTGCTGCTGTTTTATTTCCTGATATGGTACACGCTAGGGCTCACTGGGAAGGTCATGTGGCTGTTTTCGGGCGGTCAGCTGCACCAGAACATACTCAGTTTTTGGAACATGGAACATGTCGTCGCATTCGCGGGGGCAAGTCTGCCGTTCATCGCGGTGGGCGTATTTCGCAAAACGCGGCGCCAATCAGTGCGTGTTTCGGCGTGAACACCAGCACGCGGCCAGCATGCCGAGACCGCCAAGTACGAGCAAGACAAAAAACAACGCACCGACATCCGACACGTCTGTTGTGTCGTCGCACACTAGCCACGTATTATAACCCAGCCACGTACCGGTGGTGCAATTTGTGGTCGATGCGGCAGACAGCAGCAGCAAAATAAAGATAAATCCAAAAATGCCCCAACAGTACCAGGACGATGCTCCGTCGCGCAGTGCTTCGTCGCCCAGTGGTTTCTCTGCGTCGTGATTCACTGAAAGAAAAATGATTTTGGGCTGGCCAGTCGGCGGCGACTCTGATGTATTGCCCGTACTTGTCTTTGGGGGCGTCGGGGTCGAAACGGTTTGATTAAACATAATGCCCCCCGTATTATAGGGTATTTATAGGTGCATTTCGAGAGCAGAACATGTCTTGGGCCCACATCGTCACGCGTCCGCAATACGTTGGCCCACCACCCGGCTTTGAGGTACTCGCGCCCTATTGTTTTTGCCGCACGTGCCAGCAACGACCCGCACGTATGCACTGTTGGGAATTCGGAAAGAACTACAACAAAGTACGCGACATACTCTACCGCGAACGTGTTCACTACAGATACGTATCGACAGGTACCAAAACAAGAGTGGCCGCCCACGCTTGTCCAAGGGTTGTTCAACGGATACATGCAGTGTCGGACGTCCGATGCGTCGATAGCTGACAGCCAGTCATTGCCCGATGCGTCGATGGCTGACAGCCAGTCATTTTTTTTTCACTCGTAGTCTTCAACACATAATTTCATACAAACACTACCAACAACCCAACAACAACCCACCACTCAACATGTCGACCATAGTGAACACTACTACCGGCTTCTTCTCGGAGCTCTACCCCGCTGCCAACGACTCGGCTTTCGCCGTAGACTCCGTTGCGATGGGTTTGAAGACCACTAGTGTGGACAAACCCACCAAACACAAGTGCATACTCAAAATCTGCTCCAACTGCCAGAAAAAAATTCCCTGCAGGGCCCAGACGTGCAAACACTGCAAGACCTTTATCGGCCTCAAGGACGAGTCCAAACGCCGTCCGAAGAAGCCAAAAGCACCACTGAAGCGCCCCGCGTCTCTCAAGGCCTGCAGCAACCCACTCTGCGACCACATGATGGGATGCAAGGCCAAGACGTGCAAAAAGTGCGGTACAGTGGTGGCATACAAGTACGCCAAGACTTCAGGTTCGGCCAAAAAAAAGGTCGGGCGGGGCCAAGGGCGTCTCGTGTGCACCGTGTGCCACGCCTCTCACGGCACTAAAAAGACGCGCTGTGACTGTGGCGCCACAAACACGTGGGACAAGGCACCCAAAGTGCTTTCAAAAAAACGCAAGGCGCCTTCACAAAATCGCATGCCCAAGAAACAAAAGGTGTTGAACGATTTTACCAACGTGTTCGGCGACGAGACGCCGTCACCAGTGACTCGCCCGCGTGCTCCTTCTCTCGTGCCAATCAAAACCACGCAGGGAGGTTCGCTGGACGATACGGACGTTTTGTCGTCACCGTTCTTTGACCCCGTGGACTTTTCACAGGCGCCGCGGTCCCGTGCTGGCTCTATGGTCTTTGACCCCGTGGACTTTTCGCAGGCGCCGCGGCCCCGTGCCGGCTCCATGGTCTTTGACCCCGTGGACTTTTCGCAGGCGCCGCGGTCCCGTGCCAACTCTATGGAGGAGCTGTACAATATGGTCGGAGATAACCTTTTCGACATTACGGTCTAAATAAAATAGAAATTTTCATTTTTTTTCTAAACTTTGTACTTGTACTTTTGTGCCATGTATACTATCACCATGCAACCTTATTACTGTGTGCGCGTGGATGGTGAAGAGTATGTTTTGCTGTATAGAATAAACAAGAGCACCTGGGCAGCGGTGCAAAAGGCTCCTTACGACGCGGAGATTCAAACGGAGGGTGAAGTGGTGGCTTTGGACGCCCGTAAGTGTGAGATGCTACCGCCGACTGTGGATTTCCAAGGCGAGCTTGTGACGGAGCCTGTGTTTTATTTGGAGAGGAACGGCGAATCGCTTATGGTGCGACATCCGGACATGATGCGCCAAATGAATACGTACGGTTGGACGTCTGGTCTTTTCTTTTGCGGTGCGGATATGGTCCAGTGGAACACGGCGGACCGTACTTGGAATGTGAACGGTCAAAAGCAGCGTATGTGCGTGATGACGCCGCGCGGGCATTGGTTTTCATGATGCAGGCGCGCATACATTGGTCCCACTGCCAGCGTTGGCGAAGAGCAAATGTGGGTTTGAGGGTCCACCAGTATCGAAAGGCGCGGCATTTTTCTTGGCAGTGCATCTTTGTATGGAGAGGCCGGCACCTTTATACGAATTGTCACAAAGACCTTGGGTATAACATTAGGTAAACTAAACACCACAAAAGGCCTATTTATGACTATAAATGAAACGTTGTACGAC
>Ga0255752_10004961_pt1 | contig 13153 bp, 12 predicted proteins | sample 011ome_25_FD_179952 | JGI IMG/M metagenome (GOLD analysis project Ga0255752, IMG submission 179952) | Coastal salt marsh microbial communities from the Groves Creek Marsh, Skidaway Island, Georgia - 011512CT metaG (version 2) | ecosystem: Environmental > Aquatic > Marine > Intertidal zone >...
GAGAGCGACTTATTACTGGGCGTCTTGAAAAACTAATTATTGACTACAATCACGGTGCTTGAAATTTCACCGATGTTGGTTCAGCGACAATATTGATCGCAACTCGAAATTCGATTACGCGATTATCTCGCGACGGTTTTGTACGTAATCCCAAAGAACAAATCGATCTAAGTCCTTACCACTTGTGAAAGCGACTCGACCACCCGTACTCTGTGCCAAACGCTGTGCAAAGCGTATATCTTCTTGGCTTTGCGACCAACTTGGCACCAAAAAAATGTTGATCGTGATTCCTTCTTTTTGAAGCATGGCAGCCTCTCTCATCGTCGCCATTTCAGTGCGAGGGTCAGGAGGATAGAGCATAAATAGCTTTTCTTCTTCAAAATGAGCAGTTGGCAACCCATCGGTTATTAAAACCACTTGTCGATTACTCGTATCACTATTCATCAGTTGCTTACGAGCAAGCTGCAGGGAATGCTGAATGTTAGTGAAGTGCGGATGAATCTGTTGTTCGCTGATCTCAGGATCACTCATATCAGCCCAAAGCTGCACCCACGGATCATGAATCGTCACAGGTTTTGGCATTAACTGAATGATCTCCCCCGGAGCACATAACTTTGCAAACGTATACATTTCGATGAAACGAAGAAAGTCTCCGGGATATTCACTTTGTATTAGTCCCTGTAATGCCAATGCCATCCTTTTCACGTTGACATATTGACCGTCGTACCTCATTGAGCCACTCATGTCCATGATGACGCATGTCGCACATTTAGGCTGGTGTCGAGTCTGATAGACCTCCATATCGGAACTAACAAAGTTCAACGGTCGCTCACCGCCTTGGCGTATAAGCGAATTGATTACACTCTGAGTCAAGTCCAGGTGAGCGAGACTATCTCCGAATTCGTAAGGAGAGGTACTTTGCAACTCTACCGATCCCTCGCCGGTCAAATTAACATCGTGCCTGCCGTGCTTCGAGGGACTCAATTGACTAAACAGTCTCTCCAACAATTTACCCTGAAAGATTTTGTATGCCTGAGGAGTTAAGCGATAACCCCCACCAGCTCCTTTCTCTTTCTCCAGACCTTGACGTTCAGCTTGGTCCCGCAAAATGCTTTCCACCTGCCGCCTCATCTCTTCGAGTTGGCTGAGGTCGCTTGGCTGTACGTAATCTGCAAGCGATTCAAGGTCGATCAATCCAATTTGGGCTGTTTCTCGTGCCTCCGCTAATTGCTTAAGAAGCGCGTCAATATTTTCAAGTTCCTCCTTGATCGCGATCGCTTCGTCAATCTTAAGCGATTCCCTGCCTAAAAACTCATAGTCACTTTCAAGTTGCTCAATTTGATGCTTCTCACTCATGCATTTTAAAACCCGCAACAATCCATTTGCTAAATTGCTTTGGTCATCACCAACGTGATACCAAAGTCGTTCAAGCAAGTATGGTTGTTCTTGGGTGACAGCTTTCCGAAATAACTTCTCTTGTTTCTTTGGTACCTTTAATTTTCTAGCCGCTTCTTGGTAACTAATCTTGGCTTTTTTCTGAACACTCTTTACTTCGTACGTATTTAAAATTCTTTGCTTTCGTTCTTCCAAAATCGCACGAAGTGCATCAAGACTAGGCCCCAATCCTGCAACTTGGCTGGGATCGAGCCTCACGGCCCTTGCGAGATCCTCATCCGACAGACTTTGAAAATCGCCGTACCAGAGTGCCTGTTCAAACGCCGGCGAGACGAGATCGGCCGGTGGCTGATTTGGAGGAGGGTAAGAAATAGGATCATATTTCTGGTAGGAATGAATGACACCGCCAAACCCACGGTTTTTATCGTGATTAGATTTCATATTCGATTTTTCCGTGTCTCTGACTTCGACTGATTCTGTCGGTGCAATACAAACCGGCTAAAACAAACTCAACGCAACTCGCTCGAATCGCTTCGTTCTCGCCAGCATTTACCTCGAAAGCGAGTTTCCATGCATCCGGAATGCGTTCTAATCGCTCCGCATAAGCCGAACTTGGGAGAAGGTCTCCCACTTCAACTCGATAACCTTTGCTGAAGATTTCTGAAATCGCACCAAGTCCGTGCTCATCGACATATTCTTCAAAGACCACGCGTATTGCTTCGGCAATCACAGCGTCGAGGACCTGCTTTTCGCTCATTTGATGTGTTCCCATCATGTCTAACTCCAATTTCCCGACAGCGCTGGAATAGAGATGACCTAAATCGCTAATTCTTGGAACGGCAGGAGTCTCCTGATGCAGAATGGATCGCCTTCTAGCTGATGCGACGACAGTGCGAAAATTAGCAAGTGAAAATCTGGCCGAAACACCCGACGCATGGTCAATGTATTTACTCTTCCTCGCCTGCACCGTGATCTCTTCCATCACTTGATACATGAAATGAGGAACGTGAACTGGGTAATTACCACTTAGATCCTCACCAACTTCTTGCTGAATAATTTCGATCCCAATTTGTCGATCTTCTGGATAATGTGTCTTGATGATGGATCCAATCCGATCCTTGAGTTGCGGTATAACCTTCCCGCTTCGATTGTAGGTAGCAGGATTTGCAGAAAACAAAATCGCAATATCCAAATCGAACTGAATTGGGTAGCCCCGAATTTGCACATCTCTCTCTTCGAGAATATTGAAAAGCCCTACTTGTACTAGATCATCCAGCTCAGGTAATTCATTCATCGCAAAGATGCCGCGATGCATTCGGGGTATCAAACCAAAAGCTAACGCCTCTTCTGATCCGAGGCTAATCCCGCTCGTCAACTTGCCGGGATCAATCTCTCCGACAATGTCCGCAAATTTTGTCCCTGGACCCAAACGCTCTGCGTAGCGTTGATCACGATGCCACCATGCAATCGGTATATCACTCGGATCAGTCTCCGAAATGATTCGTTTTCCCAAGGACGTAATAGGTCGGATAGGATCTTCATGAACTGGCAAATCCACATGATCAACATAGGGAATCCATTCATCCAAGAGATTGACGAGTAATCTCATCATGCGACTCTTGGCTTGACCTTTTTCACCGAGAAACAACATGTCGTGCTCAGCAAGAATTGCCAGATTTATTTCTGGAATGACGGTGTTTTCATAACCAACGATTCCAGGAAACACTTCTGAAGATTTCTCAAGCATTGAAATCAAATTGGATTTCATCTCCTGCTTGACGGTTTTGGACTTCCACCCTGAGTCAAGCAGGAGTTGAAAATTTGTTGGCAAGTCGGGAGTTACTGCGGCGTTCATGCTTTGGCACCTAGGATCAAAGGATTTCTAAGAGTATAGATGCCCGAAAAGCTAATACTGCCCGTGTTCTCCAATAAACATAATCAGCCTGTATTTAAGCCCCTACTGGCGGATTCCATTTAGAAAACGAACCTCGCGCCAAATCGCACGCTCTCGGCGAGCAATTCGCCCACTCCCGAAATAACAGTGATTGTCCAAAAAGGCAAACGTCTTGAACTCTCCTACAGAGGACAACGCCTCGCATAGCGACTCTAACCCAACACACTGCATTCACGGCAAATGATGAAAATGAGTTTCTAGACGTTACAAACCTCGTAAGCTTCCTTCAGGGATCGGATAGGATCATCTGATGTAGGAATAAACTCTTGAGCAATGAAACCCTGGTATCCTGTTTCAAGAATAGCGCGAATGACTGGCGGATAATTGATTTCTTGTGTGTCGTCTAATTCACCGCGTCCAGGGTTTCCGGCGGTATGATAGTGACCAACGATCGAGTGGTATTTTTTTATATTTCGAATTAAATCCCCGTGCATGATTTGCACGTGGTACATATCAAACAAGAGCTTAAAATTTGGCGAATCCATCGCGTTCACCAAATCGGCGCATCGATGCAAATCGTCTCCCCAGTAGCCTGGATGCCCTTTCATGGGATGCGAATCATCCTTACTGTTCAGATGCTCAAGAACGAGTCCAATCTTTTTCTTCTCCGCATAGCCAATTACACGTTTCCAGCAATCTAAACAATTATTTTTTGCTGCCTCATCTGAAATCCCCTTCTGATGCATGCCGGTGAAAGTGATCACATTTGGTGCTCCATATTGAACAGCAAGATCAATACTTTCTCTCAACTTAGATTCGACTTCTGCATGATTTTCTGGGTTAAGCGGTCCCGTCGCAAACCCGTGGCTACCGACAAGAGAGATCTTAAGCCCCAGCGCCGTAACCTCAGGATAGGAAGACGCAGGGATACCTTCAATTGCTTCCAAGCCAATCCGCTTCGCTTGCTTCGCAAGGTCAACCGGTTCCATCGGCTTAAAACACCACCCCATAACAGACTGCCGTGCTCGGTTCTTATTTTGCGAGTCTGCAACCCCAACAGAAGAAATAGATGAAACACTAGCCATCACTGCTGGAACAGTCAAAAAATCTCTTCGTTTCATTCCATTTATACCTTAATTTCAAGATCGCTTTTAAATCTCACACCATGTCGATCAAATGCATTCACTCCCAGCAGCGACAACAGCGCAGTGTACCACAGCTTTGGTCGCTGTAGTACGAATGCCTCTATCCATCGACCTAAGGAATATCCACGGTCATCCAAAAAGCTCGCTTCCGATCAGCTCGTTGACGAACATCTTCAAGCAACACCTTCAGGTCCCCATCATAGAAGCATCGCTTCGGTGAAGCGGAACCATAACGAACAATCACCTCTTCGTTTAAGTCGATTCCATCCTGAGGGCGCAGAAGAAGCCGAAAACGATCTGCCGGTCCACTCTTTAAACGAATCTGATTATCAATACCAATGGATGCAGAAATCTTGCCGGCTCGAATTCGATCTGCCTGCTCCCAGAGGATCGGATCAACGCTAACTCCCTCTTTCATATCGAGCAATTCTAACCACCAGAAGAATTGATCACCCGCTCTAATCGTTGCTGTCTCAATATCGATCGGCATCGGCCGTCGCGTGTGGGAAGGAAGAAGCATCCATTCGAATATTCTTTGTATTTCATCATAGAAATAAGAACGGCCGTTACCACGATACATGACAACCATTGCATCATGATTGAATGACATGTAGTCATCGATAATTGCGCCGTCTGCCTTGGTTTGGTCCAATTCGCCCATGACAAGGTACATGGGTATATATCGAGAATTGGCCTCATAATGGGGAACCGTTTTACTGGGAGACCCGCTAATAGAAACCATACCTGCCCATAGATCTGGATGTGCTAACGCGATATCCCATGCTGCAGTTGCTCCTTCACCATGCCCGGCAATGAAGATTCGGTCTGAATCAATAGAACTACGCCGCATGGCGTGCCGCAAGGCCTTCAGCACTCTCTGGTGTTCTTGCGGAGTGTACTCGTATAAAACCTGCCCTTCCCGGGACCAAACTGGAGCAATAACGATGAATCCGGATCTCGATGCATGACCTAACCTCATCTTCAAGTCTTCGCGGTATTCACCAGCCCACCAATCAATTTGCCGATCAGGCACTGAGCGAGTCTCATGCAATGCAATTAAACACGGATATTGACGTAATGGGTTGTACTCGGGGGGTAGCTGAACTACATAATCAACGTCCTCCATTGCCACGCGATACATACCCGGAACCCGGGCATCTTCAGACTCCTGAGACCAAGCCAATGCTGGCTCCAAAAGTGGAAGCATACGATCAATGTATTCTGGCAACGCGCCCTCGAGCGTCTTTAGCTCATCCAGTATTTGCTGTCGACGCACCGTGTCTGTGTCACCAAGGTATTCAACAACAAGTTCTCTGACTCGCAGCAAAGCGATCACCACACTTAAATTCTGCTCTCCTGAACCAGAACCTAACAACCATCCTGCAATACCAAGTGCGATTCGATTATCAATCGGCAGGTTATCAGAATCTCCAAGTCTTAAAAAATCGCTGAACCGCGGGAGCGTGTCTGCATTTAACTTGTCTTTCATCTCAGCAATCACTCCACTCAAGGCCTCAGTCTGAGCATTGGGGAGTTTTGACATCTGTTCAGAAAGCTTTGCCAATACAGTTTCACTCAGCTGTTCATTAGCTCGCAGTTCCTCTAAAGCATCCTCAACCTGCAATTTTTTGATCCGCCCAACTGCTTCCAGAGGAAAACTATTTAGGATATTTGCTGCCAAAGCATATTGCCCGGAAGCAATTCGATTCTTTGCCTCATCGAGCAACTGATCTCCTTGCTTTTCAGTCAAAGTAATGACTTGTGCAGGCAAATCTTTCTCTTCGGGAAAATCTCGAATGATCTTTTTCAATGCAAGCTTGGCATCATCGTACCGCTCGGCGTTGATATAAAAGCGAACTGCTTCCAGCCGCGAATTCAAATCAGCCGAGTCAATACGGCGATCGAAGATCTTAGAGAGAGTCGCTGAATCGATGGAGCTTGTCGCTACTCGCATATCCCAAGATAGCGAAGGCTTACCCTTCAATGCTGAAAGTTTAGCGTACCGAGAATTTAATTCAGTGATCCCTTGAATGATTTGAACGGGACCCTCTGGTCCACGCACGGTCAAAACGCGACGACCGAATTCATTAAACGGTGATACTCCAATCGCATTACCGAGGCCCGCCACGACCTTTCCGCCAAGTGGTGTCGGCTGCCAAAGCTCAATCGGCCTCTCTAAGTCACCGATATCAACGGGTTCTCCATCCGCCATACCCTTACCGTGCAAATAAGTCCTGCGTAGCCCATCATCAATTAACCAGATCGGACGAACATGTGACTCACCCGCCGATGCCGCACCGAAGCCTTCTTTAAGTGAAGCAATCTCAATTTTGGAACCACGGAGCACTAGGCCATTTCTAAGTTGAAATAACTGCTCAGCCCGCGCGTGAAAAGTCGGCCATAAACAATGAACGAAGACAACGGCTAATAACCAAAATCGATCTCGACACGACATGACACCGATCACCTTCCGCTTAATTCGTTACCTTTCGACCCCCGAAACTTCGCCGATACTCGTTACCTCGCCACAACAATTTCCGACATCAGACTTAGCCAGACGGGGCAATCGATGATTCCCCATGGGCGATTATCGAAAATGATAGACACAGCGATTGACGGATTGATGAACACACGACGAGTATCACTCCCCATGTTCTACCAACTAGGACAGATCGGCGTGAAGACGAGCCTTAATTTGCCAACGAGAACCAAAAGGCGAGATAAAACTCTTAGTAACTCAGATAGAGCAGCTCTTATCCGCCAGTCACACACATGCAAGAACAAGAATGTCTTGTCTTTACAAAGGGTAAGACGCCTGAACTTGAATGATTCACTACGCACGATTTGCAAAGAATGCCCAAAATTTGGCCGATACAGCCATCGGTAAAATCGGAACTTTCATTGGACTCAGCTCGTTAGGATAGATCTAGAGTCTCATGTGCTTTGGTGGAGCTGGGGAGAATTCAGAAAGAGGAAAGACGAATAATTCTCTGTCAGATCTCAGCCGCCACCTCCAAAAAATCGCTTCAACGCATTATCTGCAGCATCGCGAGAATTATCCGTTAGCTTTTTCTTAAAGTCCTCGGGTAATTTACCTGGGGTCTTTTTTTCTTTTGTTCGCTTGATTCTGGCTACGACACTATCATCCTGCGAATCGTCAACCGATTCGGTGTTGACACTCAGATCCCCATTTGAAGAGTCTTCAGCTGCGCTCTGCTGCTGTAGTGTTTCGATATTAAATTGGCGAGTATCTGGATCAGACATTTTTCGAACGCGATCTATCTGATCCGCTTCGTCCAACCAAGAATCAACATCGACGTCTTCAAAACGACTATCTGCTGAACCTGTTTCAACAACTCGGGAAGCGGCATCCGCGACACCGGTCACTTCGGGTTTCTTCGGAGCATTCAAACTGGGCTCAATCACCACTTCAAACTCGAGACTTGCAACTTTCAGAAGATCACCGGGCTTCAAAACTTTTGCTTTGTCGGTTGGCAATCGCTTGCCATTCACAAAAGTTCCATTTCGGCTTTTCAAATCTTGAACCAAGACACGGTTATCTTTGCACACAAGTATGCAATGCTTTCGGCTAACCGATTCACTTTTTGGTCGTAACTGGCAGGAGTCACTACGTCCGATCAAGAACTTTTCTGTTGCAACTTTAATCTCTTTGCCAGCGTGACTTCCGCTGGAAACCTTAAGTACGATTTGCATTTAACACCCGATACGAGTTGCTGCGGACATCAGTCATCCCGTGAATGATCCGAAAGCTCTTCTCTTCGAATATCGCGTTCCAAACGCGCCAACGCTATGCAAGTGATAGCGATTTCATGTGGTGCCAGAACCTTCAATAAAGGTTGTGAGTCTGTAACTTCACCAACATGTTTGATGACCTAACCTGCCCCAAGCTTAGGTTGAGCCATCCCTCTCAGTGGGAAGTATGTCATAATTTATTGACAACAATCAAGCGAACATCCACCTATGGGGGGTAAATCAGCTTAAAGAGCTAACCCATGGGCTTTTGGAGCCTATCGGCCTAAATCTCGGATAATCGTCTTTTCTCGACTTCACTAGACGGATTGAAGCCCTAGCTGGCTTTTGCATCGCTACACAACGACATTGTCAGGAGGCCACTCCGAATCAAAATTAAGGCTTGAAGCGAAAGCTGCAGATCTTTCCGACCGTGCCTTCACCGCCAACCCTCGCTTCGGCTGCAATGATGCAAATGATGTAAATGATTCCCGAACGCGGCCTTGAGGGAAGGCCAATAGACCGTCAAGTCACCTCCTGCAGAGCCACCGCTCTGATGCAAATCGATCGACTGCGATCTCGTTAGCCCTCGTCATTTCCTCAGACGAAAAAGAAGACTCCTTCCACTTTATTCCTAGGTCATCAGAAAAATTTTGCGTGATCGCTTCAATTAACTCATTGAGCTGAATTCTCGAGTTCAATAAATCATTCACTCCCGGCAATTCAGGCGCGAACTCACTCGCATCTAGTAACAAACTACCGTGTTGCAATAGTGATGATCGCGACTTTCGTTGCGCACTACCAAGAACTTTATAACCGTGGAGAATTAGATCCTCAGCTGTGCGTCGCCGAAAACAAAGAAAGGCATCACAATCCCATCCGCATTGATTTTGATCGCTTTGGCGGAATGGGGCGACCGGCACACCACAATCGTACAATGCGCGGACTAAACTCGCGTGGATTTTCTCATAAAGATCCAATCGCGGTCCGATCATCTGAATTGACTGAGGCAAAACTAAGCTATACGTCAGCTCCCGATGATGCATGATTGCACCACCACCGGTGGCACGCCTGACACAAGCGGATAACAAACTAGGAGAGTGAGTACGGCGGGATAAAAAAGGCTGAAAGTAACCAAGTGAAAGCGTAGGAACATTCCAGCCATAGAAGCGAAGCGTCGGTATTTGTTGTCGATCGACCGACTCCTGTAACGTCTGATCGAGCGACATATTCTCCACACCTGACAACTTTTGAAACGGTACGATTCGCCCTAGATTTAGAGTCATTTAAAGCCAATGAAAAGTAACAGACGTCTTAGAGAGAAATTCGTTCTAAGTTTGACTGATATTGCTCAGGCAATCTATTTACCAGTTCTCAAAAGTCGATATCGAAGTAAAGCATCGAACAAAAATGGCGTGTGAATGAAGTGGCTACGCTGATTCCGCACACTGACGTTGATAATCTTCGAAGTTCAGCAATTCGTTCAAATAAGCATCGTCGGATATTCGAATCTTGACAATCCAACCAAATTCATAGGGGTCGGAATTTAGTTTCTCGAGTTGATCCGGTAGCTCAGAATGAACCTCAATGACCTCACCAGAGACAGGGCTGTAAAGTGGACTAACCGCTTTGACTGACTCTACTTCGCCAAGTTCGTCACCCGCATTGACAACCCTGCCCACTTCGGGAAGGTCCATATAGACCAAGTCATTGAGTTGCTCAATTGCAAACGACGACACTCCAACTGTAGCAATTTTCGCGCCCTCGGCCTCTTCAATGTCAGCCCATTCATGCGTGGAGGCATACAACAGTTGTGATTGATCACGGGTCATCATTTTTCTCCTAGCGACCGATTATTTCCGACGATAAAAGGGAATTTTCACAAGTTCCGCTGGTACTCGCGTACCTCGTATATCGATTTCTAAATCCCTCTTTCCCACATCTTCTCTTCGAACATAGGCCATTGCAATCGGTCGATCCAAAGTTGGTGACTGTGAACCGCTCGTCACATAGCCCACTTCCTCTCCAAGACTATTAAAAACCAAGTAACCCTCGCGCGCCGGCCTTCTCGAATCAGGGAGTAAACCCACCCTTGTTTTAGCGGTAGGATTTGTAGCTAAAAGATTCAGAGCATCGGAACCGACGAATTCTCGACCATCTTCCATTGAGCATGCAAATCGCAAACCTGCGGTCAATGGATCGATTGATTCCGTTAATTCGTGTCCATAAAGTGGCATTCCAGCCTCAAGACGCAATGTGTCTCTCGCCCCCAGACCGGCTGGCATGAACCCGTCATCTCGCCCCACCAGCATCAGGTTCTCCCAGATACGTGGAGCCTCTTCTGCCCTGCAAATTAGTTCGAAACCATCTTCACCGGTGTATCCCGTTCGACTGAGTACTACTGGCTTCGAAAATTGATCCGTAATTACGGCATGATAATATTTGAGTCTTGCGGGATCGAAGTGAAAGATTCGTTTGCAGACATCAATTGCCAACGGGCCTTGAACGGCGATCATCGCTGTAATTTCTGTACGATCGGAAAAAGTGACCCGAGGAAATTCGGCGAGAAATGGTTCGATCCAATTCCTAATTTTCATTCGGTTCGATGCGTTAACGACCATCAAGTGGTACCGTTGTTGAGAGGGTGTCTCCAAATGCGAAACGAGAACATCGTCAAGAACGCCACCCTGCTCATTACAAATCAAACTGTACCTGACCGCCCCAATTGGCATGCCCGAGACCTTGCGCGTCAGCAAGCGATCCAGCAAAGCCTCACTACCTTCCCCATCGAATCGCAATCGCCCCATGTGGGAAACATCAAATAGGGCTGCTTTGACGCGACATGCCTGATGCTCTGCCACAATTGACGTGTATGAAAGAGGCATGTCAAACCCTGCGAAAGGAACCATTCTCGCACCTGCCTGGCGATGCATGGAGTCGAGGGGAGTCTTCGCAATTTCCTGAGTCATATTACTTTAATTAAGTTTGATGAGTTGGATTCCTGAGTGCAGTGTTATGGGCTCCTTGGGCATCACAATCCCAATCCCCTGACTCCGGTACTCGCGCTGTTTCGTTACTTCATGAACGATTTCATCATAACGCCCATGCGCAACAGAAAAACCACCGACAGTCAAACCGAACAATGCGCTAATTACAAAACACACTCTTATTTCAGCTTCACTAATTTCAAATCATCCACCCAAGCGTTTCGGTTTACGGCTAAACGCAACCTACTTTTTGTTGGATGAGCAATTCCTTCCGACTCAAAAGATCCAGAGTCTACTCCGTTGATCTTCACGTCCATCCGTTTTCCAACTATCTTAACTTCTAGTTGATGCCATTTTCCTGGCTCTAACTTTAGTGGTCGCTTGTAACTCAATTCCGAATTGATTTTTTTGTCTTCAGCGGTTTCGTTACCTGCTTGACGTCGCAGGCGTCGGTCTAAGTTCATCAAGCCCATTTTCAAATCCGAAATTTCCAATTGGCTCAATCGTACTCTGGCAACACAAATATGCCCGGCATGCACACTTTTTTCGTTCATGTCTGCGATATTAATCCCCAGATCATCTCCTTCGTTCAAACGAAAGCGAAGCGTCAAGACAGCATCACAAAACGAAGCTTCATGTGTCACAGAAACACCATGGTCTGCGACATCTGCACGCGTGATCTTCATCGATCCATCAACTAGATCAACTTGCTTGACCCCTTTGGCTCGCTTCTCGCTATTGGTACCCCAACCATTACCGATTTGCTCTAGATGATCATTCTCCTCAGCACGCTCAAAATCGTCATCGATTAAGATATTCGGCACGTCGTCTGAGGCGGCGACATCTAGCACAACTTTCGGTAAGACAGAAAATAAGAAAATCACAATCAGACAGATCATTCTTAACACGGCTAACACCTTTATTTGCTTTTCGAAAGATCAATCGTTTTCGGAAGAGAAGTGTCTCGAGAACCACTAGAAATAACCGCTGCGATCACAAAAAACCATAACAAGGTTTTTATTTTGGCAAACCCCTAGTGGTTCCTGATGATTCGTCAACAATTCCGCAATAGAATCCCGCCAAAAGTAGTACGATTAAACGGTCGAGGCGGCACCGAAGAACACGTCACCAAACCAATCGGCAAAAAACATCGCCTATGGCTAAGTTAGTAATCGGTGGAGGCACTAAAGTTGAGTGTTGACTTTCTTTGCACCGTCGGCATCCAATCCGTTTAACTGCAGGTCAAATCGCCCCGTAGTCCGGGTCTTCTAGCTACTAACTGATGCATCTACTCCGTTCCAGAAAAGGATCTCAATGAGCAACAAAGTCTTAATCATTATCGGGGACGCCACTGAGACTCTCGATACCATGTACCCTTATTACCGATTACAAGAATCTGGATTTACACCGGTTATCGCAGGACCGGAGAAACGCCGGTTTCAGATGGTTCTACACGAGATCAAACCTGGCTGGACGATTACAAAAGAATGGGAAGGCTACAGCATCGAAGCAGATATCGCCTTCTCAGAGATTGTCCCAGACGACTACGCTGGAATTCTTTTCAGCGGAGGAAGAGCACCCGAGTACATCCGTTACGACGAGCACCTAGTCCAGGCCACTAAACATTTCTTTGAAACCAATAAGCCTATCGCTAGTGTTTGCCATGGAGTGGAGATCCCCGCTTACGCTGATTGTGTTCGCGGCCGAAAAATGGCAACCGTGCCCAAGTGCCAGTTTGACCTAGAGGTCTGCGGAGGGATCTTTGTGAATGAACCCTGCGTAGTGGACGGCAACCTAGTCAGTGGGCGAACCTTCCATGACAACGGGCATTACGTCAGACCATGGATTGAGCTTTTAGAAAAGGCTCGATTCGAAAACAGTTAGACATCTGCGCCACAATCACAAAGCAATAAGCTTGTAGCATTAAGAGGATGCGAGCAGTGAATCGTTTCGCATTGCAAACCTAAAATCAGCACCGCCTG
>Ga0255752_10004963_pt1 | contig 13147 bp, 28 predicted proteins | sample 011ome_25_FD_179952 | JGI IMG/M metagenome (GOLD analysis project Ga0255752, IMG submission 179952) | Coastal salt marsh microbial communities from the Groves Creek Marsh, Skidaway Island, Georgia - 011512CT metaG (version 2) | ecosystem: Environmental > Aquatic > Marine > Intertidal zone >...
GTTCTATGAGTCGAAGGGAACCAAACGTCGAAAGGCAAAGGCGGCAGCAAAACGCCGTTCAGAACGTGATCTAAAGAAACGAATGGAAAACGAAGGATACTAATCCATGCCTAGAAAGAAGGTAACTGTCAAGACTGACAACAGTGGATGGACAGCACCGAAGAAACGTAAACCTCGCAAACCTATGACAGAGGAACAGAGGGCTGCTGCGGCAAAACGTCTAGAGAAGGCAAGAGAAGCAAGAGCAGCAAAGAACCCTGATTATGGTAAGTCGAGTATTCATGAGAGTCTTCGTAATCTACCAGATGAACATGGATTGAGCCCTGCAAAGGTCAAGAAGTGGATAAAGACTCAAAAGGAGTTGGCAAAGTCAAGTCGTCAATCTGTTCGCCAAAAGGTCAAGGGTGCAGAGGCGCAACTCAAAGTCCATGAAGGATACATAAGTAGTATGCAGTCATACCTTCGCACTGGAGATTGGGTAGACAGTTTCTATGGAGAGTATCAGGAGCATAAAATTAGAAACCGTTGTATCGCACTTGCATACGACAAGAACGGAAATCCAAAACGTAACGTGGGAACATACTATCCAGACATGGGTGAAGTTTACACACAAGAAATGTTTGATGAAGAAAGAGGGGTCGTTGTAAAAGATGACGGAGAACCAAAACCCAAACGAGGGCAACGTAATAAAAGGACCGTGGCGAAAAAGAAAAGTCGTCGTTCCAAATGAGGAAGAACTTCTTCGTCAGGAAGATATGGAGTTCTGTGAAGAACTGTCATCTAAACTTGTAATGGATATGATTCATATGATGAGTGATAATGATGTAGACATTGGAGAACGAACCTTTTCTCGCGACCTTTCCTTGGTAATTGAACTTGTGAAGTCTCTTCTCTATCGTGATGCTGGTCTTGAATACCCGCTCCATGAGTTTGTCGATACATTCACAGAAACGACTATTGAAATGGATAACTCACATCGAACAGTCATTCGAATGGATAAGCTGAATGAGATGGTAGAGTTGATGAGAATGGATGAGGATGATGACCCAGAAGTTTCATGAACCATATAGTCCTGCTATTCTAGAGACTACAGTATCAGAACGGTTTGTTGATATTGTAAACACTGTTGCAGATGAGGTTCTTGCAGATGAGGAGAAGAGTAAACAGTGGGACTTCTCTGATAGACTAGTTGGCAAGGTTAACAAGGAAATTCAAATTCCTGTCACGGATATGTCTGATCGTGGATACCTGTTTAATACAATGAAGCAGGGATGCCTAGATTATTTGAATTATATGATTGACAAAAACCGCGCACATAGTTATAATAGAATAGTGGGTGAAGGAGTAAAACCATCTCTAGGCAATATCCACCTAACGCATAGTTGGGTGGTCAGTCAGTATGCGGGTGACTTTAATCCTATACACCACCACAATGGAGATTTCTCTGCTGCAATTTATCTAAAGGTTCCAGAGGGTATGACAGAAGAATGGGAAGAGGACTTCAAGGATCACTATCCAGCAAAGGGTCTTATCGAATTTGCGTTTGGTGAGAACCAGAACTTTCGCAGTGACAATCTGAAGTTCAAGCCTGAGGTTGGTAAGTTCCTTGTGTTTCCTTCATGGCTGAAACACTTTGTATATCCATTCACTGTCGAAGGTGAAAGGCGCATGATGAGTTTCAATGCGACGATTATAAATAGAGGTTGATATGATTTTAGTTGACATGAACCAGATTAGTCTGGCTAGTGTGATGATGCACTTGAATATGAATAAGAAGATCGAACCAGAGATTGATATGGTTCGTCATATGATCCTCAATTCAGTTCGCATGTATCGCACTATGTTTCGTGAAGAGTATGGAGAACTGGTTCTCTGTTACGACTCGAAACACTACTGGCGTCGAGATTACTTCCCCAACTACAAACGCAATCGTAAGAAGACACGGGATGATTCCAATCTGAATTGGGATGCCATCTTTGAGTGTCTGAATACCATCAAGGCAGAACTGAAAGAGTTCTTCCCCTACAAGTTCCTTGAGGTGTACGGTGCAGAGGCAGATGATATCATCGCGGTTCTGTGTGGTGAGTTGGAGTACGAAAACGGTAAGACGCTCATTCTCTCTGGTGACAAGGACTTCATTCAGTTACAGAAATATCGCAATGTGACACAATACAGCCCTATCACCAAGAAGTATGTGAATGGTGTTGACCCAGTGGAGTATCTGAACGAACATGTTATGAAGGGTGACTCCAGTGATGGTGTCCCTAATGTGTTATCCCCAGACAACACCTTCGTTGATGGTCTACGTCAGAAGCCACTGAGTAAGAAAAAGATTGCATCCTTCATTGATGGTTACCTTCCTAATGATGAGGTCAAACGAAACTTCCAGAGAAATGAAACTCTGATTGACCTAACCAAGTCGCCTGCTGAACTCTTCTTCAAAATTCTAGACGAGTGGCATAAAGCGCCAGAAGGTGACCGTAGCAAACTACTAAATTATTTTACAGAAAAGAGGTTACGCAACCTCGTTGAATCCATAGGAGAATTTTAAAATGGCAGTCGATACATATACACCTCTGTTTTCAGAGGTTCTAGATAAGGTCGCAAAGTTGAAAACAAAGAATGAGAAGATCGAACATCTACGCAAGTATAACAATGACTCTCTTCGTATGATTATCAAATCATCATTTGACCCTAAAATTGAGTGGGAACTTCCAGAGGGTGATGTTCCATACACAAAAAATGATGCACCCGAAGGTACAGAGCATAACATTCTTGCACATGAAGCACGAAAGTTGTATCACTTCATTAAGGGTGGTAATCCACAGATTACTCAGAACAAGAGAGAGGCAATGTTTGTTCAGATGCTTGAGGGCCTTCATGAAGATGAAGCAAAACTGCTTGTTGCTGCAAAGGACAAGAAGTTGCATCAGGTCTACAAGGGATTGTCTGCGAATGTGGTAAAGACTGCATTCAACTGGACAGATGAGTATATGGTTGAAGAGGTAGAGTATCCACAGGGGTCTAGAGCCGCATCTTTCCCTGACTAAAAAAACTTTCACAACAGCTCATTTTTTTGTTGACATATCCGAATCCGTATGGTACTATAAGACATAATCGAGATACGGAGTTGACATGACTTACAAAGAAGCACTGATTGCGATTGAAGAAAACCTTAAGAAGCACCGTGCTATGGGTGATGACCGGGCAGTGAAGGCTGACCTGTTGATGAAGAAGGAGTTTCTGAAGTTAATGGAAAAAAGTTAATTTTTCTGTTGACAGATTCGTTTTCGTGTGGTATAGTTAGTCATAAACTGAGAGAAGGAAAGAGAAATGACTGTTGTTGTGAAGAAGACCGCTGATGACCTGATGACCGGCCTCGGTAATCTGTACGATGCGATGGTTGCAGACTATGCAAACTTCATGGTTCCCGATGATGATAATCGGAAGAAGATGAACGACGACTATGCTAATGGTCTTGCCTACACGTTTGGTCGGAAGTACATCAAGATGATTGGAAATGGCAGTGTGAAGGCATTCATTGTCAACACTGACAACGACAAGAAGTTCAAGAAGGGTGACATTCTGAAGCCCGCTGGATACAACGCTCCTGCTCGGAACAAGGCACGGGGTAACATCTTCGACGGTAACTACCCCATCAACTGGACTGGCCCCCTTTATCTCTAGGGGGTCATTTTAGGGGTTGACAGATTCCTTTTTGTGTGGTATAGTTAGACATAATCAGAGAGAGGTTGTTATGAAAGTAGATATCGATATCATGGACATCAATCCCATTGTAGATGTGGGAACTGCTAAAAATCCCATGTATGTTCTGGATGCCACTTGGATGACTGTCCTGTATGAGAAGGCAACTGGAAAGGACTTCAAGGGTGACGATGCTTATGTGAAGTTCTGCGATAAATTTGTTGAGGAGTTCAACAAGGACAATGACCTAAAACTGGCAATCAAGAAGGTGATGAAATGAAAAAGATTGCAACGGTTGCGATTGAAACCCTGTTCATGTTAACCCTATTTGCGGCGGGATGGTTTGCTCTCGTCGTATTTTAGGGGTTGACAGATTCCTTTTCGTGTGGTATAGTTAGACATAATCAAGAGATGAGGTTGTCATGATTAGTGTCGATGTTACAGGTGGTCTGAAGAAGGACAGAGTTCTTGCTGAAGACATTGTGTGGTCGATGATTACTGTACTGATGCCCCGCATTCGTAACCTTGAAGTCGAGGTTCGTTTCTGCAAGACGATGGAAGATGGTGCTCAGGGTTGGTGTACTGTTGGTGATGACACTCGCCACCTCATCCTTGAGATTGACCATCGCCTGAGTCGTCTGGTCAGCAAGGAAGAGTTCATCGAAACGATTGTTCATGAGATGGTCCACGTTTGGCAGTGGGCAACGGGACGGATAATTGAACGGTGGCGTGGTGGTTATCGGAATCTCTGGAAGTGTGAGGATGGTAAGTATCGCAACTTCATGAATGAGAAGTACATGGACCAGCCTTGGGAGATTGAGGCATACAAGTTACAGGGTCCGTTGACCCAGGCATATATGGAAGTGAAAGGAATTAAGTAATGAGTCAGATGAAAAACTGGATGATGGACATCGAAGATTTCTGTAATGGATATTTTTACGGTGGTCCCTCTGAATTCACTGTTGATGAGGTGGTTGAGGATGTTGGGATGTACTTCAAAAGCACTGAAGCAACAAAGTATGCCAAACAGTATCTCACTGAACAGTTGGGTGAAATATGAACCCGCTTGAAGCACTGGTGATTGGGACTGTTGTTGTCGGTTCAACAATGTCCCCACAACCAAAGTATGACGAGTCTGCAACATGTCTCGCAAAGAATATGTATTACGAGGCAAGGAATCAAGGGACTGCTGGTTGGATGGCAGTCACTGCGGTTGTTCTCAATCGTGTGAATGACGATAGGTTCCCCAACTCAATCTGTGAGGTTGTCGAAGAGGGTCCAACTCGTAAATCATGGAAAGACCCGAATGTAAGAATTCCAATCAAGCATCGTTGTCAGTTCTCATGGTTCTGTGATGGTCAATCAGACAATCCAAAGAACAAGAGAACATACAATAAGATGCTGAGTCTTGCAGATGCAATCTTATCAAATGAGATGCCATTCTATGATATTACAGATGGTGCAACTCATTACCATGCAGATTATGTCACCCCTGCATGGGCAAAGACTAAAACTATGACAGTCGAAATTGGTGACCATATCTTTTATAAATGGGAACAATAGGTTGAATATTTTCTATCTTTCGAAAGACGCTGAGACAGCAGCACAACTGCATTGCGACAAGCATGTGGTGAAGATGATTTTGGAGACTGCTCAGATGCTATCAACTGCACATCGTGTTCTTGATGGTGATGAGTATGCAGATGCAATGGGTCTATACAAACTGGCACATAAGAACCACCCATCTACAATCTGGACTCGTTCATCTATGGATAACTATCTGTGGCTGTATGACCTGTTCCACTATCTTCTCAAAGAGTATACCTTCCGTTATGGTAAGCGTCATGCAAGTGAACGACTAGTCGGTGCGCTCTCTAAACTTCCAGACAACATTACGTCTCTCGGTTTCACTGACCCGCCTCAGTGTATGCCTGATTATTGTAAGGGTGAGGACACAGTTCTTGCATATCAGAATTACTATATACTAGAGAAATCACGTTTCGCAAAGTGGAAGAAACGTCCAATGCCGGAGTGGTTTAATGGTGGGACACCTGATGGAAAGAGAACCGTATTGGGACTACATGGGTCGCCGGATGAAAGAGGATCGGTTAGTGCCTGAAGAAACTTATAAAACTGAAATAGCGCAGATGCAGAAACAAATACATTACCTACAACTGCGTGTGAAGGAACTGACTGAAGAGGTATATGACCTGAGAAATCATGGACCAATACAATTGGAGTTAGACATATAATGCCAACATATAGATTTTACGATACAGTTACTCAGGAAGAATATGATGAGTTCATGCCTATGGCTCAACTTGATGAATATAAGAAACTCAATCCAGATGTGAAACAGGTTCCAGTAGCGGTTGCTATTGCAGGGGATCACATGATGGGTGTAGGTCCAAAGGTAGACGGCGGTTTCACAGAGAACATGCAACGTATTGCAGAGGCAAATCCAGGCACACCTCTTGCAGACCGTTATGGTTCAAGTAGCACACGATCTACTAAAGAAATTCAAACAAGAAACGTGCTGAAGAAGCACGGAGTGTTATAAATAAAATTGACACGGGCGAGAAATCAAACTTCAGCAAGGGATGCACAGCGTCTACGCAAGCTGGGAAGTCAATCCGCCCCTGTGTCAGAGGGGGGAAGGCGCGCCCCCACTCCCCCCTCTTTTTCTTTCTAAAGGATTGTTATGGCCAGTAAGAATAAAGAAATCAATCATTCCCAACTCGTAACTGTCAAACCCATTACAGACAGTCAGAAGGTTGTGTTTGATACATGGAAGAAGGGTAAGAACCAATTCCTATTTGGTGCGGCAGGAACAGGTAAGACCTTCGCATCACTCTATCTCGCACTCAACTCAGTTCTCGATTTGAAGACCAAGTATGAACGAGTCATCATCGTGCGTTCTCTCATTCCCACAAGGGAGATTGGGTTTCTTCCCGGCGACGAGGAAGATAAATCTGCACTGTATCAGGTGCCGTATCAGAACATGGTTCAGTTCATGTTTGAGATGCCCAACGAACAAGCCTTCAATGGACTATACGATAGACTAAAGGGACAGGGTTCTCTATTCTTTTTGTCAACTTCTTTCCTAAGAGGGTTGACATTTGATAACTCTATTGTTATAGTAGATGAGTGTCAGAACATGAACTTCCATGAACTGGACACAATCATCACCCGTGTGGGGCAGGACTCTCGTATTGTATTCTGTGGTGACTTTGACCAGAGTGATTTACAGAGGACGAATGAGAGAAATGGTCTACATGACTTCCTTCGCATTCTGGAAGAGATGGACGAATTTAACTGTACAGAGTTCAGCATTGGAGATATCGTGAGGTCTGGATTTGTGCGAAACTATCTAATCAACAAAATTAAAATGGGACTAGGAATGGACTAATGGATATTGAAAAACTTAGAGAACAACTTAAAATTGACGAGGGATGCGTTTATGAAATATATAACGATCACCTTGGGTATGCTACTTTTGGCATTGGCCATCTGGTCATTGAGTCTGACCCAGAGAACGGACAGGAAGTTGGAACCCCTGTATCTGAATCTAGAGTCATTGAAGCCTTCGAGCAAGATGTCCAAACAGTATTGTCAGACTGCACCATCCTATATCCAGACTTCGAGGAGTTGCCAGAAGAAGCTCAACAAGTGATTGCCAATATGATGTTCAATATGGGAAGACCTCGCCTGTCTGCCTTTAAGGGTATGAAGGCGGGTGTAGACTCAAGGGAGTGGAATGAGGCAGCAGACCAGATGGTAGATAGCCGTTGGTATCGTCAAGTAGGGGCAAGAGCAGAACGTCTAGTTGAGCGTATGCGTAATGTTTAATCATAAACCAGTAGAGTTGCCTACTATATCTGCAACAAACAAGGATGGTGTTCGTCTCTATGAAACACCAGATGGTAACAAGTATCCGTCAATCACTACCGTACTATCTGTACGAAACAAGCAGGGTCTGATGGAATGGCGTAAGCGTGTTGGTAATGATGTTGCAAACTACGTTGCACGAACTGCCGCAGCAAGAGGTACTAAGGTTCACCAGATGTGTGAAGATTACCTCAACAATATGCATCGTGACTTTCCCGAAAAGTGGATTGAACACAAAAAGAACTTCCTACCGTGGTGTCTGTTCAATCAACTAAAAGATGGTGCATTGCACAAATTAAATAACATTTATGCACAAGAGGCGGGTCTTTACAGTGATAAATATAAGGTAGCGGGCAGAGTAGATTGTATTGCAGAATATGATGGAACACCTTCCATTATTGACTTCAAGACATCCTCTAAAGAACGCAATGATGATTGGAATGAAAGTTATTACATTCAAGGCTCTGCGTATGCAGAGATGTTCGGAGAGAGAACAGGGATTGAAATCTCACAGGTAGTTATTCTCGTAGTCACAGAGGACGGAACTGTTCAAGAGTTTGTTAAGGACAAAAACAATTATCTAGATGCGTTGGTCGAATCCGTTGCAGAATGGAGAAGACGTAATGAAGTATCTAACATTCCTAACAGCACTGCTGCTTAGCACACCAACCTTTGCACAAGAACCACCATCTTTCTTTCAAACGCAGAAACCAGTTCTTTGTGCGCCATTACAAGTTATTCTGGGTGCAGTTGCAAATGTAGGTGAGGAGCCATATGCATATTGGACTGACCCTGATAATGATACTGTCAATCTAATGTACGTTGGAGATAGTGGAATTACCATTATTGAATCTTTTGCAAATGGTAATGCATGTATTATTGGAACAGGTAACAAGGTGGAATTTGTGAACAAGGCGACAAAAAGTTCCTTGACTCTCAAAGGAAAAGATGTTATATATAACAGGTAATGTTGAAGAGGACTTAACGCTGAACTGGACGGGGGTGCAATTCCCCCCGCCTCCACCACAAACACATTTACTGAGTGTGTTTATTATGGGGGCGAATTAGGATCGACAGGCAGTTAATAGGAAATTGGAGTTACACGGTTGGTCGCGCATAGACCACTATAGTAAATGCAAACGATAATTTTGCACCAATGGCTCTTGCTGCGTAAGCAGTAAGTGTCGGGGTTTCGGTGGGTGTCCTAGCAACAGAATCACCCACCAACACACACAAACACAAGGAGAAAGAAATGACATTCATCGTTTCCACACTAACATTTGAAACAGGTCTTGGCGATTGGTTCAATCGTATTTTCAAAAAAATGCAACCATATGGTTACACTCGTGCCGCAATTGAAATGGAACGTGAGGGGTATCCCAAAGAGGCTGCTGCTCTACGTCAGATGGCAAAGTTTGCGGGAGAGTAATCATGGCTAAGACACCTTATGAGATTCGACTTGATCTTCTGACTATGGCAAAGGATATGCTTGACAAACAGTATGAAACTGCATCTAATATGGCATGGCAGGCATTTGAGAAGGCAGCAGAAGACAACAAGGATATGTACAAGAGTTTTGACCAGTACATTCCAAAGATGTTCACACCTGATGAGGTTCTCTCTCAAGCAGAGAAACTACAGGAGTTTATAAATAAAAAAGATTGATCAATCATCATGCTCGGGTTGCGCCGTAATACGCACGGGGGGAGCCAACGGTCAGCTCCCCAACTTTTTATAGGAGATATATTATGGGTTGGAATCCCTTTAAGAAAAAGTCTTGGACTGATGTTGGCAAGGCTATTGAAGACACTGCAACAGATGCCGGTAATGCGATTGCAGACACCGCAACTGATGTTGGAAATACAGTTGCAGATACTGCAACAAGTGCTGCGAATGCGACGAGTGATTTCGTTACAGGTCTTGTAAATGATACAAGCAAGGCAGTTAAACATACCGCAGACACTTGTGCTGCACAGGCAACAGAGTATTCCAAGCAAGGATTTGATGTTGCATCTGATGAATGGAAGAAGGGAACTCAAGAAGCGTGTAACGCAGTGAGTCACGGTGTTGAGGCAGTCGAATGGGCTGCAACAGAAGCATGGGATTGGGTTGATGCGAATGCATGTTATATCGGTTTGAACCTTGCACTGACTACTGGTTGTGTTACATATTTTACACCAAAACCTAATCCTTCTGATCCCGGCACAGTTACCAGTACAGCAGTCAGTACAACTTATCTTGGTTACATTGCCACACAAGGTGCGAATGCTGCAATGGCAACCGCAGTTGGTGGTTTGATTACAGAGAGCGTTTGGCTCATTCCCGGCGTAAAGGGAAACTGTAATAAGAAGACACTTAACAACGTAATCGTCAACGTAATTGCAACGTGTAATCCTGCAATGCTTAGTGTAAGTCTTGCTACACCAGCAGGCGTTGGTATTTTCGTTGGTAGTGTAATTAGTCCAATTGTTGCACAATTGGTTTGTGAGAAAATTGCCCCCAAAGGTATGACGGGCACAAAATAGGAGAACTTATGACTTTGAACACTGCTAAATCTTTCTCTCTTGAGATTGAAAGAATCGCTAATGAAAAGGGTATTACCCACATGGAGGCAGTACTAGATTATTGTTACCGTAAGAACATCGAACCCGATACAGTCGGGAACCTTATCTCAAAAAGTCTCAAAGAGAAGATTGAGGCAAATGCGAGGGAACTAAATTTTTTACCAAGAACAGCTAAGTTACCCGTATGAGTCATCTTAAAGAACAGAACACCACCTATTTCAAACACCTCTTTCATGCGTGGTCAATGGGTATTGTTCTTTTCATTCACGGGGTAATCCCCTGCATTTTAACTGATTGGGTATCGAAGCGTATCTGTAATGGAACCGATTGACATATATTTGATGTACTGTGCCTTCAAGGCGCATTTTGGAAAGACTGATTATGACTTTGTGAAGTACAAAGGTAAGACTCGCATTTCCAGAGACACATTCTATAAGCGCAAGGACCGTGGGTTCTTCGTGCGTCTATCCAGAAAATATAAGTCAGAAGAAGAAGTTAAGAATTACTTTCTGTCCAACTTCATCAAGGACAGGAAGGGTTACATCGCCAACTTCAATGATGAGAACTATAACTCATGGAAGTTGAAGCGGGGTAACTTTTTTGATATGTTTGTGGTTGAGATGACTCCACTTGTGAAGGAATTTGAACCACTATTTGAGGTGAAGAAGCACAACCACCCGAAACTTCTTAAAGAGTTTCTGGGTGGGCGTGTATCACTAGAGACGCTCATCATTCTAGATGAGTTAGTCTCTTTCAGTAAGAATTGGGACAAACTATTAGAGGACGATATTGTATGGCCTGACCTAAAAAAATTTATGAATGATTATAAAAGGTTCTTGACAATTGACAAGAATAAGTATAGAATGAATTTATTAACATTAATTGAGGAGTCCAGAGATGGAACGAGTTGAAGGTTTCTTTGAGGCAAAGGTTGCCGAACTTCAAAACACTGTAAAGTCCCTACAGTGGGACAATGCAGAACTCACCAAGAAGAACGGTGAGTTGTCAGAGCGGGTCAAGGAACTCGCAATGATGCGTAACAACCGCCGACCTAATCGTAACCGCAAGTAGGAGAGAAGTGCCGCTGTAGCTCAGTTGGTAGAGCAATTGATTTGTAATCAATGGGTCAGGAGTTCGAATCTTCTCAGCGGCACCATTCTCTAGGAGAGTTTTATGATAGCAGATGTTCTTTTAGGTGTTTCAATAATTTGTCTAGTTGTGGTCAGCATCTTGGACTATCGTTGGAACAGACGTTTAGATGAACGTATTTCAGAGTTGGAATATAAAAACAAACACAGAATTTTTACTGGTAGTAAACCTACAAACAAATTATCATGACAGTAAAACTTATATCACATTCACAAGTACCCAAAGAAGGGTTCATTGGTATAGATACCGCACAAGACCTTATTGCATATTGTGCCCGTGTATCTAATCCTTCTAATCAGTTGAATAGAGATACCGCCGAGAAATTGGTTAGATATCTTATTAAACACAAACACTGGTCACCCCTTGAGATGGTCAGTGCGTGTCTTGAGATTGAGACAACACGGGATATTGGACGACAGGTATTGCGTCACCGCTCGTTCTCTTTTCAAGAGTTCAGTCAGCGTTATGCAGACCCGACTAAGGATTTGGAATTCGTTACCAGAGAGGCTCGTCTACAGGACGAGAAGAACCGTCAGAACAGTGTAGAGATTGATGACCCCAAACTACAAGAGGAATGGGACACTCTACAGGAGATGGTGATTGAGGACGCACGTTCTGCATACAACTGGGCAATCAGTAAGGGTATCGCAAAAGAACAGGCTCGTGCAGTTCTACCAGAGGGTCTTACCATGTCCCGCATGTATATGAACGGAACTCTTCGTTCATGGGTGCATTTCATCGAGCTTCGCAGTGGTCATGGAACGCAGAAAGAACACATGGAGATTGCCAGAGAGTGTGCAGTTGCAATTGCACCTATCTTCCCCATGATACAGGAATTTGTGAATGAATAAATCACTGGTCATTGGTAATGGTGAGTCACGCAAGTGGTTCAGTGAGAAACAGTATAGAGTTGATGCTGTCACATGGGGATGCAATGCAATCTATCGTGACATTATGGTTGACAACCTCGTTGCAGTTGACTATGCCATGCAACAGGAAATCTATCAGTCTAATCACTGGAGAGACACACAGTGTTGGTTTGCGAACTGGTCTATTCTTCCTGCTGATGTTGCAGAGATGATGTTCATGGGATACGATATTCCAGAGTCGTTTGTTCACAAGACACCTCATCGCACAGACCGTTGTGTTATCTCAGGTAAAGACCCTGTGACATTACAGGAGAAGATTGAGGTGGCAATGAAGATGAATCCAGACCTTGATATGGTTGACCTTCGTAACAAGATGGAGAAGGATGTTGGTGTCTGGATTACATATGTCGAAGAAGACGACAACATAAATACTATTGACTTTCCTGTAGGATGGTCAGCCGGAAATACTGCAATCCACCTTGCATGTCAAAGTGGTGCAGAAGAAGTTTATATCTTGGGATTTGATTTGTCAGCATATGATGAACCATTGAACAATGTATATAAAGGGACAGATAACTATCTGTCAAGTGATGCAAAAGGTTTTAATTCAGTCAACTGGATTAACCAGATGCAAACTGTTTTTACAGAGTATAAGGATGTTAAGTTTTATTGGGTTGATCCTGTGGACCGCTTCGGTCAAGAAGAGTTTTTTCTAACGGATCAAAATGGTAAATTTAATAATCTAGAGTACTTGACAAAAAGCAGTCTTTGTGATAAATTGAATATACTTTAACATACGAAAACATACGTTAACATAAGGAGAAAGATATGTCACTTGCGGCATTGAAGAAACAGAACAGTCTTGACTCACTGCTGGGTGCTGCCCAGAAAGAGTCTGCCCCTCAAGAAAAGAAGTCTTACGTTGATGAACGTCTCTGGAAGCCAGTCATGGATAAAGCTGGTAACGGATAC
>Ga0255752_10004967_pt1 | contig 13139 bp, 16 predicted proteins | sample 011ome_25_FD_179952 | JGI IMG/M metagenome (GOLD analysis project Ga0255752, IMG submission 179952) | Coastal salt marsh microbial communities from the Groves Creek Marsh, Skidaway Island, Georgia - 011512CT metaG (version 2) | ecosystem: Environmental > Aquatic > Marine > Intertidal zone >...
TTACTGCCACCGCATTCTTTACATTGTGATTTGATTTTGCCGTGTTCGCATATTTGACTGCCACCGCATTCTTTACATTGTGATTTGATTTTGCCGTGTTCGCATATTTGACTGCCACCGCATTCTTTACAGCGTGATGTGCGTTTGCCGTGTTCGCATATTTGACTGCCACCGCATTCTTTACACTGTGATTTGAATTTGCCGTGTTCGCATATTTGACTGCCACCACATTCTTTACAGAATGATGTGCGTTTGCCGTGTTCGCATATTTGACTGCCACCGCATTCTTTGCAGCTTGATTTGATTTTGCCGTGTTCGCAGATTGAACCGCCACCGCATTCTTTACAGCGTGATTTGATTTTGCCGTGTTCGCATAATATGTTTGTTCCATTCCATGTAACAATTTCATTTTTATACATATATTTTTGTTCTTTTATTCGGTCGGTTACATTGGGTAATGGTAGATAATCACTCATTTTTAATGTTATTTTATAATTATTGTTATAGCGTAAATACAGTTTTCAATTTTGTACCATTATCCAAATAAAAATCCCATCATACTATATAATGGCAGATTCCAGTTATAAGAAATGGCAGATTAGCATCTTCTCCGCGTTCATATTTGTGTTAGTGATACATCCTTACACATACCAGTTAACCCAACAAATGTTTGGTAGCATTTTAGGCAAGATAGCAGAAGCAAATGGTTGCCCAACTATCCGCGGGTTAATCCTGCATACACTCGTCTATATATTATTGGTCCGTGGGTCTATGGATTTGAAGCTTTTTTCAAAGTAATCCTCGAATATATTTTACTATATTGAGAACAATGACACTATAATCATAAAAATGTATTGGATTTTGATGATGGAGAACCTTAGTTGTAACAAAATTGAAATATCGGTTCCCATGTAACACGTACGCATAATTTACCCGTACACTATGACCGGGTTAGACCAAAAAGACGGGTTTCTTGTTTCACCGGATGGTAATTTCGCATTATTGATTAGCGACAAGGATAATACTATTGCGGGGGAAGATGTTCTCTTTATAAAACAAGATTATATTGAAAATATACGACCAGATAGCCCACTTTACCATATGATACACGAAAGTGACAAATATAAAGGTCGAATTAAAAAGGTCAAAGAACAATATCTAGATAACGGCTTTATCGGTTATAAATATTATAAGAAGTTAGTGTCAGTATCAGAAAAATACACCGACAGGCAAAATAAAATAAACCAAGAAATAATTAATGTATCTCCACACCGCGAAAACGACTGCTTGGGTTTTGCTGAATGCTTAGCTCGAGGGTTTACTCACATCCCCACGGATACAGCAGTATTTAAATCAAAACATTTAACAGAATTAACAGATATTGTTGAGTGTACTGACTATTCGCACGATAATAAACCAATATTCGGCGAGTGTGACGAAAAAAACATACAAATCGCTATGCAAACCGACACTAAGTATACAAATAATAATGCGATACCGGAACAAGGTGAAACCTATGTGATTGTAACCATCAATCATGGAGACTACCTCATCCCCGACGCCGAGACTACTCCTTTTCACGCAACTACTGTAATATACCAGACAACCGATGGCAAAACTAATATTACATTGGAGGCATTTGCCGAGACAAAAGACCGATTTCCGCGATTTAAACTTTATATCACTGACCCGGATAGTGAATATACATTTCATAATAATTGGATGAAAGATACAAACCCAGGAGGGTTTAACAAAAACCCAGAACTACCGAAAATAACTATTGTTTTGAAAGATAAACAACCCAAGGTATCTAGTTGTAAACGAATCAGAGCATGATGATGATATATACGTAAATTCAAACCAAATAGCAGGTGGGAATTCAAGAAAACGTAAAAACACGAAATATATCACCGAGTGCACTAACACTTTCACGTACTACCAATAAAAAAGACCTATATACAGTCTTTTTTATTTTGTGCGGGATTGGTTGTAATCTATAGCTATAATTCACGTAACTTCATCAAGTCCACTAGGTAGTATTTCTTCAGTGTGGTATATTTTTCATTTAGTTCGACATATTTTTTACTACTGGTTATATCAGTTTTAAGTGTTTTGTGTTCGTTGAAGAGAATCTCATATTGCTTGATAAGGACCTTATTTTTATTTCGCTGTAACTCGTACGCGTCATTTATGTTAAGAATAAATATCATGGAACATATGGGTAAAATTATGAAGAATGATACCATACTAATGATACTTATTTCAATTGTCATAGGTGCACTCATAGTTGTTGTCTTGTTGTTTGATGTCATATACTTATAAATATTTTATTATTCAATTTTATAGAGGACGAGAACTTGGTCCCATAGTGGTGGGGACATCGCCATAGATGTCAGCTATTCTCTTCTCGGCTCTAAGTCCTATCATTCGACGACGGGCGATAGCCTTGTCGAGTATTGATTGAGCTTTCTGTTCCTTTTCGACAGTCGTATATTCAAGAAGTAACTTGTTTAAGAGCGTAATCACCTTACATGTCTTGTTGCTCTTAATTATAGGGTCAATAATAGCCCTTACCTTAGTCTCTACGCCACGAATATTGGGCGAACGCTCTGACTTACTACCCGATTTCGCTACCGTCTTTCCATTCCCATTGTTTGCCTTCGCTACCGACTTACTCGCAGAGTTCGATGTCTTTACCATGCTGGTCGTGTGTTATTTGATGCCGATATTTATCAGGTGTTATAATCAATTTTCTCCACTAGTATATATGAGTATTTGCAACAATCAATTGTTACAAGTTGAATTAGACAATCGTTATATACAATCATGGACTCCACTCGAATGTATTGACAAAACAGCTAAAAACTGCGGAGCATCCGCGTTAGCATTAGCCAAAATCATACCTAAAGATTTAGCCCAACTAATCAGCCGAAATACAGAATTATCTGGTATCAACGAAACCAAAATGTTAGATATTATTAATAAAGAAAACGCAATGGAAGCTAAATATGGATTACGATTTGATTCCATACGCAATTATCCCAACATATTTGAAGAATTAGAGCCTGGCAATGGTACCATCGTGATGTTCGCGCGCCGCAACGCCGACGGACACGTTGTAATTCTAGCCAAAGATACTGACAATAAAAAATATATATTAGAAGCACAATATTTACAAACATATACGGAAGACGCAATACTGCCTTACATAGAGAGTCAATCATATACCCAGTTTTTTGTATTTTGTAAGACCACAACAGCGAACCAACATTTATTTACCACCATCATTCAAAGTATATTGGGTAAACGGAAACTGGATGAAGTGGAACTTCAACATGAAACACCACAGAAAAAAAGAACCAGACGTAATAAACCCTCAATTAACCGTAGGATGGACGTAGATACGGAAGAAAGTAGCCAGATGGATATTAGTGACGATGAAGGGGACAATAAAATGATGATTGACGGTGGCAAAACAACAAAAAAGAACAAACCGGACAAAAAGAACAAACCGGACAAAAAGAACAAACCACGAAAAAAAGGGAAAACCAGAAAGCACAAAAAATAACCGTTTACAAACCATTTTCGTTCATCAAACAGTAACAATTTCGCTTCATATTCTATATAATGAGTATTGTAATTAGAGAACTACCACCAGAACAGATTACGCCTATTGTAATAAACGATTTAGACATCGAAAATCAACCCGATGTCTACGAATCATTTTATCAGGTTTTACAGCAGATACCTATAGCGATTAGTCTCGTAATTACCTATATTGTTGAATATATCCTCACCATAATAAACATTGTGTATGGACCCATACAGAGGCAGTATGATTTACTCACTACTAATACATGCGTCAGCGAATCCAATAGAAAGAATATCTAACAATATAGTAGAATTCATCACATGGAAGAACCGACCAACATCTTTTACAAAATATTTGAAATTATGGACCATTATGAGAACATATTAGATAACAGTTCCTATGAAGGCGATGATAAATACACAGAAGGGGACGATTTCTTCGCGTTTCTGTTTAAAAATATGAAAAAACAAGAAGCCACCCCCCAAAAAGAGCCCAATACAGAACCTAAACCGGAAACCGACGCAGAGAAAGAACCCGACCCAGACCCCAACAAGGAACTTGAACCAGAAACAGAGCCGGAAGTTGATAAAAATCCGGTTATTAAAGCGTATATTAAGAAATGTTACAAGAAAATTGTATTAAAATGCCATCCGGATAAAAATAAATCTACCCACAATGCAGACACTCTATTCATCAAATGCCACAACTATTATGATAATAATTTCTTGATTGGATTATTGTATATCTTTTACTTATATAAGATATTACCGCCCGCTCCATTAAATAACACCGCACCTACCGAACTTGACGAGAACTCTAACATCCTAGTAGAACAAATTTTTAAGGAAATACGGTTAATACAAGACAAACTTTCCCAGTTTGAATCTCATATGAAAACACACGAAGAACCGTCTTAGTTATTTTCAGTAAACAATATAATATTTTGGATTCATATATTATATTGAAAATGCCGTCGAAGGAACAAAAGAAACTCAATAAACGAGAACAAAATGAACTCAATCGTATAGCCATACAGAAACAATATGCTGAAGAACTAGAATGGGATAGAGGAACCGATACACGCGGCATTCAACGCAGACAACAACACGATGAGAAGCTATCTGAGAAACTACGTCGTAAAAAAGAACGCCAAGAATTACTCGAAGAAGAAGGATAGTCCATACTGTAACTTAATTTTACGCTGAAAAAGAATTGGTTGAGAATTTTGAAATGAATACCATTTATAAGAATATTAAAAAGATATTAAAAAGATAGTAATGTTATAATTATAATACTATGCCGAAAACGGAAATTGATTATTCGAATACTATATTTTACAAAATATCATGTAAAAGTGAAGATAATGATGAATTATACATAGGACATACAACTAACTTCGTACAGCGTAAATCATCACATAAAAATAGTTGTAAGAATCCAAAATCATCTAGTTATCCGCTCAAATTATACAAAACGATTCGCGATTGTGGTGGATGGGACAATTGGAATATGGAAATCATAGCGTTTCGTAATTGTAACGACAGTCGTGAAGCACGTAAAACCGAACAAGAATACTATGAAAAATTAGGTGCTACCCTTAATAGTATTCAACCTCTACCACCACCTAAAAATCTGATATTGGCAGAACCACGCAATATACAGACCAATGATAATACAATTATTGATTGTGATGGTGCATTCAAGTATAAGTGCGATAAATGTTACTATTTTACTAATAAAAAAGGTGATTTCAATAAGCATCTATTGTCTACAAAACATATAAAGATGTCAAAATGTGACGATATATCTACTAAACTTCATAAATGTAATTGTGGTAAGATATTTAGTTATCGACAGGGACTGTCACGCCACAAAAGAGAATGCGAAGAAGCTAACTCATCGCAATACATCCCGGATAATATGTCATTAGATAATCCAACAATATTGATAGAGTTATTAAAGCAAAATCATCAAGAATTCAAGGACATTATGTTAGAAGAACGCCGCGAATTTCAAAAGATAATTACCGACCAAAATGAAAAACTGATGGAAGTATGTAAAACCTTATATGTAACTTAATTTAGTTCATTTTTTACTTATATTTATATAGATACATCAAAAAGTCGAAAAAGAAATGGCTCAAGATTTAGAAAATGGACATAAAATAAATGTCCAATTTCGATTTGGTCGATGGAGAATCCGTTTGGGAATTGTTGAAATTTGCGTATTAGACCATAATGCTGCGATTTCACAAAAATGGTGTAAAAAGTTGTTACCATAAAAAAAAAAGTATAATACGGATGAATGGACTTAGAGCGTAAAAAGTATATCCTATTAAGATATATGGGTGATATACATTTAGGGGCAATTCGGGCAACGAAATATAGATGTGAAAAATGTGACTTTAATTGCAATAAAAAGTATGATTATGAACGCCATTTATCTACACGTAAACATATAAAGATACATCAAGATAAGGATTTAAGTGCGATTGAGGGCAAACAATCTTACTCCTGTCATTGTGGAAATGTGTATAAACATCAATCTGGTTTATATCGTCACAAAAAGAACTGTACGATAGAAAAATCAGCTAATACATCAAGCACAAATGACGACAAGTACGATATGTTATCAAGCACAATAATGATGTTAGTCAATGAAAACCGCGAATTCAAGCAATTGTTGATAGACCAGAATGCAAAGATGATGGAAATGGCAGGAAATATGGGCGGAAATAATCATCATAATAACAATACAACGAATACAAACAGTCACAATAAGTTCAATTTGAATGTTTTCCTCAACGAACAATGTAAAGATGCTATGACATTGAAGGATTTCGTGAAAAATCTGGAAATCTCCATGGAAGAATTCATAGAAACCGGCGAAATCGGGTTTGTGGATGGATTATCTCAAGTAATGATTCAACGAATTGGCGATATGGATATTCACGACCGTCCTATTCATTGTACGGATCTCAAACGAGAGACAGTTTATGTAAAAGACGCCGAAAAGTGGGAAAAAGACGTCAATAAGGAGAAACTACGAAAGGCAGTTAAATGGGTAGCCCATAAGAATGAACGAATGCGTCCAGTTTGGTATGCCGAAGCCCCCGAAGTGGATACCATGGGAACCGAGAACTATGAAAAGTTCTTCAAATACTCAGCGGCGGCATTAGGTGGATACGGAAAGGAAGAAAATAAGACATTTGAAGACAAAATAATGAAAAATGTTCTCAAAGAAGTTACAATTGATAAGCAAATGAAGATTGAGTAGATGAGATTAGGAAAAGGATATAGATAGTTTCTTGTAAATCATATTACTATGGAGAATCCTTCTATAAATGTGTCTGAGTTAGACATTTCCGACTTTTTAACGCCATGTGAGGAGTCCCCCTATAATAATCATCGTAGCAAAAACGATAAAGAAAGACGTTATCGGCAACAGATGGAGTATGGTGCGAAAAAGTACATAAAGCCGTGACGTACGGGCACCAAAAGCCAACAGATTCCTACAAAAGGAAATCGTAAGCACAGATAACTATGTTTTGGTAACTGATGATGATGTAACTATATCGTAATGACGGAACTTATTGTACCCGAAAGTATATGTACGTCAAAACACCCAAAACAACCCAAAACAACCCAAAACAAATCACATAAAAATTGATAATGTGATTAACAATGAATTCTGAATGAAATCCATTGTTAATAATGAATTATTACGACGAAATCTGTAACTGGCGACAATATGTAAATAAGAATACTGTAAAAAATGTAATCAACTTCTGTATTACGAATTTTGGTATCTACTCCGTCTGGGTAATCATGCATTACATAGCCTCACACTTGTATGTGTATTGGTGTGTTCCGGCTACGTTTGTAGGTATAATAATGTCCCCATTCTTAGTGCCTGCCCCTCATTGTTACGGTCTTCGGTGGGCTATTTATCACGGTGGCAATAGCATAATTGCGATGTGGACGATTGTTGGCATATGGTTGCTTGGGCGCATATTACCATTGAAGTCGGAGTAAATCGGTTATACATATTTGAAGAATACTCTTTTTTTTCGCATTATATTATAACATGACAAAGACAAAGAAGGTTAGACCATCAAAAACAGGTAGGAGAACAAGGACAAAAACAAGGACAAAAACAAAAACAAACAAAGTACAAAAAGGCGGCGATTCAAATACGAATTTCATAAACGCGGTGAGCGAAGGAGATTTGGAATATGTAGAGAACCAGGTAGGAAATATAACCGACCTTAGTTTTGAAAATAGTGATGGAAATACCCCATTGGAGATAGCCATCAACAAATACAATGAATTAAGAGATAGTGGTGACGATACATTTGATAATTTTGAAAAGTCGAATATATTTAGTCAGATAATATCAATTCTCTTAGAAAATGGCGCTAATGGCGAGAACATACGTCTTCCGCGCTTTAATTTCGTGAGAGTAGACCTAACAAATGCCAAACTTAAGGGGGCTGATTTAACTGGTTCTGATTTAGAAGAGGCTATATTAGACGGTGCGAATTTAGAAAATGCTAACCTAACTACTACTGATCTTCAAGATACCCAAATCCGAAATGCGAACCTTACAAACACGAATTTTACGAACGCAAATATGGATGGTGCAAATATAAATGGGTCGATAACCCAGGATGCGAATTTTACGGGTACTCTATATGACCCGACGTCAACCACCGAATTACCCGGAACTCCCGACAATGTATTCCGAACAACCACCGATTTACCAGACATTCAACCAAGAAGGTTAAACTTTGATGAAACAATTTCCAATATAGATATGAATGTGAATTACGACAATAGCGGTGATATAAGAGATATTGAGTCCGACCCGGAACGAGAGGAAAGACTAAAGCGCGAGAGAGAAGAGAAGAAACAACTCTATATGGAGCACCCGACTATTAGTCTTAAAACAAATACGACAAACCCATTTGAAACGGTTGGTATGTCAGGTTACAACGCGATAATGATGGAAGATATTAGTTTTTGCGAATACATTAAGGAGAACAAGGACAATGTGATTTTTATTAACGAGAAACAGGTAGGCATGTTTGATAAATCTACTATACGCCCAATGATTTCAAATGAAACCCTGGATGAAACTAAGGTTGTATATCAATGTAAGGAATTATCCGAAGCATTTATACCTCATAACGAGAACATAATAAGCGGACCTATGTTGAATATGCGTATAATAGGTATGTTTGGATTAATGATACCCTTTGAATTCTTAGATGAGGTAGTTAAAGGAGAACACCAGATTTTTGTCATTGAAACACCAAATAATCAAAAGACGATTCCGATTGCGTCGTTAGCCACGCGTTTAGCCATGGGAGATAATGAGAGTGGTAGTGCGGTAGTAAGCGCGGACCATTGTCAGGCAGAAGTATCGATTCAGGTAGGTAATCTAAGTTATATCGAGAACAAGGTATTGTTGAATATGTGTGGCAAAACTGGTGGTAAAAAACGCAAAACGTATCGTAAAAAACAAAAGAAGACAAGACAGGCGAAGAAGAATCGAACACGCAAGAACAAGAAGAAGAAGAACTAATACATTTACCAAATATTTTTAGTATGATTGAGAACATTGACATAAAAATTACATAAACATATAGATATAGACACTATATGTTTGAAATCGTCGTGGCGTGTAATGAACGGATGGTTATAGGGAAAGATAACACGATACCATGGAATGTAAAGGAGGATTTAGCCATGTTTAAGACGTTAACAACCGGGCATATACTAGTAATGGGTCGTAAAACATATGAATCCTTACCCATAAAACCGTTAAAGAACAGATATAATATTGTTTTAACCTCAGAACCTGACAGATATGAAAGCAAGCACGATAACCTGGTATTCACAAACCATGAAAATCTGGATAATATCCTTAACAATCAAATGAAAAAATGGGGAGAACGAGTCTTCGTGATTGGCGGAAGTGATATATATAAATTGTTTGTAGATAGATGCGACAAACTTCATATTACGGTTGTGGATACAATGGTCGATGGAGATACGTATTTTCCCTATGCGTTACATGAATTGCATACTATTGGTTTCAACTTAGCTAGTTCTAGTAATAAGGTATTATCCGTATCTGACAACGTTACATTTCAGTATCGCATATATTCCCGTTAAAAATTGATTGTTGTTATAATACTATTATTTGAGTATAATAACAACCCCTATTACGATGAATGAAGTCAGAGTAGTAACCAAGCCATATAATAAGTTGCCATATGAATTACAGCGATACGCATATTCGTTTATTTATCCAGATGTACGTTTATCGTGTGGATTTCCCGACGATGATTCTATTTACACATTAGTACGTGAATTGGTAGATACGTATGGTTCATTCATGGACGATGTAATCGTATTAGTAAGCGATTTATATTATAAATATTTCCCCGGTGAAACGGTCTATCATTCCGAAAACGAGTTGGTGATAAAATATCTATATCGTGTATTTGATAGAGATGAAAGAGGAAATCGTATGTATTGGTATGAAGAAACTGCCTCCACTGACTACAATGGTTTTATAACCGAATTAAGTAATAAAATCATTTATCAAAAAAAGAATGCTGGCAACAACAACGTACCTCTGTATAAACTATTGTCAAGCTATCAATACCACTTATCTCACTCGGATGAATATTACGATATGGTTATGAATGAAAAAGAGTGTTAGAGTGTTAGGATATACGGTCATATTTGTATAATTTGTATATTTTTTTGTCCCAAAAAATAGGGAACTAATTCGTCATTCCGATAATTATTAATGTATCGTATCTCGCTAATCCCCGACGCAATCAACAACCGACAACAAATCAGACACGGATAATGTGTAATGTATGCAACACTTCCATCACTCGATACTCCTCGCTTAGCACAGTCACATAAAGCATTTTGTTCTGCATGAAGAGTTGCTTGTTCGTGGTCGTCACGAACTATACTTTTGTGGATGCATCCTGGTAAGAACCCATTATACCCTTGACTTATGATGCGGTTGTCTTTTACTAATAAACATCCTACTTTTAATCGTTCACATGGGGAACGCTTCGAAGTAACTTGGACGATTTCTTTGAAATAGGTGTCCCAATCTGGTCGCGACATTGTTATGAGAATCCTATATAGTTCGTTAATGATATGTTATATAATTCATCTTTTATATTATTGTTGATTTTCAAATTATCTACAAAATGGTGTAAATCCGTCAAGGTTATATCCCCCGAATCACATACTCGTGTAAAGTCTTTTAATTTATCATACGCGTCGTTCATTCCATATTTGCGTAATATGGTTTGATAGGCTTCCGACAAAACCACTACATTTTTATGTAAATCTTCACTCATAACCTTCTTATTCGGTACAATCTTATCAAGCCCACTAAGAATGTTTTTCACTCCAATAATGCTATGTGAAAATGCGACTCCGACATTGCGTAATACCGTGCTATCCGTTAAGTCGCGTTGTAGTCTGGATATGGGTAATTTCCTTGACATGAATTCGAATAACGAGGTTGCTACACCCAGATTTCCCTCGGCGTTCTCAAAGTTGATAGGGTTAACCTTATGTGGCATTGTAGAAGAACCCACTTCATTTGTATTGACTGCTAATTGTAGATAATTTTTGAAGATATACAACCATACATCCTGGCACAAATCAATAAGAATGGCGTTTATTCGTTTGACACTATCAAATATGAGGCTCAAGTTCTCATAGTTGTCTATTTGGGTTGTGTATTGACTACGATAGCATCCAAACGATTCTACGAAATCGTCCGAGAACTGTTTCCAATTGATAGTTGGGTATGACGCAACATGGGCGTTGAAATTCCCAACTGCTCCACCGAATTTACACATATATTTGATATTTTTTACTTGTTTTATGGATTCGCTTAGTCTGTATGCGAAAACGTTCATTTCTTTACCGAAGGTGGTGGGTACTCCTGGTTGTCCGTGGGTATGACTCAACATAACAACGCCATTATATTGTGTATACATGTTATCTAGTTTCTTGATAATATCCATAATTAAGTTACAATATACATCATTTATAAAGTCTTTAATTAAGACTGGATAAACGACGTTATTGATGTCCTGAGAAGTAAGTGAGAAGTGAACGTAACTGCTATATTCGCCTATATCCATGTCTTCACATTTGGAATTAATATACATTTCGACTGCTTTAACGTCGTGATTAATCCGATTTTCTATTATTTTTATTTTTTCACATTCGTCTATATTGAAGTTGTCTGCTATGTCTGTCAATATTTTTATATTTGGTTTAGTATTTACGTGGTGTAATTGCGGTAAGGTCTGTATCAGTCTATGTAAATACCTTACCTCAACACATACGCGTTTTTTTTGTAGAGCATATTCAGAAAAATATTCGCGACAGCATTCTGTATATTTGGAATATCTTCCATCGCATGGCGAAATTAATAGCAATGGGTTCATTATGTATGTGTATGTGTATGTATACTCTACTATTTCTATATTTTTTGAAACGCAAACATACAATTTTGAATTTATGGTTGGGAACATAATTGATTGATGCCCTTTTCAAATGTCATATGAATGTCCCATCCTAACTGTTTTACCTTTGCGTTACTTATGTAGTAACGCTGGTCGTTGAAGGGGCGGTCTTCGATGTAAGTTATCCATTCATCGTAATCATCGGTGTTTTTAATCTTTTTAATCAGCAGTTTAGCAACGTCCAATACACTGTACTCCATATCGTCATCACACCCGATATTATAGATTTCTCCAATGGCACCCTTTTCCAATATAGTTTCAAATGCTCTAACGGTGTCTTCCGTATGCAGAAACGCTCGAACCGCACTTCCATCGCCTTGTATAGTCACCTTCTGGTCGTTTTGGAGTAACTGTATAAATCGCGGAATTAACTTTTCGGGATATTGATTTGGACCATATACATTATTACCACGGGTGATAACAATCGGCATATTATAAGAATGATTGTAAGACTGGGCTATTAATTCTGCGGATGCTTTGGTAGCGGCATATGGATTTGTAGGACACAAAATAGAGTGTTCCGTTTTATGCGATTCATTGATATTATTCATAGATTCTCCATAGACTTCATCTGTGGAAACGTGGATGAATTTGGTTAGTTTGCCGTATTTTCTACAACATTCCAATAAAACGTGGGTTCCTAAGATATTGTCTCGTGTGAATTGAAGCGAATCTTCAAATGAATTTTGGACGTGAGATTGCGCGGCAAAATGGATAACTTGTTCTATTTTATGTGAACTCAATATGTGAGTCATCAAATCTTCCGAACATACATTTCCCTTCACGAAGGTATAATGATTGCTGTTTCTTATGTATTCGTCCACATTTGCTTCGTCCGCACAATAATACATAGCATCAACATTGATGATGTTGTATTGATTTGTCTTTGCTATATGATTTATGAAATTGGATGCGATAAAACCACATCCACCGGTTACCAGTAGGTTTATACGAGAAGACATATAT
>Ga0255752_10004968_pt1 | contig 13133 bp, 6 predicted proteins | sample 011ome_25_FD_179952 | JGI IMG/M metagenome (GOLD analysis project Ga0255752, IMG submission 179952) | Coastal salt marsh microbial communities from the Groves Creek Marsh, Skidaway Island, Georgia - 011512CT metaG (version 2) | ecosystem: Environmental > Aquatic > Marine > Intertidal zone > Salt...
ATGCGATCATGGCGAGAACCTCTGGGCGACCTTTGGTGAAGGGAAAAATTGACTCACAGGGCGCCGCTATTTTTGCCTTCGTACTTGGTTTGCTCGGCATGTTTATCCTCCTGACCTGGGTCAATGCCTTGACCGCCTGGCTCACGCTTGCCTCCTTAGTGGGTTATGCCTTCGTCTATACCCTGTATTTAAAACGCGCGACTCCGCAAAACATTGTCATTGGTGGCTTAGCCGGTGCGATGCCGCCGTTGCTGGGCTGGACCGCTGTCACCAACCAGATAGACGGCCATGCCATTTTGCTGGTGCTTATTATTTTTTTCTGGACCCCGCCTCATTTTTGGGCGCTGGCCATTGCCCGAAAAGAAGAATACGCCAAGGTTGACATTCCCATGTTGCCGGTGACCCATGGCCGTCGATATACCGCGGTGCAGAGCCTTATTTACGCAGTGGCCCTGTTGGTAACGACTATAGTGCCTGTGGCGCTAGGGCTTAGCAGCTGGCTTTATCTGGCAGGGGCACTGGTGCTGGGGGGGATGTTTATTTTGCATGCCGTGACGGTGTTGCGAACACTGGACAACCGCAGGGCGATGAAGATGTTTTGGTTTTCAATCGTCTACCTGATGGCCATTTTCCCGCTGATGTTGCTTGACCACTATGTGCTGCCCCAGCCGTTTTTGAGTTAGTTGGCAAGCCACTGCGTTAAATATCATGCCGAGCTACCATGGATAGCCCCTAATTTTGAGAGTATCCAAGGGCAATGAGTTGCCGTCGGGCGACTCGCCAAGCTAAATCCGCCTGATGCTGGGTGAGTTCATTTTTCCAGTCACCCACAATGCCCTTTCGTACGACTGAATCGGCTTCTTCTCCTTTCTTCCGGCCGCCCGATACCTTTTCGAAATCAGTAATGGCTTTCACTTCGGCGATAGCCTCGGCGCGGCTATCAACTTCGAGGTAGTCGTAGACTTTGCGGATAGTGGTTTCAAAATTGTGATGAAGATCCTCGTATCGAATCATCAGAAGCCGGCCATCGGTCTCGGCTTGTAAGATCGCAGATGCCCTAACACCCCAGGTGTACATAAATTCAATCAGGTTTTTTTGGGCCTTAAACTTCGCGCCCCATGGCGCTTCGGAGTGGTGCATCAGGGCCTCATATTTCCAGGCCGACACCATTGCGTCTCGGCCGTCTCGAACCACCGCAACAACCTTGGTTGATGGAAGATCTTCCCGGAGCAGTTTCAAGGACATAATTTGGTCCGCGGCTTTAAAGGCCACCAGGGTGTCAGGAGTTGAAAGGCTCGACACATAATCGTAAAACATAACAGGCATATCTCGCGGGTTGTCGCATTGATAAATGCATTGCATGAGTTCGATCATCTCAGACCGCTTGAAATTGACATTTCCCAGCGTGTAGTGAAATTTTGCGGGATCATATTTCTGCAGACGCTCGGGTCTAAAATTTTGCTCAAGTATCTCGAATAGTGCATCGGCGACGCCAGGAATGTCCTCGAAGGAATGGGGTAGCAGCGCCTTTGCTTTGCTACGACCTTCGTGACCAAAAAGCGGGATCCAGCCCATACCCAGAAAAAATTCGGTAAATGCTTCGGAATGCGATCGCGGAAAAAATCGATGGTTGCCATGTGCAAGATCAAGACGCCCCGCTAGCGTGTGGACAAGACTAGTGATGCGTTTAAACGGATTATTCCTTGGGCTATCGCGTTTAAGTGCGGCGACGTAAGGATCAAATTCCCGCCAGGCGATGATTTCCGGGTGCGCGGCGAGGCAATGCAAGAGCCAAGAGGTCCCACATTTATACATGCCTACAATGTGTGCTGTTTTGGCTTTCATCGATATCGCTCGGCGCTACTATTAGGGTGCAGGTCCCCGTCCTGTCACTGCGGTCCGCTTAGAGTAACCGAATCTTTATCAGCTAGGGCCCCCATATTGCCTCCTATGACTGTACATGCCCGTGACGCTAGGGTGGTATGTCATAGAAATGCAACAAACTGTTAACCCCGCTGTAAAGAACCTGCCACGAAAGGGCCATATTCCGAGGTTAATGTCCTCCCCGTAGCGTTTTACGGAGCGCTGTTACCACCTGACGAGGCCTTAATGACTTTCCGCATTCCTGTGATTCGCTACTTAATAGCAGCACTATTCAGTTTAGTAGCCGCGGTCTCCTCCACAAAAGCGGCCGATGAGCTACTTGTCTATGTGTTTTCTGAGGGTAAGCCGGTCGCCGGTGCCGATGTGCTTATCGATGAGCTCTTCGCTGGTCAAACCGCCGCTGACGGCTCGCTGCTAGCTGATATCGAGGGTGATGGCGGCCATATACTGGCGATCAAGACTGACACGACCCAAGCGGGCACTCGGTTCACAGCAAATGCTGGCCAGCTCGTGGATGTGATCGCCCAGCTCGACACCGGCGAGGTATACGTCGATGTCTACTCGCAAACCGAGAGTATCGCGGACCAAAGGAGCGCCCCTCAGGGCTCGCTCGCTATACGAGTGACTCAGGAAGGCCAACCGGTTGCACAGGAGCCGGTTTACATTGCTGGTTATAGCGGTTCTCTGCAAACCGACTCCTCGGGTGATGCCAGTGTCACGTTGAAGCGTGGTCGCTACCGGGTACAGGTTGCAGAAAAAACCACTTACTTACGGGTTGTCGGTGGTCTAGACCGGTCCGTAGTGGTGGCCATTAGCGAGTCCGCTGAGACAATGGAAATTGCGGCACCCACTATGGAAGAGGTGTTTGTCACCGCCACCTTTGATCCCTCGGGCCTAGAGGTCAGCGAGCGCGACACGGCGAATATCGTCGATACGATCGGTGTGGAGCTTCTGGCGCGTTTTTCAGACTCTGACGTCGCCGCCTCTGTGGTGCGGGTACCAGGCATTTCGGTCCAAGACGATAAATATGTATTTATTCGCGGTTTGGGTGGTCGTTATGTCTCCTCAACTTTGAACAATGCGACGATGCCATCCACCAACCCCTCTAAGCGCACCGTGCCGCTTGATTTGTTTCCGTCAAATTTTGTGAACCAGCTCGACATCAAGAAAACCTTTTTGCCTTACATGCCGGGTGAGTCGACCGGTGGTAACTTGGTCATCAACACCAAGACCTTCCCCGACAACCGGGTACTGGGGGTGAGTATCCAAGGCGGCTACACCGCCGATTTAACCGGAGAGACAGTCTTTGTCGATCCGTTGAGTGGAGATTTTGATGTGCTTGGCTGGGATGACGGCACGCGTGCAGAGGATCCCGCTCTTGCGCTGATTTCCGATTTTCTAAGAACGGGCGAGGCTGTCGATAGTCAGACGGGAGAGGTATTTCCCCTGGACGATTACACCGAAGGTGAGCTGAGACGGGTTGGCGCACTACTTATCCAAGACGGATTTGACCCCGATTTTAAATCCGCGGCGCCAGACGCAAAGTTCGGCCTCACTGCGGGCAACCTGTTTTTGCTCGATAACTCCGAACTGGGCGTGTATGCCGCTGCTAACTACTCTAATGAGTGGAGCAAGCAAGACGATGGGGAGCGTTACACTTACGAATCCCAGGGTGAGGTGGCGGACAACTTTCTGTATCGACAGTACACCAACACGATTGAGGCCAATGGTCTGGTGTCAGTTGGTTGGAATATCGGTAACAACACCTTTGAATGGAATACGGTTGCTTCACGTGTTACCGCAAGCCAGCTCGAGCGATCCGTAGGCCAAGAAGGCGACGAATTCCAGTCTTTGCTGCGACAAACGATACAGTGGGAAGAGCGGCAATATCTTTCGACTCAGCTGTTGGGCTCCCATTTTTTAAACGAGGACGGCAGCTTTTTCCTCGAGTGGCAGGGCACGATCAGCCAGGCAGAGCGGTATGCGCCGGATCGACGCGAGTATGATTTTTCAGCGACTTCGAGCGCTACTGATCCGGCTGGCTTGAAAGCGCAGTACGACTTCCAGCAGGCCAACGACCAACAGGCAGCACTATTCAAGGGCTTTATTCTCGAGCCCGGTACGATCATCCGGCGGTACGATGATCTGGTTGATGACAACATCGATGTTTCCGCTGATCTTACCTGGGATGTTTTCGATGCGGGCGCCAGCTTCGGCCAGCTTAAAACAGGCTTTCAGCTGATCTACCGAGAGCGAGAGTCAAAAAGTTCGACTTACGGATTTAACGTTAATCAGGTGCGAGATGACCTGCTACGTACCAATAATTTGTTGGTTTCTGACGTTATTTATTCCTGCGAGAGCGGATCGGAGAAGCCCGGCTGCCTCCCCGGCGGAGAGGGAGGTATTTCTAGCAGCCCTAATACCGGCTTGGCGTTTGTCGATAAAACTCTGGCCTCTGACAGCTACGACGCGGAGCTTGAATACAACAGTGCTTATCTAATGTACGACCACACCTTTGCCGCCGGTTGGCAGGTGCTTATTGGTGGCCGTTATGAGACCTACGAGCAAACCACCGACACCTTTTCGCTGCAGGGAACCCAGGGCGCGGTCCAGTCCGTGATTGACGAGGACAGTTTTCTCCCAAGCCTCGGGGTGAATTGGTTTGTGAGTGACTCACATCAGCTGCGCTTGGGATTATCTCAAACAGTCGCCCGGCCTGATTTTAAAGAGGCTGCCAACGCCACCTTTTATGACAATGAATTTAACTTCCGGGTAAGGGGTAATCCTTTCCTGGAAATTTCAGACATCATCAACGCCGACTTGCGCTGGGAGTGGTACCTGTCAGAAATAGATAGCCTGTCTATTGCGCTCTTTTATAAGGATATGGACAAGCCAATTGAGCGAGTCGTTCAGGCGGCATCTGGCACTGCTGGTAACTCGCGCACCTTTCAAAATGCCGAATCGGCAGAGCTTTATGGGATCGAAGTAGATGGACGCTTCGAGTTCATGCTGGGCGATGGCTACGATCAAACGCTATTTGTCTCTTTCAATGCGGCGCTAATTGAATCTGAAGTTACGGCCAACAATCAGGATGCACGTGCTCTACAGGGGCAACCTGAGTACACGGCGAACCTCATTTTCGGCTACGACAACATTAGCGCCGGGCACCAGCTAACGATCTTGCTGAACCAGAATGGCAGATCAATCGCGGACGTTGGCGTCTCTGGTCAGCCGGATGTGTTTTTAGAGCCGCGACTCGATCTCAATATCGTTTATCGATTCGATATTTCAGAATCTGTGACGTTGAAGGCAAAGCTTGAGAACCTGTTAGATGACGAAGTTGAGTACTCTCAAGGTGGGCAGGTCTTCCAGATTTATAACCGAGGCGCTTCCGTGCAGTTGGGCGTCGATTGGCTGTTTTAACGCGTTTCCCTTTACCGTTCTTGCGAGGCAGTAGAACCATGATGCAACTAGCGACGAAGACGATTTTTACATTATCAATTCTGGTGCTCTTAGGTGCCTGTTCAGGTGATGACAGCACCACGATTAATATTGAAGCGCCTCCTCCAGTTGATGGGGGTGGTGACTCAGGTGGCGGAGATTCTGGTGGTGGAGATTCAGGCGGTGGCGATGCTGGCGGCGAAACCCCAGCAACCTGCCCTGAAGGGACAACCGAGGTGACGGCGGGATTGTGCGAATTGCCAGCCACCGTGTCCAGCGATTTAACGCTGTCAGCTGGAGTCAGCTACTTGATGTCCGATCGGGTGACAGTGGGTAACGGTAATGGCCAACTCGAGACCAATGGTGACGGCTCCCTAGCAGATGGCAGTGCCGTGCAGGCGGTCACGCTCACGATTGAAGCGGGTGTCGAAGTGTTTGGTAAAAGCGGAACGTTTGCCAACCTTCTTGTTACCCGTGGCAGCAAAATTATGGCAATGGGCACCGCAGAGGCGCCCATCGTGTTCTCGTCAGATGATGATGGCTATGAGGGCTCCGGCGAGTGGGGCGGGTTGATTATTCACGGTTACGCACCACACAACGAGTGTCCGGAGGGTGGAAGCTATTGTGACATCGACTCTGAGGGTGAGTCTGGTTTTGCGGGTGGTTATGATGCCAGCGACAGCAGTGGCGTGTTGCGCTATGTCGTCGTCGCTGAAGGTGGTTACGAATTTTCAACGGGTAACGAGATCAATGGAATCTCGCTGGTGGGCGTTGGCAGTGGCACTGAGATGGATTACATCCAAGTACATGGAAACTCTGATGACGGTATTGAGTTTTACGGCGGCAACGTCAACTTGAAGCATGGCGTATTCACTAACAACAATGATGATTCGGTCGACTGGGACGAAGGTTACCAAGGTAACCTGCAATACATTATCGTGAAGCAGGGTGCGTCTAAAGGAGAAGCCTTTGAGATGGATACCGAGGGCTCCTCAGAGGGGTTCTTGTCCAAGCCAACGTTGTCAAATGTTACCGTCGTGGCAGACAAGGTAGCGGATCGTGCGACCTACAGCCTTAATTTTAAGAAGCGCTCTGGCGGGTTTTTCCACAACACGGTAGTGACAGTGTCGCCTGATTCAGAGACGGCCATGGCCAGTTGTGTCAACGTCGATGGGTCTGGTTCTGAAGCGCTGGTGGGCGAAGCTCTGGTGTTGAACAACTGGATCCAGGACTGCGCGTCAGGCTCCGGTGATCAGGGTGTTCTGGCTAATGTGTCGGGCCTTGATAATGGCACTATATCGGCCGTTGCTGCACAGCTTGACGATAACTTTGCGTCTCAAGCATCGGCAGCCATGCTCGAGAGTCCTATAGACTGGGCGTCGGTTAATAGCGCCTACCCCGAGTCTGTCGCCGACGCGTCCTATCTCGATGCGACTGACTACATTGGTGCTGTCAATCCCGATGGCAGTGACGTGTGGTGGGCCGGCTGGACCGTCGAAGGATCTGTCGGTAACCCCAGCATCCCGGTCGCTACCTGCCCCGCGGGCACCGATGAACTTGAGGCGGGCCTCTGTTTACTGCCCCCCACCATATCTTCCGATATGACGTTGACGGCTGGCGTTGATTATCTGATGGAGGGACGCGTGACCGTCGGCAACGGCAACGGGCAGCTAGAAACTAACGGCGATGGCTCTCTGGCCGATGGCTCTTCGGTTCGCGAAGTGACCTTGACCATCGAGGCGGGAGTCAAGGTGTTTGGCAAGACTGGCACCTTTGCCAATCTAGTCATTACACGTGGAAGCAAATTAATGGCGATGGGAACAAAGTCCGCGCCTATCGTGTTTTCATCAGATGATGACGGCCTTGATGGCTCCGGTGAGTGGGGTGGTCTGATCATGCACGGCTACGCGCCCCATAACGAGTGCGCTGTGGGTGGTTCTTACTGCGATATCGACTCTGAGGGCGAGTCTGGCTTTGCTGGTGGCTATGATCCGGACGACAGTAGTGGTGTCTTACGGTATGTCGTTGTAGCCGAGGGCGGCTATGAATTCTCAACCGGTAATGAAATCAACGGTATTTCACTGGTGAGCGTTGGTCGCGGTACCGAGATGGACTACATTCAAGTTCACGGCAATTCGGATGATGGCATTGAGTTCTACGGAGGTAACGTCAACGTCAAGCACGGTGTCTTTACCAACAACAACGATGATTCCGTCGATTGGGACGAAGGCTATCAGGGTAACTTGCAGTACATCATCGTTAAGCAGGGCGCGTCGAAAGGCGAAGCGTTTGAGATGGACACCGAGGGTTCAGCTGATGGCTTCCTATCAAAGCCGACGTTGGCTAACGTGACTATCATCAACGATAAGGTTGCTGATCGCGCGACGTACAGCTTGAACTTTAAGAAGCGCTCTGGTGGGTTCTTTCACAATACCGTTGTGACCGTCGCGGACTCCTCTGAAACAGCGGTCGATACTTGTATTAACGTTGACGGCTCCGGTTCTGAGGCTCTTGTTGGGTCGGCTCTGGTCATCAACAACTGGATCCAGGATTGTGGTCAGGGGAGCGGTGTCCACGGCAGCCTGTCGGGTTCCAACGTGAGCTTTGACGCATCGACAGTGGTGGAGACGGATGCGGCGCTTGACGCACTGCTGAGCTCTCAGGCTCCGGAAGCCTCCGGTCTGTCGCCCCTCGACTGGGATGCCATCAATGGCGCCTATGCCGATTCGGTGGCAGATGGTGACTATTTGGACTCGACTGACTACATTGGGGCAGTCAATCCTGACGGTTCCGATCCATGGTGGGCTGGCTGGACGGTTTCCGGATCGCTGTAAAATGTAGCTAATTTTCTCAATAAATAGCCGGGTGGTCTCATTGAGGCCCCCGGCTTCGCTTGTTCATTGACTCCCACGGTTCGATCCACTCAAAATGGCGGCTCATAAAACTGATTGGAGCCACTTCTCGTCATGTCCACCCCTAATGTTCTGCTGGTAGATGACGAAGTTAGCATCCGTGAAATGCTTCGGTTTGCGCTCGAGGCGGCTGACTTTGAGTGCGCAGAAGCCGGCACCATTCAGGAAGCTTACGCGGCCATAAACGATGTATCCCCCGATATTGTGTTGCTGGATTGGATGTTGCCAGGGGGCAGTGGTATCGAGTTATTGAGACGCCTTCGCAACGAACAGGCCACTAAGGATTTGCCCATTATCATGCTGACGGCGAGAACCGAGGAGGACAACGTCGTGCAGGCCTTGGATATGGGCGCTAATGACTACATCACCAAGCCATTTTCGTCAAAGGAACTTATCGCCCGGATAAAGGCGACGCTTCGTAAAAGTGGCGCTAGTGCCAATCAAAGTGAATTCCGCGTTGGGGAGTTAGCCTTGGATACCGTTAGTCATCGGGTGACGCTAGATGGTGCGGCGCTAGCGATAGGCCCCACGGAATTTAAGCTACTTCACTTTTTTATGGCTAATCCCGATCACGTTCACTCGCGGACAAAGCTGCTGAACCAGCTATGGGGACATAAGGCGGCTGTCCAGGAGCGCACGGTAGATGTCCACATTCGCCGATTGCGCAAGATCCTTCAAAACAGTAACGCCGCTTACAGCGGACTGATACAAACTGTCAGCGGCGCTGGCTATCGTTTTTCACCAAGCGATCTACGCGCTTCCTGACAAGTGCTTATCAAGGGTCTGCCCTTGACCATCACCAGAAGCCGGCGTAGCGTGCCGCTTAACTCAGACCGTCCAGATTTAAACCAGCGCACCCTCCGGAGAAAATTATGACTAATGCTTATATTGTTGATACATGCCGCACCCCGCGAGGCATTGGTAAGGTCGGCAAGGGGTCCCTTGCTCATTTACATCCGTCTTATCTGGGTTCAACAGTGCTCAGTGCCTTGGCGGAGCGCAATAACCTCAACACCGCGGAGGTGGACGACATCATTTGGGGCACCTCTTCCCAGACGGGGAAGCAGGGTGGCGATTTGGGACGCATGGCTGCGCTAAATGCCGGCTACGACGTGCGATCATCCGGCGTCACGCTCGATCGCTTTTGTGGCTCGGGTATTACCACGGTGAATCTTGCTGCGGCACAAATCATGTCCGGCATGGAGGATCTAGTCATCGCGGGGGGCACCGAGATGATGAGCTATCATGGACAGCTCGCAGACCCCACCAAGCCACCAATGATTGACTCGGATAACCTCGATCTCCGTGCCATGCATCCACAATCACAGCAGGGGGTTTGTGCCGACGCCATCGCCACCCTTGAGGATATTGATCGCGATGCCGTCGATAATTTGGCTTTGATCAGTCAGGCACGCGCGGCGCGCGCCATCGCTGAGGGGCGGTTTGATAAATCCTTGATTACCGTAAAGAACCCTGATGGCTCAGTGGCACTTGATCACGAGGAATTTCCTCGTCCAGAGACCACCAAAGAAGGCCTCGCTGAACTGAAAACCGTTTTCAGCATGCTGCGCGACATCCCGGTCGACGAAGTCGGTACAACCTATGGCGCGCTGATTCAGCGAAAATATCCAGAGATTACTGAGTTCAATCACATCCATCACGCGGGCAATTCGTCGGGTGTGGTTGATGGTGCCGCCGCGCTTCTGTTGGCCTCCGAGGCCTATATGAATAAAACGGGGATGACGCCCCGAGCTCGGGTCGTGGCGATGGCAAATATGGGAGATTGTCCGACCCTTATGCTTAACGCACCGGTGCCTGCCGCCGAAAAAGTGCTGATGAAAGCGGGTTTAAAGAAAGAAGACATTGATGTGTGGGAAATCAACGAAGCCTTCGCGGTCGTTGCCGAGCGCTTTATTCGAAGGCTGGATTTGGATCGCGAGAAGGTAAATATCAACGGCGGGGCCATGGCGCTTGGTCACCCGATAGGGGCAACCGGGTCGATACTCATCGGCACGGCGCTGGATGAACTTGAGCGTCAGCAAAAACGTTACGCGCTGATTACCATGTGTGCAGCCGGCGGTATGGCGCCTGCAATCATTATTGAGCGACTTTGATTTACCGTGGATATAAAGCAAGGCGTCTCGCCCGCAATGTAACTAGATGCTTTGCAGGGCAGGTCAGCTATAGCTGACCAACCTCTTCGAGACTACGCTGGCAGTTTTGAAAGACGCTCCAGACGTTAGAGGGCGCCTATGTAACGTGGCAGCGTTATTTCGATGAGGGCTCCCTCTGTCGCGTTACGGGCCGTCATAGTGCCTTGCATGTCTTGAATAATGCCGTAGCTGATGGCGCCACCCAAGCCAGTGCCTTCGCCAACAGCCTTGGTGGTGAAAAAGGGTTCAAAAATGCGGTCCATCACGTCGTCCGCAATTCCGCCACCCGTATCGGTGACTGTTATGCAGCATTTTTCAGCGGAAACTACTGTAGCGATGGTGACGGTGCCGCCTGTTTTTGTGTGTTTAGAGATGGCATCGCGGGCGTTGGTAATGAGGTTCACCAGAACCTGTTCGAACTGGCTGCTACTTCCCTTGACGAGTGGCTGCTGTTCACCGGGGGGGATGATATTGAGTGAGATCTGATCCAGTCGCAGTTGATCCTGCATGAGGTCACTCACGCGGTTGATGGACTCGGTAATATCAAAAGGTTCGAAGGTCGATGGCGCCACGCGGCCGTAGGTGCGCATCAGTGAAATGACTTTTGAAGCGCGTTGGACTTGATCATCGATACGTTCAAATTTTGCTTCAAGGAACGCAGTGTCGGCCTTGCCTCGTTGAAGCGCCACTTTAATGTTTTCCATGGTGAGCTGGATGACATTGAGTGGCTGATTGAGCTCGTGTGCCATCCCGGTAGACATCTCACCGAGCGTTGCCATCTTTGACGCATGGTTGAGATTGGCTTCTTGCGCGCGCATCGCGGTGACGTCGGTCACTATCACCCATGAGCCCTCGCGGGAGCCGTCCCCCGTGAATCGCTCAGCTGAATTGACCAGCAAATGAAACTCACTGCCATCATTCTTCGGAATGATCAGTTCTTCAATGTCAGTCGTTATTGGTGTATCCAGGTATCGATGAATCGCAGGAGTCAATCCGGAAATGTGATCGGCAAGAGTTTGGTAAGCCGAGTTGGTAAAGGCGAATTCTTTATCGTTGCCAATGCTGACAATGCCTACTCTTACATTTTGTAAAAGTGCTTCGTAGTCACTGTTAATGCGACGAAGTGCTTCCGTAGCTGACGCCAATTCACTGGTACGCTCTGTGACCTGCAGCTGCAGCTGCTCGTTCAGTGTCCCCTGCAGCGCAAGCAAGTCGGCTTGGCTGTCGAACTTGTCGCGCTCTAACAGCCTGAATCGATAGCCAAGCGCAAGCGAAAATGTCACCAGCTCGAAAAACGTACCCACGATGTAGCCGTATCGGTTGATGAGTGAAAATTCAAAGATCCCGATGCTTAGACCCGCGAATAAAAAATAACCAATAAGATAGGGGGTTTGGGCAATCGTATAAAATATGCCCATTGGGTTTCCCTTGATGCCGCTGTAAATACCAACGCCCAAAAAGCTCAGGGTTAGTATCAGCGAGCTTCGAACGCCTATGCTGTGAAAATCGATGTTGAATAGGGTGACAACCCCGACGACGGCAAACCAAATTTGCGCGGCCTTCATGCCCTTGTCGATCCAACCCGCTAACTTCCTTGTCTCCAGTAGCCGGCGCGTAAACATGACAAGGAGCATGGCCTGTAGCCACGTCGTACAGGCGAGGAGATAGTGACTCTCTGGCGTATTAAAAATATAGAAGGTATAGCCGTTGAAGCGAGCCACATAAAGCACAACAAAACTCGCGTGTAGCGAATAAATCAGATAGAGCGGTTCGCGTAACGAAGCGAAGAGAAAGAGGTTGAAGATAATGATGGCAATGGCGCCGCCCCCAAAAAATGCAAATCCTGCAGTTTGACGAGCTACCCAGGTACCAAAGTCGACAGGGCTATGCACCTGCACACCCAGCAGCGCTTCAAGTCGAGTTCGATATGAGAGAAATATGTCCCGAGTTTCGCCCGGCGCTAGCGAGATCTCGAACGCCGGAACGCGGTTTTGTATAGTGCGTTTATGAATTGGCGTTTGTAGCCCGCTTTCGATGACGCGAATACTGTTATCCGCCATGACGCTGTAGAAGTTGGCCTCTTCTGGGAACACCTCATCGAAGCTTATGACCGCCGGCTTGCGATCTTCTCCGCTATTGGTAAGGCGGAACCTAATCCATTCGCGACCATATTTTTTGGCAGCAAACTTCGGGGTAGCTTCGGTCCAAAGACTGGCAGGAGGTAGGTCGGTCAAGGCAGTGCTTGCTTCCTCATCACGCCAGCGCAGTATCGATAATGTTGCCAACGAGGCGGCGGAACTGATATCCACGGTGGGGATCGGAGCCGCGTTACTGTCGAGCGCCTCCTCTGCGGAAACAGGGACTGGATTCAGCAATAGCCCGACAGCCCAGACCAGAGCTATTAGCCCATAAAAAAAGTTTGGCTTTGGTTGGCTCACGTTCATAGGCAGCGACGGTCCGCGGGCTTTGTTATTGTGCCTTCCAATGAGAGTACACCCACCGTGGCTCTCAGTCCAAGTAATGGATTGTCGTCCGCGTGAACGCAACCGTACCCCTAGGGCACGACATCACATCGAGGCGTCAAAGACCTGTTTGACTCCATTTTGAGGTCAAATAATAAGGCGATTACCGAGCAATGTGGGGTAGTCGATGGCATGGCAATCATCGGCGGCTGCACTTTGGGAGAGCCCCGCTTTCAGGAGAGCCCCGCTTTCAGGAGAGCCCCGCTTTCAGGAGAGCCCCG
>Ga0255752_10004976_pt1 | contig 13119 bp, 9 predicted proteins | sample 011ome_25_FD_179952 | JGI IMG/M metagenome (GOLD analysis project Ga0255752, IMG submission 179952) | Coastal salt marsh microbial communities from the Groves Creek Marsh, Skidaway Island, Georgia - 011512CT metaG (version 2) | ecosystem: Environmental > Aquatic > Marine > Intertidal zone > Salt...
CGCGGCGAAAAGGCGGCGTCGGTGTCGTTATACTTCGACGCCCAATCGAGCGGCTTTCTCTTTCACCGTCAGGAGCGCGTTTTCTTTTTCTAACAATTCGAGTTCTTTTCGGAGGAGGAGGAGGTCAGACGGCGTCGTCGCTGGGTTTTCGAGCATTCCGATGACTTCTTTGCCTTTGGCTTGAAGGTCGCTTCTGCTTCCGCTTTCGTCTTCGTCCTCGTCGTCGTCGTCTCTGTGGTGGTGGTGGGAAGAGTGACTTCTCTCGTTGCTAGACGTTCTGCTGTCGTCGGATAAGGCGTCGTCGTCTTCATCGTCGCCGTCGAAGGCGTCTTCGACTTCGTCCACGACGTCTTCCATGACTTCGACGAACGACTCGTGCGCTTTTTCAACCTCTTGTTCATCTTCCCCTTCGTTTTCTACTCCGGACTCCTCCGCGTCCTCCTCGCTATCGTCCGCTTCGGACGCGTACAACACCTCAGCGTATGACACTAAACCGGGCATGTTCAAATCCCAGCACTCTGGGTGATGCACTTTATCGCACTTTTGCGTCAAGAATTGTTTCGGGTCCGCGACTTCGACTTTGGGAACCTCTCCCGCCGTATCCGCTTTCCAGCCTAAAACTTCCCACCATTCCGCCGGTCTCCCCGGGTACTGATTGGCTGGAGTTCCCATGATGTTCACGCCGTGGTCGCATTTGTCCGTCGGCGCTCGGCCGAACGGCTCTACCGGTGGATGTTTCGACGGTCCTTCTTTCAAAGTTGAGCAAATGCCGAATTTCAAATCCGAGCTGACTTGGCGAACCAAGTTGCGAAACTTCAGCGGCCACTCCGACGGCGACTTGCGTCTCCACGCGTGGAATTTATTGTATTCGCTCTCGCTTGTGGCAATTTGAGCTAATTTCGCCGCTAACTGGTCGATGCTGGCGTAATCTCTCAAATCAATCACGGCATCTTTGGACGGGATGTAATCGTCGAACCCGTCCCAACCGATGTAAATCGGAATCGAACCTCTCGTCAGCGCGTCAAATATTTTCTCAGTCATGTAGTGCGGACACTGGACGCCGTTTTCCAACGCGAAGTAAAACATATAGTTCGATTTCATTTCCTGCTGCTGTTCGAAGTCACCTAAACGTCCCACATCGTCCGGCGGTGGTGCGATATTTTGCTCGCACCTCCCCATGCTAAACACCGGAAAATGCTTCGACAACGCCACCAACAAGTTGATGCGATCGCGCTGGACGCAATCTTTGGACATCCACGCGACGACTGGGATTCTCTCTTCCTTTGCTTTCGTAAAATACTTAAAGTCTCTCATCAAAGACCCAACGGATGGCCCGAACGGGTACCAGACGCTCGATCGCAAGTTTGAATCCGGATCGCCGTTGAACCACGCCAAATACTGCATATTCGCCAACGATTTCTGCGAGTACTCCGATTCACCTCTCAACTCGTAACCGTAATGGTCCGGCGATTCGTGCGCGTAATAGAAATCGACCACATCTGAACTCAGTTTCGGTGGCGGATGAAAAACGTTGTCCTCCGCTCTCGACGTGATGTTCCCTTGCTTGAAATCATTCTTGAAAATATACGCGAATTGGCTGAACACCCTGACGTCGCACCCGGTAAAATCGCCATTTTGAACATCCGTTCTCACTTCTTTGATGCACATGCCTTCTTGAAACATAGAATCAAAGTTATACGTGTACGAATCGTCCCACTCCCCGGGTAAACACATGACGAACCCGTCGTCGCCGCTGCTCCCGCTAAACGCCGGCGTGTGGTACCACGAACTCTTATGATGCGCCCAGTTCGGGTCAATCGATGGAAACACCGATAGGTTCGGAATATCGTTCTGAATGGCGAGTTTGATCGGATCGTTCGCGTTCGCGCCGTCGCTCATCTTGTCTTCAATCATCCGCAAGTCTTGACTACAAATTGGAGCTCCGTCCGGGCCATCGCCTAAACGACTGTTCGCAGAAGAAGACGACGACGAAGAAGAAGAAGAAGAGTGATGCCGAGATCCCAATCGAAACGACGCGCTTCCTCTCGCGCTATTATAACTATTACTACTCCTACTACTCGCAATCGTGCCAAAACCTAACAACGCCACCGCACCGAGCGCAAACGCGGAGACGCGAGAAAAAGGCGAAGATCCAAATCCTTTCCCCGCGGCATCATCATCTCTTTCATCGTCATCATCATTTTCCCCGAGAGTGCTCACGCGTCGTTGCTCCACGTCATCCTCCACCGATCGATAATACTGCGCCCTCATGAGAGTATCGCTTTTCACGATCACAACGCGAGAGAGAGAGAACGAGAGAGACGGTGCTTTAATGCGTAAGTATCCAGAGAGAGAACGAGTGCGTCTCCCCCTTCAAGTGTTTCTCAGGAAGAAAAAAAGAAAGAAAAAATTGGGATATTGGATGTTTAGGGTTTTTAGAAGTGCGGTGTATAAAGAATAATAGTATAATAAATAGCATTTAATAAAAACCTCTTTTCTCTCTGTAATAATCTTTCTGACTCTCTCTCGTATTCTCTCTCTCTCTCTTTGTCTCTCTTTGTCTCTCCCGCGTGTGTGTGATGTGTATGTATATGTGTGCGCGCGCAAACCCGCAAACGCGCAAACTCTTATATGGCTAAAATTTTCAAATTTTTCACCGGGGGCGTAAAAGCGCTTTCTACGCCCGCGCGAAAAGAAGAAGACGAACAACCTCGCGGTCGGTGGATCTCCTCGAGGAGAAGGAGAAGAAGAAGGAGAAAGGGTGATGATTTTGGACTTACATGTCCTCTCCCGTCGTTCTCGTTCTCGTTCTTGTTCTCGTTCTCTCTCGTTCATCTCGTCGAGTAAAAAATGTGCTAAAATCCGTTACCGCTGCTCAATGGTGGCCGCGGGAGGATTTCTTGCTCGACACTTGACTCAACAGCGCTAACCGTTCTTTCAAAGCCTCCACTTCCTCTTTATCCGCGCTCGGCGCTCCGGCGTCAAAGTCGTCCGTCGTTTTCGTGACGTCGTGCTTCGCTTCCCCGGGCGGGGGTGGCGCCGTCGGTTTTTTTTCCTTGATCACCGGCAAGTCCGCGACGGTTTCGTGGACGCGTTCTAACGCTTCGGCTTCGCGTTTGGCGATTTTAGCGGCTAATTTTTTCTCCTCTTTTTCCTCCTTGAGTCGTTCTTCTTTCTCTTCCTCGGTTTCGTGCTTCTTGGAGGACTTGGAACCTGACTTTTTCGTCGATGTCGTCGATGTCGTCGTTTCTACGTCTTCCTCCGATTGCAACTCGGATTCACCCATGCTCGCGGTTTTCAAGGAGTTCTTTCTAGACAAGACTGGTCCGTAGTCTTCCTCGCGACCGTGCGATTCGCCCTTGTGCGAGGAACCGTTGTTGTTACTCAAACGCACCGGGGTTTTACCTTTGCGCACGTCCACGGTGCTGACGTAATCGGGCAACCCGTCGCCTTTCTCTTTCATTCGTCGCATACCGTTGGAACTGACTCCCTTGTTTTGGTTATTGTTGTTGTTGTTGTTTTGGTTGTTGTTGTTACCGCTCTCCGCTCTTCGCATTCCGCCTCCGCCGTTGTTGTTGTTGTTGTTGTTGTTATTGTTGTTGTTGTTGCGTCTCGGCTGTTCTTGATTCCCAATCTTTGCCGACGCCGTCTTCAACGTGTGAAAGCAATCGACCGAGTGATCGTCGCAAGTTTTGGTCAAGAACTTCAACGGCGATTGGATCTCAACTCTTGCCACTGCGCTGCTGTCCACCTTGTGCGCCGTCTCAACTTTCCAACCGGCAACTTCCCACCACGCGGCTTCTCTCCCCGGGTACTCCGTGACCGGCATGCCCATAATGTTCACGGAACGATCGCACTTCTCCGTTGGCACCGCGGCTGGATGGTTCTTCGGACCCTCCTTCATCGTCGAACAAATGCCAAACTTCATGTCCGAACTGACTTGACGTATCAAGTTGCGGAACTTCAGTGGCCACTGATCCGGCGATTTCGTTCTCCACTCGTGCGCCTTGGCGTACGCCGCGTCGTTCGTCGCGATGTCCGTCAACTTTTTGGACAATTCCGCGGGAGTAGAGAAGTCTCTCAAATCAATAACTGCATCTTTAGAAGGGATGTATTCCTCCATGCCGTCCCAGCCTATGTAAATCGGAATCGAACCTCTCGATAACGCGTCCCAAATCTTCTCCGTCATGTAGTGCGGGCACTGAATGCCGTTCTCCAACGCGTAGTAAAACATGTATTGCGCTTTGGTTTTTTGCTGGTCGCCAAAGTCACCCAAACGTCCTGGGTCATTCGCCGGTGGCGGAATATTTTGCTCGCATCTCCCCATGCTAAACACTGGAAAGTGTTTGGAAATTTCCACCAACACGTTGATGCGTTCTCTCAACACGCAATCTTTAGACATCCACCCGATGACTGGAATTCTCTTCTCTCTCGGCATAGAAAACAACGAGTAGTCTCTCAATAACTCACCAATAGACGGGCCAAACGGAAACCACAAACTCGATCGATGCGATGAATCCGGATCGCCGTTAAACCAGGCCAAATATTGCATGTTTTTCAACGATTTCTTGGAATATTCCGTATCGCCTCTCAACTCGTAACCGTAATGATCCGGCGACTCGTGCGCGTAATAGAAATCAACCACGTTCGAGTGCAACTTGGCCGGAGGACCGAAGAAGTTCTCCTCCGATCGCGCGGTTTGGTTCCCAACCTTAAAATCGTTCCTCCAAATAAACGCGTACTGGTTAAACACGCGGATATCGCACCCGGTAAAATCGCCGTTTTGAATATCCGTTCTCACCTCTTTAATGCACATGCCGCTTCTAAACAAGGACAAAAAGTTATACGTGTACGAGTTATCCCACTCACCGGGAACGCACATGGTAAACTTCCCCTCTTGCGCGTCATCCCCAGGTACCGGGTGATGATGCCACCCCGACTGCGCTTGCCAGGTCGGATCCACGGATTTAATGATGCCGATGTTCGGCAAATCCTTCTCCGCCGCTTTCAACAGCGGATCGTTTCTTCGATCCGCGTTGCCCGGGAGCCGGGATTGCGTGATGGCGTCGTAGATTTCAACCAAGGATTCGTTCGTTAACGGCTGCATGTATAAAAGTAAAACAAAAAGAGGTATTTAAAAGGTGAGTTTCGAGGGCAAATCGATAAAAAATGTCCACCGTCCGCTCTCCGCGAACGTCGTCGTTTTCTCTCCACATCTCTCTTTTCGGGAGACCTTTTGGGTGTTGATCTCTCCCGTGACCAAAAGCGCTCGTCATCGGAGGATGAAGACGATCGAAAGGAAAACGCATCAAACTCGTTCGTAAAGAAAAGAAAAACTCGAGAAGAACAGATCATCTCATCTTCCTCGTTCTTCTTCTTTCGATGCGGATGATTCTTTCTTCTAAAAGAACACGAAGGAGAGAAAGAAAAACCGCGGCGGCATCACGACCCATCACCCCCGCGGCAAAAGAGAGAAAAAACGAGAGCTCTGAAACGTCTCAAAGTCGAACGATAAAAACGCACCGCATCGCCTCCGTGTTCGGCCCCGAGCATTTTCTGTTTCACCGTGTGCCCACCGTAGGCGAACAGAACCATCCCGGCGACGCCGAGGGCGAATGATTTCGTCGTGATTCTCGATGCGAAAGAGGAAGATGACGATGCATGATTGGAAGAAGTCGACGCTTCCATCCCGATGGGGATGGACCTTTCAACGTGGTGTTCGGAATCATTTTCTAAGAGCGCGTCGCGCTCGGAGAAAGAAGAAAAAGCCATGCTACGCACAAACACACGAAAGAAAAGGTGTTTTGCACGCGGCGGCAGTGGTGCAGCTCTTCTCTGTTCGTCTTCTTCTTCTTCTTAGTACTCTCAGTTGTGAGGATGGATTTTTCGTTGTTTTCTTCCCGCGGAATGGTTTGCGACACGTTTAGGGACTCAAATGTCAAGAGGGAGGATTTTTGCTTTGCGAGCGCTTTGTTGTTTACTCTAAAAGTATTCGTACGATTACGGTGCATCGTCGTGAAGAGTAGCATTGTTTGAAAATGTTTGTGCGTTTTACTATGCGTAGCGCGTACGTAGAAGAAGGTTTATCATTATTAATGTGTGTATTAACTTACATGTATTAAAACATTTTTCAAGCTCGTTAAAATAAAGTAGTGTGTGCGTAAGTAACGTAAATCATCATCCGCGTCGTAATCTCTCTCTTCTTCTTCTTCTTCTTCTTCTTCAGTTCTTCAACTCTTCCTTTTTTAATTCAACGATCTGCTGGCGTGTAAGCCGGTCGTTTGCGCGCTCGCGTCCCAATCCGGCGGCGGGCAGGACGGGTAAAATTCCAGCAACTGAGAATCGTGACCAAAGTTTTCTACGACGGGCCACCCTTCGTCGGTGCCTAAGTTCGGGGTAAAATCGGAGACTCGAACGGGTTTGTGCGAGCCTTGCGCTTTACCGGCTCGCGCGATTGTGGAGGGAAATGCTTGGGTGGAAGGATTTTCCGTTTTCTCGCCGCCGAAGAGTTTGGACGTCCACTCGTTGATCGAGAGAAGTTTTCTAGTGGTGGATTGGCCTCTTCTCGACGAAGAAGAGGATTTTGATGAGGAGGAGGAGGAGGAGGAATGTCGGCTGGTGGAAGAAGAAGCGCCAGAGTCACCTCTGTGTACCACTCTTTCTTTCTCTGACATGCCAACTTGGGGCGCTTGGTCGTACCCAGGCGTCGGAACTTCCGAGGAATAGCCGTACTTTTGGAAGTCGATGGCGTACGCCGCCTTGAAGTTGTTCACATCTTCATCGGAGATGTGCCCGTTGGTCCAGCACGACGTCACGACCGGCTTGACCGACTGTCCGACTTCCGTGCCTCTGTGAACGACATTCATTTCCGTGTACTCAATTTTGCTGGATACTCTTTCCTTCAAGTATTTCACCAAGTTGTCTTGCATGTTTCCGGTTCTCGGGTCCATGCACTTCTTGTCGACGTCGGAGATCATGCACGTCTCCAACGGGAACACGTATTCCGCGTGTCTGGCGATGATGTACGCCGGCGTGTGGTGCGAGTGGTGCCACGTAACCGCACCTAACATGTCCGCACAAATCGGGAACGCATCTTTCCACACCATCTCCCCGGCGGTTTTCTCCGCCACGCACGCGTTGACTTCGTCCTCCGTCGGCGGAATCTTCGAGTCGCACTCCGCCATGGCGCTGTCGGAATACTCGCCTTCTCTGTAGCACTCGATCAACGGCGAATTCAACACCCATCTCGTGACGGTATGAATCCACTCGGAAAACTCCTCGCAGTTCTTCTCGCTATAGCCCGCGTCCAAGGGAGATTCGTGAAAATATCTCGCCTTGAACCACGCGAATTCAGATTCCGCTCTCGCGTACGGGTTTCTCACCGTGACGAACGAGTTCTTCAAGTGTCTCGTCGCCGGCGGCGAGTGAAAGTCTTCCGATTTTCCCACCACCCAAGCCGGGGCAATTTCAAACGGTCTCGTCAAACCTAAATCTTCCGAGTTGCACGATCCCAACTTACCGCCGACGGCGCCAACCATAGATTCCACCGACGTCCCTCCAGATTTCGGAATGTGAAGAAAGATTGGAAATTCTTGCCCTTCTTTCTTCCCAGCGATGGATTGATCAAAGTTCGTTGGATCGGAATACGTTTCGGTCGGGTACCCGTCCACAGATCCTAACCACGGGAACGAGCGTTTTTGTTGTTCACTGTTGTTCATCTTGCTCATCGTCCCCGCCGTGGCTAAAACTGTCGCGCCCGCCAAGGCGACAAAACCAACCGTCTTCTTCAACGTCGGCAACGAAGAAGAAGAGGAGGAAGACCCATTATTATGGTTTCCGTTGATCAGAGGTTGCTCCTCGCCGACACTGTTCTCGATCATCTTTCTGTGTGTCGTCTCTAAATCTCCCTCCAACAAAATGCGCTTTTTAATCCCGCGGCAAAAATCCCTTCGTCTTATAAATCTTCTTCTTTCTTCTTTACGATGTATAAAGTTCCGAGAGAAAGAACGAAAGAAAGAACAAGACCTTTCGTAAACTCTATGCGTTTCAAACCACCTTTAAAAACTCTCTTTGAGTTACGCGAGTGCGTCTTCAGAGAAAGAAGAATAGAGAGTAGGGAAAAGTTATTGTGTGGATGAGGTAAAACGAATCGAAAGAAGAGAGTTTTCCCCCACGAAAACAGTCTTAAAGAGAGAAGAGGGTGTTGGGGGTGTCGAGTCGACTTTTTCGTCCTCTCGTTTTGAAAAAAGCTTTTATGCAAAGCTGGTGGAGAAAAAGAGCCAAAACGAGAACTCTCGACGAAAAAGAAAGAATGAAAAAAAGAGGACGAAAAAGCACAGAGACAGAAAGCTTCATTTTTCCAAGCAAACAGAGGAGAGAGAAAAACAACGTATTCTTACAAAAGAGAGTGTAATAAAACTTGTGCTCTCTCAAACGCGCTCTTTCGAAGAAGAAGAGAGAGGTCAGAGAGAGGCTTCTTCATTCTCGTAAAGCGGAATAAAGAAGTTCTTCTCGCGTACGCGCGCGGTTGTGTGTTTTGTGCTCGAGAGAAAGAGAGAGAGAGAGACTTTTGCTTTCGTGGTAGAAAAAAGCTCCCCCATTTCTGAAGCCGCGGCATCATCATCATCATCATCATCAAATCTTCTTTCTGTTACGAGCAGCAGCGCGCGCACGTTTAAGAAGAGAAGAGAGAAATAGAGAAGAACGAGTGTGTATATATATATAATAAGTATGGGTCGATCGCTCGGTAGTAGTTCTCACGAGAACAACAACAACAACGGACAACACGGCGAGAAATCGTCGCTGTTGAGTAGCAGTGGCCGCGATCGGGATGGAAAAAGGGACGCGCAGCGAACGAATGAAAAAGAAAGCGGAGAGTCGACGTTTCAATACCTCTCGTCCATCTTAGTCTCCGCGCTCGCGTTAACCGGAGCAGTCGTCGGGGTGGTTTCCGTCTGGCAAAGATGCCAAGGCGGGAATTGCATCCCGGAAGGGTTCTTGTTACCCGGAGATCACAGCTGGGACGTGACCACGTTCCAGGACATTTTGGACACCAGAGAAGCACTCTTGCCGGAACAAAAACGAATGCCGACGCACTTGTTCACGTGGACGGAGAAGTACGGGTTTAAATCGTGGACGATTAAAGAAACCGGGACACCGGAAAACGTGGACGATCGATCCTCTGGGGTTGTTCAGTTCTTAAACGCGATCATGCCGAAGGAGTTTCCGGAGAGATTTAAAGCCGGGCAAGCGCCGTTTCACGTGCCGTGGGTGACTTCGGATTTCCCGCAAGTCGAGTGCATCGACTCGGAGAAAGGGTGCCCGAGTTTACCGACGAGAATTTTCTCGTTCGGTACCGTACCGAAGAATAACAAGAGAATGATTGGATTATCGCAAGCGCCGACGTTGCCGTTTACGCCGTGTTTAGCGCACGCGTACGATCCGGTGAAAACGCAGTGCGATTGGTTTTCCACGAAGAATCCGGACCCGAAGCAACCGATGTGCGCGAGCGCGAGGTTGGATTTTAAGAATTACAATTCGGAGAGCGCGGAGAGAAAAGCATTCGATAAGCTGTTGAACAAAGCCGTCTGGAGAGGCTCGGATTGGCACTACTTGGAAGCGTACCCGAAAGTTGGGACGTTGGATGCCAACAGATACGTGCGAATCGCGGGATTGTGCGACAAAGATATCGATACTATTCAAGAGAACATCTTGGATAACCGAGGTCGCTCGGATACGGACGTGAGACACCGCGTGCCGCCGAGATTGCGAGCGGCGATCATTGCGAACAAATATCCGGACAACTACGACATCAAATTTAGCGACAGTAATCCGCGAGCGCCGGCTGAGAATTGCATCGACGATCGAATCCCACTCTTTTCTAGCGGAGACGTGTGGAACGCCTGTCAGTTTGAAAAGTATAAATATTTGGTCGATATCGGAGGCGGCGGCGGGACGTCGTGGAAGTCTACGTTTCGATTCTTGGCCATGCCGGGTGTTTTGTTCCATCACGAAACGATGATGCGTGATTCGTTTTACGATGACATAACCCCGTGGGTGCATTACATTCCGTTGAACGAGGACATGTCGGATTTGCACGAGAAATTTTTGTGGGCGGAGAGCCACCCGGAGGAGGCGTTTAAGATTTCCAAGCAAGCTACGCAGTTTGTGAAGGATTTTATCACTCCGGATGGTCTTAAAGAGCACGCGCGCAAACATTTTGTTCCGGAAATGAAGGATTACATCGAGGGGTACACGGTCGCCAAGGAGGATTACAACTTAACCACCGCGGATATGGTGAATAAGTATTCGGGCGGGACGTTACAAGTCACGCTTTATGAAGGCATTGGACCGGCATACAGCGCTGGACCATAGCAAAGACACGAACGAGAAAGAGAACCATAAAATAAACCGAATCGAAGAAGAATAAAATGTACCACCACAAGATATAGGAGGGAGAGAGAGAGAATCGAAGAGCGATTCACAACACACGTAGTATCCGAGAGACGATTTACTATTATTAGCCATAATCAATAACTTCTATTTAAATTTCTTTAATGTGATTTACATATTACACGATAAAGATTGCTTAATTACCGCTGCTACAGTGTACGACGCAGATACTGCTAGTTACGACTATATACTGCTTTTGGCGTTTTACAAGCTCTATCTATTATTAGTACTTCCGCGGAAGAAAGATCAAGTGGCGAGCTCGCCTCTTTCGATCATTTCGTCTCGCAGCTCTTTGTTCGTATTCCACACCGCCCATCCAACTTCGCTATCTTTCTCCACGTGCACTCTCGGTACTCTCAAGCCGCCCGCGCAAAAGAGCATTTTACGGTTCGTCGGTTCGTCGTGGTCCAAGTCTAAGACGGACGCGTCTCCTTGTTCTCGTTCGATTTCTTCTTTGTCTTCTTCTTTGTCTTCGACGACGACACCCAGACGTCCTCCTCCCTCGCGGTCGGCGGGTAAATCCTCCTCGTCGTACGCCTCTAAAGTCGCCGCCCTGGGAATTTCCACGTTATTGCCACCTAAAAGTTTACGAGTATTACGTCGACGTTTCACGATGCGTTTCGAGCGTTTCAAGCGCGCTTCTGCGATTTGCTTTTGCGTTTCCTCGAGTTCGATTTCCGCTTGGATCTTAGCGTCGGCGAGTTCGCTGGACATTCGCGTCAGCTTTTCAATTTCCTCGTCTTGTTTTTTCGCCAGCTTGGCTTGCTTTTCGAGTTCTTGCTTTCTCGCCTCGGCTAACGATTTCAATTCGTCTTCTTTCTCGAAGCGATTTTTTTGCGCTTTCTCCCAAGAAGTGGACATCTTTTTCAACGATTTTTCCTCCTCTTCGTCGTGGCCCATTTCAGCCTCTGAAGTAGAAGAAGATGATGATGATGATGTCAAAACAGCGCTCTTTTGTTTTCCTCCGGGAAGCTCTTTGCTGTACCCGTACTTTTCAAAATCAACGTCGTAGGCTTTCAAGAAGTTCGAGATCGTCTCTGAAGGCATGTTCCCGTTTCGCCAGCACTGACTCAACGTCGCTTTGTTCAAATCTTTGTTCCCGGAGATGGAATTGACCACTTCTGGGGTAATTTTCGGCGAGAACTTTTCTCGTAAATACGACATCAAGTTTGGTTGCATCACCGCGTCCGTATTGCTCGACTTTGTTCGAACGTCCGTACAAAAACCTTCCTTATCGTCGAAACAATCTTCAATGCTAAACACTCTTTCCGCCGTTCGTCCTAAAACGTATTGCGGCACGTGGTGCGTGTGGTCTTTCCCGATTATCGTGCTCGACCCGTCGCTCTCTATTGGGCCTTTCCCGCCGTTCGCGCGCGATAACGTCTCGTCGCACGCCGCAATGCTCCCTTCGCTATACTTGCCTAGTCGATAACACTCCAATAAATTATTCTTCAAAACAAATTCGCTCGAATCTTTCAACCAGACGCCAAACTTTTCGCAGGACATCCACGACGGTTTTGGTTCATCAAACGTCGCTCGATTTAAAACTTCGTTATAGTAATACACTTTTCCTTCGTTGTTGACGTACGTTTGCCAATTATCTGTCGAGCTTTGCAACAACTCGTACTCTTTCGGGTACTTTCTTAAAAGGTACCAGAAATACTCGCTCTCGGCTCTCGAATACGGATTCCTCACCGTCGTGAATGAATTTTCTAAATACGTCTTCCCTTTTGCCACCTTCGGCGGCGAATGAAAATCTTCCGCTTTTCCTACGTCCCACGCCGGGTGCACTTCGTAAGGCCTCGCGGCTTCGTTCGACGCCCCGTTCGTCTCTCTGCTGTTACAACTTCCAATCCTCGCGCCGACGTTGGCGACCATTGCCTCGACCGAAGTCCCTCCAGCTTTTGGAATGTGAATGAAAATAGGCAACTCTTTCCCTTCTCGTTTACGCAATATGCTCTTATCGATCAAATGTTTCTTCCCGTACACTTGGTCGTGCACGCCGACTAATAGTTCTTCCAACGCTTCTTCCTCTTCTTCTTCTTTTTCTTCTTCTCGTTCCTTCTCCTCTTTTTCCTTTCGTCGACGCTTCTCCTCTTCGCTGCCCTCCTCTTTCTTCTTCTTCGCAGTCGTCGTCGTCAAAGTCCCTCTCGCGTCATCCTCGCCCAAAGATGGCTTTGAGGACGTGGTGGAAATTAGCAACGCGCCGTCGCCGTTAATTTCCATCTCTCCTCCTCTTTTTCTCGTCAAAAACAATCTGGCGTTCTCGAAGAAATGTTTCAACGTTTCCAACTCTCCTTTCTTTCCTTCAATCATCATCATCGGTGAACTCGTTTCCGTCGTCGTCTTTGTTACCGTCATCACAGACACCGCGTAAAACGCGAGGGCGATCAAAACGAGCACCTTCACGCCGACGAGTTTAGATGCAAACGGAAACCACGACGCGGAGGAGGACGGCGACTTTGACGAATCTTCTTCTTCTTCTCTCGAAATTGAGCCGCGCATCATCATCATCGTCTTTTCCGTCGTCGGAGTATTGGCGTTCAAAAGCGACGCGGTTTCATCATCGACAGGAGTAGTAGTACTCTTCCGCATTTCCTCAAACTGTTCTCTCTAAATCTCTCTCTTTTGCGTGCGTGCGTGTATGTGTCCGTTTTTATGCGCGCG
>Ga0255752_10004985_pt1 | contig 13110 bp, 16 predicted proteins | sample 011ome_25_FD_179952 | JGI IMG/M metagenome (GOLD analysis project Ga0255752, IMG submission 179952) | Coastal salt marsh microbial communities from the Groves Creek Marsh, Skidaway Island, Georgia - 011512CT metaG (version 2) | ecosystem: Environmental > Aquatic > Marine > Intertidal zone >...
TTTAGTTTATTCTTAAATGGTTAAACAATAAAGGAACAACAATGGCTAAGTTTAGTGAAAGCTTTTTTGAAAGTCTAAGGGGTGCCGGTAGACGAGGGTCTCCTACTGATCCTATGTTACAAAGACAGGCAGGGCCACAGTATGGGTCTACTGATCCGTTGGCTAGATCACTGGGTGGTATGTTGGGCATGGACATGAGGACAGCCCCTGAGTTAGCCACGGCTGAGTTGTCTAAAGTTGACCAGACAGACCCAAATTCTTTAATTCAAGCATTAGGTGTTCAAGCTAAGTACGAACAAGACCCCCAAAAGAAAGTGCTTTACATGCTTGAAATAGATAAAATAAAAAAAGAAATTGCTAAAGAAAACGAACTTAAAGCGCTCAATGATCAAAAAAACGAAAGATACAGCGCTATGGCTAAACTTGTTTCTGAAAAAAGCCCTGAACTTGCAAAACTTATTTCTTTAGGGGGTGAGGAGGCTTATAAGGCGGGTTTAAAAATAATGACTCCTTCTGAAACTTTATCTTTAAAAGATCGGTATTTACAAGTAGGTAAGCGTGTTTTTGATGCAAGTACAGGTGATTTTGTTGGCGGGCTTCCCAGTGAAGCTATTAAATATGAATCAAAAACTATTTATAATCCAGAAACCCAACAAAATGAAATTATATGGGTTGATCCCGCTAATCCTAATAAGGTAGTCAGAAGAGACGTTGCTCAACGTGACGAAGACAAACAGTCTTCCGCTGCCTTCAAAAGACAGTCTGTTTTAACTACAGCCGCGCTTGATTATGACGCTCAGTATCGCAGGGCTATGGATGTAGTTCAGCAAGCAGAAACGTTAAATCCAAAAGGCGGTGCTTACGCTACTGTTGCTGAAATATACAAAAGTGTTTCAGGTTCCCGCGATAAGGTAACTGCTTTGAGAGAGGCGGCTAGTCGCTTAAAAACAACGCAGGCTGTAAGTAACCTCCCTACAGGCCCTGCATCAGATAAGGATATAGCCTTAGTACTACAGGGGGAAGCACCCACGGAGTCTTCTTCTGGGGAATACTTAGCTCAATACGCTAGAGGTATTGCTAAATTAGCAAAACGTGCGGCTACTGACGCTCGTGATAACAATGCGTGGCTTTCTGCTTATAAAGATGAAAGGGGTTTTTTAGAAAATCAGCGTATGAAAGTAAGACAAGATGAGCTTTCTGCTTTGGTTGATAAAATAGGGCCTAACGGTCCAGCTGCTTTACAGCTTTTGAGTGAAGGTGGTGCAGCAGCTCTTCCCGCTTTTACAGCAGAGTATAAAGATATAATAGGGGCTGATTATAACCCACTAGAAGCAATTCAAGAACTACAAAGGAATAAACAAATACTCGCTAACTTAGAAGGTATAGACGGTAAGAAAGGGAGAAGTTTATAATGGCTGAATACTCGTTTAAAGACCTCCCTGCACAAAGCAATACCATAACCCCAGCCCCTACTACACCACAACAGCAGCCGCAAGGTTTTTCCTTTGCTCACTTACCTGCTCAAGCTAAAAATGAAACTAAAGAACAAATACAGTCCGGTAATTGGGCTAATTTAGATGCAGTACAAGGTGCTGGTTTAGTTTTAGAAGGTATGACGTTGGGTTGGTCAGACGAAGCTCTTACAGCTATAGGGGCAGCGGTAGAAACAGCTACTAGTGATACCGGCGAAGATTATTCAACAACCTATAGACGAATGAAAGATACATACGATAAACAAAAAGCTCAGTTTAAAGAAGCAAACCCAGCTACTGCCTTCGGGTTAGAATTAGCGGGTGGTTTTGCTTCTCCCGGTGGTATTTTTAAAAACACAGGCATGATAGCTAGAGCAATAGCCGAAGGTGCTATTTATGGTGCAGGGGCTTCTGAAGGAGATACGACAATAGATGTATTAACTGACGCTACACTAGGTGGTGTAGTTGGTGGTTCTGTGGGTGCAGGTCTTAGGAGCGTACAAGGGCTTTTCGGCAGGCGTGTTTCTACGGAATTAGGGGAAGGGGCTGATTTCATACCTCTAACCCTTGCCGCTGAGAAAGGTAGTTTTCTTCAGAATTTTTATCAAGATGTCGTAGGCCCATCGTTTGGAGGTAAAGGTGTAATTAGGGCGCAAGAAGATGTCGTAGTAAAACCTTTATTAAAGGCACAAGAAAATAGAGAAAATATTATTAAAGAAACAGCAAGCGCTGCTAAACAAGCTGTAATTTCTTCTAAAAATAAATTAAAAACCGCTTTAGATAAAGCTAGTAATAAACTAAAAAGCTCCATTCAAGATGTAAAAGAAGCTGAATCCTCTGTAATATCGGATATTAGTAGTAGATATGGGGGGACAAAAACTGGCGATATTGGAGGACAAGGTGGTTTGTTAGGAACAAACGGGCCTGTCATGGCTCGGGAATCAAGACAAATAGCTGAAGTTATTGATGAGGCTGAAAACACGTTTAGGCTTGCAGCTTTTAGTGGTTCTTTACCTACAGGTTTAAATAAAGTAGACATTGAAGAAATCTTAACTGCCGGTACACCTAATGCGGCGATGGCTAAGTTAGATAAATCGTGGAGCGATAACGGTTTTAGTATGTTAAAAGACCGTAAGTTTCGTATGGCCCCTAATCAACTAAAAGCAGAAATCGAGAAAAAAATTCAACAGAATCCGCTTTTTGAGTTAATGGCTGAATCTAAAGGAAGTATATCGACAAAAATAAATGGTGTATTAGAAGCAATCTCAACTAGGGCGGATAAACGTGGATTTATCGACGGAAAAGCCCTTGCTGACCTACGGGGTGCTTTAGGTACAGCCGCCGCTAAATCTTCTGACGCTGGTGGAGAAAGTGTAGTTCTTAAAGCACTATACTCACAGGTTCAAGAAATAGTTGATGCTAAAATGGTTTCACAGTTATCCCCTAAAGCCGCTGATCTTTTTAAATTAGAACGTAGTAGGTGGCAAACAAACACTGTACTAAGAGATGCGGTTTTATCGTCTTCGAGGAAAGCAGGAACTCACGGTAAGTTTACCCCTAATGATTGGATTGCAGCCATTGCTAGTAACTCAGCAAGACAAGCCCGTGGGGGTCAAGGCCCGTTAGCTGATGTGGCACAGGACTTAGCCAGCACAGCGCGTGTGGGGGAAGAGGCTATAAAGGAAACCACTAAGAAGCTGGCTGCTCGTATTTCGGAGAGAAAAGAAAGAGAAATACAACGGCAACTAAACAAAGCAAAGGCTGAGAGAAAAAGCTTAAATGATAAGAATGCAAAACTAAAAAGCAGGCTTATGGGTAGCGGTGAAAAAGCTCAAGAAGTTGCCGCTAACACTAACAAAATACAAACGTTAGAAAAGGAAGCGGCTATTTATGCGGAGGATTTAGCAAAAATAAAAGCTGCCCGTGTTAATGAAAACCCTTCGTGGTTCCATACACTGGCCGCTACGCAGTTCGTAGGACTACCGACAGGCATCGCACTAGCTTACGGTTTTAAAGGTGCTGGACTAGCTGTTGGCGCTCTCGGTGGTGCTAAACTAGCTGAACCTTCTGCTCAAAGGTTCTTAGCTGGTCAAACAGGCGTACAGAAAGCTGCACAGGCTGCTGCTGCTTCTCAAGCAGGACAAGCTTTGATTGGAGGCCTTCCCGCAATTATACGACAACCATCTGGTATGCTGGCTTCGCCAGAACAGCAACCACAACAATGACAGCGCTAGAGTTTATAAACACTGCGTGGCCTGTGGCTTTAGGATTTATAACCTTAGTTATTGTGCTGGCTAAAATGCACAACGACATAGAGACTTTAAAGGAAAAAGTCCGTGTTTTGTTTGATTTATGGAACAGTAGAGGAAAATAACAATAAAGAAGAAAAGAGCATCATTCAAGGCTCGTCATGGGGCTAATATAGCTAAGGGTAAGATGTCTGCGGCTTACTGGGCCGACAAAGAAAAGTGGTAAAACATTGGGGGCTTTACGCCCCCTCAGTTTTTATGGTATCTCGCACATACCACCAACACAAGCTAACTCCTGTGACCCTGTAGTCATATCCTCAAACTCAAAGGTTGCCAGTGCTTGCCAGTCAAAGTCAGGCATTAGTTTCAATGCTTCCTCGTACTCAGACTTAGTACATTCAGTGTACGGTGCCTGTTGATAGGTATGATCACTGTAAGGCAATAAACTAATACCACTCATCATGTTGAAGTTCTTCCACATCCAGCTACAGATATCAAAGAATTCATCGTCCTTGTAGTATACCGTTATTGACGGTTTATGTTCACACCAATTATCTTGATATGTCTTCCACAGTTCCAACTGATTCATGGCACCCATGTCAGAAGTGCATATAGCACCTTTGGGGGCCTTTACAGGGAAACTGAATACAAGGGTAGTACCTAGATCAATGTCAGCCTGTGTAGGCTTTAAATAGCCTTCAGCGGGTGACCTGTTGACCTTGGTTACGTCTATTTCACAGGGGAATCCTGCTTTGTACATGTACTGAGCCATCGGGTCTTTAGAGTCAGCACGTACTGTCCTAATGTAGTAAGGGCTGAAACGAGGGTGTATGCCACTAGCACTATTAACAAGCTGAGAAACAGTACCGGAAGGCTTAACACAAGTAATAGCAGCCGCTGGATTAATGCCCAGTCGTTTAGCCCATTGTTTGTTGGTCTCAATAGCGACATTCTTCAATTCCTTTAAAATAAAATCTAATTCTTTACTGGAACTTGTTAGTTTGCTGTCCATAATGCCGGTCAGGCTGACACCGAGCAATGCTTCTTCTTCCGTGTTCTTCTTCCAGACAGACCGTAGGTATCTGAAGTCAGTCAGGGTTGCCTGTAGTGTGCCTAGAATAGCCGCTATTCTTACTTTCTCCTTCAACGTATCCAGTGTGTCACCTTCACGGACAACAACTTCAGACAAGTTACAGAACTGATTAGGCCGTAGGATAATCTCAGAACAGGGGTTAGTGCCAAAGTCATAGGTGGCGTCACGTCTACCGTTTTGTGCTGCAATCTTTTGTGCGGCTATTCGGCTGAATATACCACGCTCGCCTGACTTAGAATCGTACAGCGCCTTCATTTCGTCCATGAAGAAATCAAATGAAGGTCTTTCCGTGTAACAAGCACTGTTGTTTGCCAAGGCTCGTTGGGCGTTGTCTTCCCACCACTGCCCTGATTTAGCTGTTCGTAGTCTACCGTCAGAAGGGTTTGAAAGACTGATCAAGGCACTACGTCTAACACCGCCAACAACAATAACTTCAGCAATCTTGCAGCATAGGTCGTGACACTCAAGGCTGCTTAGTTTTCTACCCACAGCGTTAGTGAATAGTTTAACCGTGAATGCAAACAAATTAACTAACGGTGTAGGGCCGCTGGCTCTGCCACCAAAGGTCTTCAGTCGTTCCCCGGCTCCCCTGACCTTACTGACGTCCCACTTTGGAACTTCCCCTGCATAAAGCATAGCAATAAGCTGGCGCATGGCCTTGGCCCAGCCTATTTTACTGTCGGACACAACGATTGTAGTGTCCGTTGGGTGATGTACTTCAGCAATCACAGGCAGTTTACCAACGTACTGACGCTCCACAGAGAAGCCTACGCCTGTTCCACACATAAGAATATACATCAACTCGTCAAAAGCTTTAGGGTGGTCTATGGGCAAATAAGAGCAGTTAAACCCTGCTACATTGTCCCTGTCCAAGGCTGGCCCTGCCGTCATGACACAACGCATGGAAGGCATTACTTCAAGGTTAATAATAGCGTCTGTAATCTTTTTCTTTTCTTCGTTACCAATCTTGTTACCCCAATAAGACACATAACGCTGGGCTGTTTCTTCCCATGTCTCGCGCCTACCTTTGTCGTCCTGCCAACGAGCGTACCTACTGGCCGCTATAAACTTACTGTAGTTATCCATTAACGATTACCTCCGTCACCCCTAATTTTTCCTCTCTTTAAACGCCCTGTTAGCTTCTCTATGTTGTATTCCGCAGCCTCAGACAATGTGATATTACTACGCTTTAACAACACAGCGAGGTTCCACAGAACGTCACCGGCTTCACTGATTATGTCTTCTCTTTTAATTTGTTTTTCATCACCACGCAGTAGCGGTTTAGCAAACAAATCGGCTAACTCAGCAGCCTCAATCATTAGACTGGCGTGTGGATAGAACACATGCTCGTAGTTTGCAAATGATTCAGCCACTGCTTGGTATTCATTAAAATTCATCGTACTGGTTCCTCAAGTAATCTTTTAATATGTCTAACTGCATGTATACTTCATGTACAGTCAGGTTGGTAGCAAAGACAGACAAACCGTCTTCCCTCATAGCGAACCCAAATGCACTGTCAAAGTCTTCCAATGTTTCTTCTGACGCTAACCGTTCAAATACTTCCTTTGGGTTTAACCGGACTGTTTCGGGTTCTTTCTTTGTTTTTTTGCCGAATCCACCTTCAATAACTTTCATGTTAAATCCTCAAGGATTAGTTCTAAGTAATGTTTTGCTTTCTGTAGGTCTTGTACACCGCCTTTATTCTGATACCTACAAACGTACTTTACTATATTACCTTCACAAAATCCAAGATTATTTTTCCTAATAAAATCTACTGGCTGGATAGCCATGTCCTTGTAATGAGAACCTCCAATTTGTTTGTCTACAGCCCTGACTGAAGTATGTTCACCAAAAGTTAATTCAGTCTGTCGAAGACTAGACCTGTTACATGAGTCCCATTCTTCTTCCAGTACATCGTTTAATTTACTCATCGTCGTCGTCCAACTCCTCAAAAATAAAAATATTGTCCAGTATCTTGTCTTCAAGTGCAATTACTAATTCTTCAGTAGTGACTTGTAAGACATCACACAGTAAGTCCGGGTCGTACTCCTGAATGATTCTTTCTTTTAGTTCAGCAAATGTTAGTGACATATTCTATTAGCTCGTTCGTTGTTTCAAGTGTAAAGTGTTTAAAACCTTCCTTAGTACACCACTGTCCCATTGTTAATTTGGCACCTTTTCTAACTTTTTTATGTGGATCAGACAATACAAATATCAATTCTGCATATTCTTCAGCCATTGTGTCGCGTATGGCCTTGTACTTCTGTGTGTCGCCTTCCCTGAAAAACCCTTTGCATTCTATCAGTATTGAATCTTTATAGACAAAATCAGGTTTGTAGTTTCTGTACGTCACGTATGGGACATCAAATGGCTCATAGTCCATGAACTTCCTTGGTAACGCTTCAGCAAACTTCTTTTCAAGCCCTGATCTATAACGGCCATTCTTTTTATTCTTAGCTGGCCGTTTAGAATTCATCCGGTATTGCCTCCTGAACCCTTGGTTCGTTGACCACTTTAACTAAGAATCTAGGGCCACTTGCGTAGGCAAAGGTTCTTAAATTTGGATAGCAATGCTCTTTGAATTGACAATAAGAACAACCTACAGACAGCTTTAAGTTTCCTGACTTGCCTTCCGGCACTGGTTGGTAGCAATACTTCTCCGGTTCTGGGCCAGCCACTAACTTTTTTATGTGTTCGACCCGATCTACGATGTCGTAGTTCAAGTGTTTGTACATTGGGTGTTCAGTGTCTTTTTCGTCGTAAAGTAAATAAGTCAGGTGTCCGTTCTGCTTGTCCATTGCAAGCCAACCGTATTTGGTTTCTTTTTCTGAATGAGCGTAGGCTTTAATCTGACCTATATAACCAAATGGATCGTCTTCCGCTAGGGTTCCGTCCTTGAACTTCTTAAACCCAAATGTACTGGTTGACTTAACGTCAGTCACCACACCGTCTATTTTACAGTCCATGCTGCCCCTGATACCGGCAACATGGCACACCTTCTGCTCGCAGGTTACTTCATGTCCTGCTGCTTTTGTAAGAAACAGGAGTAGCTCTTCGATGAGGTGTCCGTATAGGAATTTAATGTAGGTGTTTGGGGAGATTTCTTCTTTTTCTGTACTGTTGTATACGTTCCAGAGGTACTTGTCTGTCCTACCGACGATAGACAGTCTAAGCTTTCTGTTGTCAGTCTTCTTATTATCTTCAAATTCAGCTCGCATAAGCTTTTTAATGTTCTCACCGAATACTTCAATGGCGTCATCAAGGTCTACGTTACTCCCTATTTCTTTAGTTGATACTACTTTATAAATATCTTCTACTAGTGTGTTTGTGCCCATGTCTTTCCTACCTTGTATTCACCGTCCAATGGACAGTTTAAGTTAAAATGCTTACCGGCTTCCTGTATACACTGTACGGCAAGGGCACCGAACACATCAGCCTTGGCTGTTTCTACTTCAGTCTGTATCTCATCGTGAATATTACCAACAAACCTGTACCTTATACCCTTAATTTTAGCGTGTTTATCCAGTAAAGTCAAGGCCTTCTTCATTACGATGGCCCCGGCACCCTGTAACAAGGAATTTAGGGCTGCATGGCTTGATCTAATACTAATACAACGCCCGTCCAAGCCCCGTAGAAACCCAACAGCAGCCTTGCGTTCTACGCCTGTCCTCAACGCAGCCAATGCAGGTGTGTTCTCCAAAAACTTAGCCTTTAGTGCTGAACCTTCTCTGGAACCGCCACCGACTATAGACCCTATTTTAGCGTCACCTGCGCCGTACAGGAAAGCGTAGATAAATGTCTTAGCCTGTGAACGATTGGTCAACCCAGCAGCATTCATATTGGCTGTGTGTATGTCACCGTTCAATATCTCAGCGGTGTACGCTTCGTCATTCATGTAATGAGCCAGCATCCTAAGCTCAAGGCCACTGGCGTCACAACCAACCAAAGAATAACCACCTGCAACCGTCCAACAGCTACGGCTTTCTACACCGTAAGGCGAGCCATTGCTGGTCACCTGAGCCATATTAGGACTGCTGTGGGTCATTCTACCGGTAACGGCACCATTGCTGTTGACGTAACCATGAACCCTGCCGTCTTCCTCGACTGCGTCCACCCAACTGCTGATCTGAGCTATACGCTTTTGAACCATCAGGTACTCAGCTATTAGCTGTGCCTGTGGTATGTCCTGAACGCTTTCCAGTATAGTCTCATCAACCTTAATGTACTTGCCTAATTTCTTGTCAAGTTCAAAGGCGGCTAATTCAACGTCACGGGTATGTGGGTTTTCTTCTATCAGTTCTAAACGTTTAATACCTGCGTCAGTCAGTGCCGTAGGCTTCCAACCAAAATGCTGTAGGTGTCTGGCTATCTGTTGTCTTGATCCTAAATTAAAGACTGGATAATCCACGCGACTAAAGCAGTTCCCAACATCAACCCAACTATCTCCGAAAAACTTAAGACCAACGATACTGGGAGTTCCGTCTTTTTTAATCTTTGGCGTAACCGTAGATATGTAAGTTGGCAATGGTAGAAACACTGCATGCACTTCTCTTTCAAGTTCATATATCTTCTCCTTCAATGTCGCTAATAGTTCGTAGGCATAACGCTCGTCCAACAACCAACCATTCTTGATCTGTTGGGCAATGATTGTCTGTACTTCATGTTCTAATTCAATTGACTCTGCGGTGAACCTGCCTAAATCCTTGGTTAATCGTTTGTAGACTTCTAAGTTGACAGCTACGTCCTGTTTACAGTAAGCAATCATTTCTGCATTCAGGTGCGACCAGTCGTTGTAGTCACCCTTTGGGAATCCACAAATAACACCCCAATTCTTTAGGCTGTGGCCTCCTTCACGGGACGGTTCCGATAGTCTGGACAGTACCAGCGTATCTAGTTTTTTGAATTGAGTTAGGTCTGAACCCCACAGCTCAGTCAGCACAGGAAAGTCGTAAGCTATCCCGTTATGTGCTACTAAAGCTGTATCCTTGTCCAGACCCGCAAGCATTGTATTAAATGACTCAGCGTCTAAAAACACATCCCCTGCACTCGTTGCACAACACCAAATAACTGTAGGTTTAAGTCCGTCAGTTTCTATGTCAAGAATCAATATTTTCTGTGATAAGCTCATTGATATTCCTCAGTTCGTCTATAGGAATGTTGTAACAGTCCTTAGACACTTTCCATCCATTTGAAGGGTCGATTGTACCCTTCTCCATAAAGTTTGCAACTTCAAAATATTCTTTTGCCGGTAAATATCCCAACAACCAGCCAACACTAAAATCATTCTTAACTCTGGTAAACACATAAACATCGCAGTCCTGACGTTTATTAGCCACCACTGAACAATCATAATTAATCTTAGGCTTCACGCTTGTTCGTTTAGTCTTGACGTCTATCCTAATGTCCTTGTTCAGGATTAAATCATATTCAAATGTATTCTCCCAAGACACCATTTCTGCGTTGTTCATTAGGTACTCAAAGACTAAACCTTCACCTATAAACCCAGCTAAGTTACCTTCCCCGTTAGTTATTGAGTTTTTTAGTATTCCCATATCAATTGATTTGGTATGTGCCATAGTCATTATGGGTGTGGTCACTGGAATTTCTATAATGTCTGATTCAGAAATCATTATTTACTACCTCAATTGGCTTCGGAACTTCATTCATCCTGCCTGTGAATTTATCGTAAAACAGGTAACAGGCTGGCCCCGTTAGTCCTGTATAACGATTCTTTAAAACACGAACCACTGTTGTATTGCGTATTTCTTCGTTGTCGTGCTGTTGATCACGTTCAAGACCGATTACGATGTCCGATAGTTGAGCTATTGCCTGACTACCACGTAGCTCAGACAAACTAACTCTACCGCCTTCCTCATGGGATTGACCGCTGGATCGTTTAAGGTGAGACACTAAAAACAAACCAATGCCTAACTCCTGCACCAGTGTTCTTAGGTTAGTCATTATCTTGTCTATTGCCTTGCGTTCGTCACCACCGTCCTGTGCAGAAACAACAATCGACAAGTGATCCAGTATCACCCACTTACAGTCTAAGCCCTTCGCCATGTAACGAATCTTAGACATTAGGTTTTCTTCACCCGTTGAACCCCAGTGGTCAAGCAAATAGAACCTATTGCTGCCCATGATCTCGTCCCAGTACACCTTGAGGTCTTCGGTGTCCATGTTTTCCTCGTAGTGCAGTGGGGCGTCAGCAGCCATAGACATTAAACCAAGCACTGATCTATCGATAGATTCCTCAAGCGCCAGTATACCTATATTGTCCGTGGTTGCCTTGAACAGATAGTATTCTAATTCCTTGATCAACTGAGACTTGCCCATACCACTACCACTGGTAACGGTAACCAGCTCGAATGGTCTCATTCCTCTGGTCAAGTCATTAAGTCCAGCCCAAGGGTAAGGTGTTGATTTAGTCTTTCTAGCATTGATGATCATGTCCCAAGTGTCTACTCCAGCGACTATGCCGTCCGGTCTGTAAACCTTTGCGTCCCACCAATGACTGACAAAATCACGCACCTTGTTAGCCACCAACATGTCAGAAGCGTCCTTCAACGGCAATGAACATATTTTTAGCTTGTTTGGGGAGAATAGATCACGAACAGAAGCCACTGCTTCCTTACCTGCTGGGTCATTGTCAAAACAAAGAACAACTGAGTCGTAGCCTTCCAGCCAGTCCAGTTGTTCCTTAATTTCTTTAATGGCGGCTGATGCTCCGTTCCTCAACGACACTACGTCCCATTTACGTTCAAACATCTCCGACACGGACAGACAGTCAAGCTCTCCTTCGGTGATGGTGATGAACCTGCCTGAGCCTTTACAGGTGTCCTGACCAAATAAGGTCAAGCCTTGCGTTGAGCCTGTGGCGTAGAACTCCTTGTTCTTAACCACACGAACCTTGCTGGCCTTGGTTTCTCCTTCTTTATTTTTGAAGGGGTAGTGGTGCTTTACAATGACTCCGTTTTCCTTCTCAACCGTTACACCGAATTTCCTACAGGTATCGACTGATATTCTTCTTTCGGGTATTGCTTCGTATGTTCCATTCATTTCCAATTTCGCCTGTCTTATAGGCGCTCCATTTGATGTCTTTTCCAAAACTCGCCCATTACCTGCTTCCCTGTAACCACAGCCATAACAGTGCCCGTGTCCGTCACTGTACCTGCCTAGGTTATTACGGCTCCCACAGGATGGGCAAGGATCGTGACGTACAAAATAATTTGTCTCGAACCCTGCCCCGCCCATTGTTAGAAGCCCTCAGCTGAGGCGCTACCGCCCATGTCGTCGGCTAACTCAAGCACACGAACCCTTGAAAGATAACTACTGACCCCGTGTACAGGGTGTGGCTTACCTGCCGTCCAAAGAATTCTAACCTTAGAACCTCGAGGAATGTTACCGTTAAACGGATTGTCCTCGGTGTCCACAACAACAACATCGTACTGACTGCTGAATTTCCGCTGTGGTGTTCCTTCGTAGACCCTGAGTTGAACCCCAGCATCGTCCAGTTTAGACGCTTCTTCCGGTGTCAAGGATACCGTCAAAGTATATTTACCGGTGGACTTACCCATGTAAACGTCATGCTCTTTTAATGATGCAAATGCTACTGTACCTTCTGTAATCATGTTTTTAGCCCTTTTTATTTAGTTAAATAAACAACCAATGCTGTTTACATTTGTAATCTTACAATTGACATCCTCCCGCTGTCAAGTATTAGTTAATGAAATCGTCTTCGTCTTCTTCAAGATAAAGGTTTGACCCGTTTTCTTCCCAAGCAAATATTGCCTCGTCTGAGTCCGTTAAGCACATGGTGCATAGCTCGCTGTACTCTCGACTCAACGGGTCTTTCTTTGTCATCTCCAGCTCAGTCATTATGTTGTCACAAGCCTTGCACCTACTCATGTTAGGCCCCCGTCAAGGAAGCATACTCTGCTTCGATTTGTTGATCAGTTTTTCCCTTGTACTGCTCCTTAACGTAGTCCCAGTATGTCTTCACCATCTCGGAATGGCTTGCTCTGTAGCAACGTTCCTCGATCAACTCATTGACCATTTGTGCGACTGACATAGGGTCTCCCTGTGGGTTGGTAACGTCTAAATAATCGTAATGGCTCATTTTCTCTTGTCTCCTTTTGTATTCGTTAATTATGGCCCGTAACTCTCTTATTTCGTCGTACAGGTCTTGAATATAACTGAAATTCGTTGGTAAGTCAATATTGTTAGCCTTCATCTTCACCCTTCAGCAGTGCAGACCAGCTATTCTTTAACCCTGATATGTTATCTATTTCTTGTT
>Ga0255752_10004988_pt1 | contig 13105 bp, 18 predicted proteins | sample 011ome_25_FD_179952 | JGI IMG/M metagenome (GOLD analysis project Ga0255752, IMG submission 179952) | Coastal salt marsh microbial communities from the Groves Creek Marsh, Skidaway Island, Georgia - 011512CT metaG (version 2) | ecosystem: Environmental > Aquatic > Marine > Intertidal zone >...
AATAAAAATAAAAAAAAAATAATTTTATTAGTTGACTGTCTTATTTAGATGGGATATAAATTAAACATGTTTAATTTAACAACTAACAAAGGGGAAAACATGAAAACAAAAGAAATTAAAAACTATAAAATGAATGACAGCGTTTATAAGTTAAGACGTAAAGTTATCGATATTTTATACGAGGCTAGAAATAGAGGTATTAAATTGCCACGTGTAAACGTTCGAATAGGTGAGTCAACTCACAACTACCCGAACGTTCTAGGAGTTGGTGGGGCTCTTAATATCTGGATCACTGAAAAAGCAATTGACAGAGGTTATCAGTACTTATTGCATGTAGTACTACATGAACTAGGTCACTCTGTTTATAACTTGCCACACGATAAAAAGTGTAAGTTAATGGCGCCTACATTAAGTAAACCTTGTGAGGTTGAACAAGCGTGGGAAATTTTTAAAAAATATGATTATAATAATTTTATAATTAATATTAAAAACACTATTAAAAGAATAGGCGCGCGATAGTTTCCCCTGCCCTGGCCTAACGGCCAGGGCTACCCATAGAGGTACCAACCAAAAACCAAAAATCAAAAACTTTTATTTTTTATTTTTTTACGATTTTTTTCCAACAGTTTACTAACTTTACCTTTACTTGATATGACAAATACACGTAGTATGGCCTTGTAGAATACAGGGGTTTATTTTTAGGGGACCCGGGTGTATATTGAATCTAGATGACTAAAGCAGAATTATTGACCACCGATCAATTACGAGAGAGGCTCGAAAAAGTGTGGCTTCAACATATAAAATTATGTCAGGATAACTTCTTATATTTTGTAAAGAATGTTTGGCCAGACTTCATATGTCGTACTGATAAAGATCCTGATAAGTGGGGCCATCATCAACATATTGCTCATGAGTTTACAAAAATATCTAAAAACAAAAAAGGAAGGCTCATTGTAAATATGCCTCCTAGGCATACTAAATCTGAATTTGCTTCAATCTATTTTCCTGCTTGGATGATAGGGAAGTTTCCTAAGATGAAAATTATGCAGGTGTCACACAACGCAGAACTCTCTGCAAGGTTCGGTGCAAAGGTAAGAAATTTAATTGACAGTGCAGAGTATAAACAAATCTTTGGAGATGTTAGACTACGAGAAGATAGTAAAGCTAAGGGACGTTGGGAGACCAATCATGGTGGGGAATACTTTGCAGCGGGGGTAGGCGGTTCAATCACTGGACGAGGGGCGGACTTACTTATTATCGATGACCCACATACTGAACAAGACTCAATGTCTGATTCAGCAATGGAGAGAACTTTTGACTGGTACCTATCAGGACCAAGACAACGTTTACAACCAGGAGGCTCAATTGTTCTTGTAATGACAAGATGGGCTCAAGATGATTTAACAGGTCGATTAATAAAATCACAAAATGAACCTAAGGCAGATAAGTGGGAAACAATTTCTTTCCCAGCCATTTTGGGCGAGGACGAAGAGGCGAGACCCGTGTGGCCTGAGTATTGGTCTCTAGAGGAACTGGAAAAGGTTAAAGCGTCTATATCCATTAGAAACTGGTCTGCTCAATATATGCAAAATCCAACTTCAGAAGAAGGAGCGATTTTAAAACGAGAATGGTGGCAACCATGGACAGGGGACTTTCCAATTTTAAAACATGTTATTCAAAGTTATGATACAGCTTTTTCTAAAAAAGAAACTGCCGACTACTCAGCTATTACTACGTGGGGAATATTCACGCCTCACGAATCAGGGCCAGATGCAATTATGTTACTCGATGCTATAAAAGGCAAATATGATTTTCCAGAATTAAAAATGGTAGCATTAGATCAGTATAAGTATTGGAATCCAGAGACCGTGATCATTGAGGCTAAAGCCAGTGGTCAAAGTTTATTACAAGAATTTAGAAGAATGGGGATACCGGTGATGGATTACACTCCAGGACGAGGCCAGGACAAACACTCACGGGTCAACGCCACTGCACCTATTTTCGAAAGTGGGCAAGTATATTATCCTCGAGACGAACATTGGGCTCAAGAAGTAATTGAGGAATGTGCAGCATTTCCTCATGGTGAACATGATGATTATGTAGACAGTACCACACAAGCTATGCTAAGATATCGGCAAGGTTCTTTTGTAACTACTTATGCTGACGAGGATGAGATTGAAAGTTATAAAGAACGTAAATACGTATATTATTAATTAGGAGATTAAGACATGTCAAAAAAATCAAGAAGACGAAATAAGATACTAGCGGCTATGGCTCTAGGTATCGGTGCATCTAAATTAGGGATGCTAGGTGGTAAAGGTGTACCAACAGGTGCAAGTGGTTCAACAAAAAGTTTATTTACTTCAAATAAAGCATATAGCCCAGATAAGTTTAAAACAGCTATAGGCCCAACAGAGAAAAAAACATTTCCAAGATTAAAAGTAGATTCAACAGGTAATGTTTTCAAAGATGGTGTTAACAAAGGAGTTGGTAATACTAAAACTAAATTTGTAAATTTAGATTCAAGTAAAGGAACTGGAAGTGGAATTTATCAAGGTGGTAAAAAAGTTAGTGGTTTAAATCAAAAATCTATTAATGTTTTAAAAGATGGTAAAATTGAAACTGGTGGTAAAACTTTTGCCGATAAAAAAGAATATAGAAAGTTTAAAGATGCTGAAAGAATAAAAAATAGAAGCACTTCAATGACAAAAAAAAAGACTAGTGACAATCCTGGTTTGTTTGGATTTACATTTGATAAACCTCTATTTAAAAAAGGGACAATGGTTAAAGCTCGTGGTGGCGGAATGGCGAGAATGAAACCAACTAAACTTTATTAACTTTTAATATGGCTGAAATTGAAAAAGCAATTGAAACGGAGATTACAACTCCGGAGACAGAAGAGATTGATATAGAATTAGAATCTACTGAGGATGAAACTCCTGATACAGTAGAGGAAGCTATTTCTGCAGAAGAAGAGTTTTATAAAAATCTCGCAAATGATATGTCTGAAGATGTTCTACAAAGAATGTCTAACGAATTGCTTGACGACTATAAGAAGGATAGAGTGTCCCGTAAAGATTGGGAAACAAGTTATACAAATAGTCTAGATCTCCTAGGTATTAAACATACAGAGATGACAAGACCGTTTAAAGGCTCGGCATCCGTGACCCATCCACTTCTATCCGAAGCCGTAACACAATTTCAAGCACAAGCGTATAAAGAGTTACTTCCATCATCAGGACCCGTAAGAACTAGAGTTCTTGGAATGGAAGATTCTCAAAAAGTAGATCAAGCACAAAGAGTTCAAGACTTTATGAACTACATGATTACTGAAGAGATGGAAGAATATACTCCAGAGTTTGATCAGTTATTATTTTATTTAGCTCTAGCTGGCTCTGCATTCAAAAAAGTTTACTATGATGAAGTGATGCAACGAGCTGTATCTAAATTTATTCCTGCAGAAGATTTAGTCGTGCCTTACTATGCAACGGACTTGATGGATTGTGAAAGAATTACTCACGTATTGAAAATGGGTGAGAATGAAATTCTTAAAAAACAACAGGCAGGATTCTATAGAGAAGTAGAATTAAAACCTACATCAAAAGGACCATCAGAAATTGAAAAAAAATATCAGGAATTAGAAGGAGTCACTCCTTCAACGGATAAACAATATTCTTATCAAATATTAGAAATGCATGTCGATTTAAATTTAGAAGAATTTGAAATGCAGAATCCAGAGAAACAAGTAAAAGTTCCATATATTGTAACTATTGATGAAGGAAGTGGAGAAGTTTTATCTATCTATCGTAACTATGATATGATGGATGAGACCAAAAAAAGAAAAGAATACTTTGTACATTTTAAATTTTTACCAGGATTAGGTTTTTATGGCTTTGGTTTAACTCACATGATTGGTGGATTAAGCAGAACAGCTACACAATCTTTAAGACAATTACTTGATGCAGGGACATTATCTAATTTACCTGCAGGATTTAAGTCTAGAGGTATCAGAATTAGAGATGATGACCAACCATTTCAGCCAGGAGAGTTTAGAGATGTAGATGCACCTGGTGGAAATATCAAAGATCAGTTCCAAATTTTACCATTTAAAGAACCATCAGCTACATTATACCAATTAATGGGCTTTGTTGTTAACGCTGGACAAAAATTTGCAGCCATAACTAACATGGATACTGGTAATGATTTACAAAATAGAGCTGTTGGCACGACTGTTTCTCTATTAGAGCGTGGTTCGAGGGTCATGAGTGCTATTCACAAGAGATGTTACTACTCAATGCGTAGAGAATTTAGACTTTTAGCTAAAGTTTTTGGCACATATCTACCACCAATCTACCCATATACCGTATATGGAGCAGATCAAGCAGTTAAACAGACGGATTTTGACGATAGAGTCGATGTAATTCCAGTTGCAGACCCAAATATCATGAGTATGGCGCAAAGAGTAACGTTAGCTAATGAGAATTTGAAGATTGCAATGTCAAATCCGATGATGCACAACTTAAGAGAGGCATATCGGAGAGTATATGAAGCATTGGGGACTCAAGATATTGATCAATTGTTAATACCTCAAGAAAGACCAGTACCAAAAGACCCTGCAACCGAGAATATGGAAGCGATTATGCAAAAACCACTAAAAGCTTTTCCAACTCAAGACCATCAAGCACATATTGCAGCGCATAGAGCGTTTATGTCTACAAGAATGGTACAGATTAACCCACAAGTTTATGCAGCACTGCAATCACATATATCTGAGCACGTTTCTATGTTAGCTCAAGGAGAAGTGGGAGCTCAAATACAAAATGATCCTATGATGCAACAAATGTTACAGTCTGATCCTGAAGGAGCAGAGATAAGAATTGCATCTATGATAGCAAACAGAGTAGCTCAATTAACTATGGAGCTTGCACAATCTGAGGCTATGGGTCAACAACAAGATCCATTAGTTGCTTTAAAACAAAGAGAACTAGATTTAAGAGCGATGGACTTACAGAGAAAAGCTGAAGAAGGTATGATGAATATGGAAATAAAAGAAAATGAAATTGATGAAAGATTAGATCTTGAGAAAATGAAATTAGAAAATAATGAAGATCAAGCAGCAGAAAGAATTAGAGTTGCTGAAGCAAAATTAGAAGTACAAAGAGCTAAAATGAGGGGAACTAAAAAATAATGCCACTTACTGATAAAGGAAAAAAATTAAAGAAAAAATTTAAAGAACAATATGGTTCTAAAAAAGGTGAATCTGTTTTTTATGCTATGGAGAACTCTGGTAAGTTAAAAGGAGTTGTTAAGGCTTATGTAGGTAAAGCAGTTAAACAACCTAGTGAAACTAAAAAAGAATTTTCTATGAGACATGCGTATCATACTCCGTTTATGAAAAAGCCAAAAGGATATAGAGGAGGTGGTATGGATATGGGAAGCCCAGCGTCTCAGAAAAAAAGTGCAGCTATGGCTAGCTCTTCTGGAAATGTAGGTAAAGGACCCGATAGAGGTAATGGAGGAGTAAATATACCTAAAGCACCTAAACCCATTTTCTTACCACAAGGTGGAGGCAGAAACCCAATGGCTCAGTTTACAACTTTGCCACCAGGATATAAAACTTCTCCTGAAGCATCTAAAGCTTTAACTAAACAAAGAAAAAAAACTAGAGCAGAACTTTCTCCATCAACTACTTTCAGAGTAAAAGCTGGTGCTACTCTTGCTGGAGCACTTTTAAATACAATTATCCCTGGAAGTGGAATTTTTTTTGGACAAAAAATTTTAAGAGATGCGGATAAAACTCCTTATTGGGCAAGAGATAGAATAAAAAAAGAAAATCAAGCAAGAGCAGCGGCAGAACAAAAGAAAAGATGGGAGGATAAAAGTAAACCATCCAAGCAGGAACCAATAAATTTAACACCTGTTTCTCCAACAAAACCAATAGATCCAACAGTAGTAAGTCCAGAAGATAATTTTTTTACGTTTGTAGCATACAGTGTTGGAGGACTATCAGGTGGAATTAAATATGGCCCACCTCCTAAGAAAGGACCCAACCCACAAGTGCCTCCAGTCAAAATGAAAAAGGGAGGTTATAAAAAATAATGTTTCCTTGGTCAATTATTGGCACTGCATTAAAAACTGGCGCAGAAATTTATAAGAATAAAAAGAAGTCTGAGATCATAATGTCTGAAGCTCAGATCGTCCATGCTGAAAAAATGAAACGCGGAGAAATTGAGTACACTGGACAGATTGCTCAAAATCAAAAAGGTGACTGGAAAGACGAATTCATTTTATTAGTTCTCTCAAGCCCTCTGTTTTTATTAGCATACAGCGTGTTCGCTGAAGACGAAGAGATTGGACAAAAACTAGATTTATATTTTGAAAAATTACAAACCATGCCTTGGTGGATAATTTCATTATGGGTAGCTGTAGTTGGAGCCGTGTATGGTATTAAAGCTACAGAACTAAAACATTTGGGTGGTAAGAAATAAATGTGGAAATGGTTTAAAAATTTATTTAAAAAAAATAAAAAAATTTCACCAGATATTAAATATTTAGATTTAACTAAATTAACTAAAGGTGATTTAAAAAAATTAAAAGCTTCAGGTAAAATTAAATCTATTTACAAACCTTATATTTAATTGTAAAAGCCTGTGATGGTTGACGAATCACAGGTAAAAAATAAACCAAAAATCTGGACTCACATTGCATGGGATGATAATGATTTTGGAAGAAGATGTATGGGCACTGCGTATAATAATTGTTTAAGCCAACATCCTGATAAAGATTGGTTAGCAATTATAGACCATGACGCTATGTTCACAACATATGATTGGTATCCTCAATTACAACATGCAATACAAGAAAATCCAAAAGCAAAAGCATTTACCTGTAGAGTAAATAGATTAGCTAGTTTAAGACAAATGGTTCCTGGAGTGGATCCACACAATCATGATATATCTTATCATAGAAGACTTGGTAAATATTTATCAAAATATCATTGGGGTAAAACAACACCTCACATTAATCCAAAAGAAGCCGGAAATTATTCAGGAGTTTTTCTTTGTGTAAGTATTGAAACTATGAGATCTTTAGGAGGCTTTCCAGCAACAGGTCAAACTTTAGGACAAGATAATTTAATACATAAAAAAATATTAGAATCAGGGCATGAATTTCATGTAGTTAATGGTATTTATATGTATCATTGGTATAGAGCAGATAGTCCATACCCGCATTCAAAACAAACAATGGATAGTTTAGAAGAGTTTCATTTTAAATCACTTAGGTTAACATAATGCTAGATCCGTATACTGCAGACAAAATAAAAAACATAATAAAAAAACAAGCTGATGACACGAGGTCCCATATTTGCTATGGGGTTGATTCCATAGAGAATTTGCAGTATGCTAGGGGCAGACTCAGCGCACTTGAAGCGCTGCTTCAGGATATTAAAAACCTGCAAAAGGAGGATAACGATGGCAACACTGATTAAACCAGATCTTACAACTTTCGGTAAAAACGAAAAAAATAAAGAAGAGGTAAAATCACAAATTCCAACTGATCCAGAAGGCATCAAAAAATATCTTGAAATCATACCCAACCCAGTAGGATACCGAATGTTAGTTAGACCTTGGTCTGGCCAACAAAAAACAAAAGGTGGTGTCATACTAGCAGATGAAACCCAGGACAAAATTCAGATGACAACAGTTGTCGGACTAGTTGTTAAAATGGGTGATCTTTGTTATCAGGATAAAGAAAAATTTCCTAATGGACCTTGGTGTAAATCAGGCGAATTTGTTGTTTATGGCAGATACGCAGGAAGTAGATTTCAGACTAAGTATGGTGAACACCGTATTTTAAATGATGACGAGATCATAGGAACTATTAATAAGCCAGAAGATATTCTCCATTTATTTTAATAAAGGAGGATAAACATGGCAGAAGTAAAAGACTATAGTGCAGAAGCATTATTAGCTAAAGAACGTCAAGTAGAATTAGATACTGACGATGTTAAAGAAGAAGATGTTGAAGTAAAAGAAGAATCTAAAAAAGATGATTCACCTAAATTAGATTTAGGTGAAGTTGATTTAGGTTATACTGATCATTCAAAATCTACAGAAGAAAAATCTGATAAACCTGAAATAGAAGTTTCTGATGATAAAGAAGAAGCTCCTAAACAGGAAACAAAGTCAGAAGAAAAATCTGAAAACGAAATACCAAACCTTAATGAATCTAGAAGAGATTATCAAAAGAGAATTGATAAACTTGTCTTTCAAAAGAAAGAAGCTGAGAGAAGAGAAAAAGCAGCTATAGAATACGCTAAGGGTATACAAAAGAAATTTGACTCAAGTCTTAAGAAGTTCAAGTCTACTGACGATCAGTATCTAAAAGAATTAGATGCTAGAGTAGATGCTCAAAGAGAACAAGTCAAAGTCGCTCTTCAACAAGCAATTGAGAGTCAGGATGCTTCTAAAATTATGGAAGCTAATGATAAACTAACTCAGTTATCTGTTGAAAAAGAAAAAGCTAGATTAGAAATAGCTAATCGTGAAGAACAGAAGAAGCAGGAAGAAGAGCAAAATAAACAACAACAAAACGTACAAGCTGATACCTCAAACACAGCTGAATCTTCGCAATCTGCACCACAAATAACACCTAAAGCTAAGAAATGGGCTGAGGATAATCCGTGGTTCGGGAATGATGAAGTCATGACTAATGCTGCTATTACTATACACAACAATATTTCACAAGAGGGTATTGAAGTAGATAGTGAAGAGTACTATAATGAAGTTAATTCAAGACTTAAGAAATATTTTCCAGAAAGTTTTGATGACACTAAAGACGAGCCTAAAAAAGAGAAACCGAAACCCGTCCAAACGGTTGCCTCGGCTGGTCGTAGTCAACAAGGACGCAGAACTGTGAAACTCACCAAGTCACAGGTAGCTATTGCTAAAAGATTAGGGGTGCCACTAGAGGAATACGCTAGATACGTGAAGGAGGAAAAATAGTTATGGATACAATTAAGAGAACTTCACGGGAGTCAGAGACCAAAGCTTCAAAAGAAGCTAAAAGAACTTGGACTCCACCATCCAGTTTGGATGCACCACCTGCACCGAACGGTTACGCCCATAGATGGATACGTACTACCGTTCAAGGTTTTGAGGATACAGCGAATGTATCTAAGAAGCTTAGGGAAGGTTGGGATTTTGTAAAGGTCGAACAGATTGAAAATGAAATCGGCACTAACAAATATCCTTTCTATACCGAAGGTAAATATCAGGGGTGTATAGGAATTGGAGGCCTTGTGCTGGCAAGGATACCAGAAGAGATTTTGGTCGCACGTGCTGAGTACTTTAATAAAGTAACTCAAGACAGAATGAACGCGGTTGACAATGATCTTATGAAGGAACAGCACCCGGATATGCCTATCAATATTGATAGACAATCCAGAGTGACCTTTGGTGGTGGACGTAAAAAATAATTTTTTTGCAATACCTACCGGGTCTTTAAAATAAACTGTTAAAAGGAGAACAAACATGGCAAACGTAAGTGAAAAGTTCGGTCTAAGACCGTACAGAAAACTAGACGGAACACCATTAGTTGGAGCTCAGAACAGATACACTATTGCAAGCGGACACACTACTGCAATTTTCCAAGGGGACATGGTTATTCCATTAACTTCTGGAAACATTGACAGGCACTCTGCGGGCAGTGGTACAGCTATTCTGGGTGTTTTTAACGGATGTTTTTATACAGATCCAACTACTCAAAAGCCAACTTACTCGAACTACTACCCAGGTTCAGTTGCAGCAAGCGATATTACAGCGTTTGTTGTTGATGATCCTGATGCTGTATTTCTTGTAGACGCTGATTCGGCTTTTCCGAGATCAAGTCTGTATACCAACTATTCGGTAACAAACACAACAGGTGTAACACAAACAGGACTATCAAAAGTACAATTGGATGTATCAACAGCATCAACTAATGCTACATTCGCTGTACAAGCAATTGACATTTCGCAGGATCCAGACAATTCGGATACTACGACTGACAATGCTAATATTCTTGTTAGAATCAACAATCACTTCTATAGAAGTGGTACGGGCGTATAATAGGAGAAATAAATTATGGCTATATCACGATCACAACTAGTTAAAGAACTAGAGCCAGGTTTAAATGCACTATTTGGCCTGGAATATAACAGATATGAAAATCAGCATGCTGAAATTTTCGTAACTGAAACATCTGACAGAGCTTTCGAAGAGGAAGTAATGTTAAGCGGTTTTGCTTCTGCACCAACTAAACAAGAAGGTGCTGGAGTAGTGTTTGATACTGCGGGTGAAACTTTCACAAGTAGATACAACCACGAAACAATCGCATTAGCATTCTCTATCACTGAGGAAGCAATCGAAGATAACCTATACGACAGATTAGCTGCAAGATACACAAGAGCTCTTGCAAGATCTATGTCGAATACGAAGCAAGTTAAAGCTGCAAACGTATTGAACCAAGCGCAAGTAACTACTGTAACAGGTGGTGACGGAGTATCATTAATTAATGCTTCACACCCACTAGCTACTGGTGGTACTTTCTCTAACGTTCTTGCAACTGCTGCAGACTTAAACGAAACTTCACTAGAGCAAGCGTTAATCGATATCGCTGGTTTTGTAGACGAAAGAGGTCTAAAAATCGCAGCTCAAGGTAGAAAAATGATAATTCCAAAAGAATTACAATTTACTGCTGAGAGATTGATGAAATCACCTCAAAGAGTCGGAACTGCTGATAACGATATCAACGCAATCGCATCAATGGGAATGGTTCCAGAAGGTTACAGAGTTAACAACTTCTTAACTGACACTGACTCATTCTTCTTAATGACTGATATACCTAACGGATTAAAACACTTCGTTAGATCACCAATTAAGACTGCGATTGAAGGTGACTTCGATACTGGTAACGTAAGATTCAAAGCTAGAGAAAGATACTCTTTTGGATTCTCTGATCCTAGATGTATTTTTGGTAACGGAAACTTACCAACTAGCTAATAAATACTAACTAGTATTTCTTAAAAGGGGCGGTGTTCACATCGCCCCTTTTTTTATGTATAATATAAACAACCTAGAAAAAATTATTATGTAGACTGGCTAGGCAGACGGTATAGAGACTACATAACGAACGCTATACAAAGGAGAAAATTATGGCATCAACTACTTTTTCAGGACCAGTACGTTCTGAAGGTGGCTTTCAAATAGCTACTAAAAACTCAACAACAGGAGCAGTTACAACAAGATACAGTTCAGGTATGCCTGACCTAACAGGTTTGGTTTTAGCTGATACAGCAACAGGTGCAAATATTTCTATCGCTGATGGAATTATTGCAGTTGTAGACTACACTGGTGCAGCAGCATGTGCTGTGGCATTACCAGCAGCAACTAAAGGTGCAATTGCAGTTTACGTTCAAGCTAAAGATACAGCTGGCGGAACTAACACTTTAACTTTCAATGCAGCTGGAACTGACGTTTGGGCAACTGGTTCTTTAATTGAATCAAGAGCAGGAAATGAAGTAACTTTTGATACTTCAGCAGCAGGTGAAACACAATTAGTTTTCACTCCAGCAGACGCAGCAACTAATCTTTTAACAACTGGTGGCAAAATTGCTTTCATGTGTTTTGAAGATGGCGTCTGGACAATTGCAACTGAATTCACTGGTGCAGCAGCAGCTGTTACTGGTGCGTTTGCATTTGCAGCGTAACAATTAATTAGTGGCTCCTTCGGGAGCCACAACTAAAGGAGAATAACTATGGCAACCAAAGGCGATATACAAGCTACGATAGTTTCAGCAGCTACAAGTAATGTAGTTATTGCACCACCTGTAAGATTAAAAGGAATTATTTTAGCTGGTCTAGCAACTTCAGGAGTAGTTCAATTAAAAACTACAAGTGCAACTGGAGATACTTTATTTGAAGCAGATGTACCTGCAGGAGATATTACAAGTTTAAATATTCCAGAAGATGGAATATTATTTCCTCAAGGTGTTTATGTTTCTACATTTACTGTAGCTAAAGCAACTTTGTTAACAGATAAATATTCTGGTCCAAACTTATTAGGACAGAATGGTTAATACTTATGTTAAATAAGTATTACAATGATATATTAGGTTTTAAGCGTGGGGGCGATGTGCAACCACCTAAAACCAAAAAATATTTTAGAAAAACCGAATCTGGTGCAGGCATGACTAAAGCTGGGGTCGAAAGATATAGAAGAGAAAACCCTGGTTCAAAATTAAAAACAGCTGTAACAGGTAAAGTTAAACCAGGATCTAAAGATGCAAAGAGGCGTAAGTCTTTTTGTGCAAGGTCAGCAGGACAAATGAAAAAATTTCCTAAAGCTGCTAAAGATCCAAACTCAAGATTAAGACAGGCTAGAAGAAGATGGAAATGCTAGATGTCTTATTTAAATGCTAACCTACCACCAATATACTGTAAAGTAAGAAAGGAGTATCTTTATGATCTTAAAGAACATCACGGAGAAAGCGAAGATTGTGTGGTCTTCGGTCTCACAAGTATTTCAGGACGCGCACTCTTATTTAACATCATGTTACCAAATGGTGCATGCTTTTGGCGTTTGCCTATCTCAGCGTTTTTCCAAAAATCACATGATAGAGCCGATGTGCCGAATATGCAGACGCACGAGTTGGAACTGTGGAACTGTTTTAGCTATTGGCCTAGCGTTCATCGCTTTGATTGGTTGGCTGGTTTAGAGGGTAAATATTTAGGCTTAGATAAAAAATTTTATTATGGTAAATATTTATTCACAGTTGATTGGGGTCATCCGGATACTAATATCTTGGATGTTGAGCATAGTGAAATTCCTCAAGAACATAAGTGTGCACATATATTGGAGCTTGCTAACGGTAATTATGCAGCTCAGCCTAATAATCGTATTTTGTGGCACGTTAATAGTTATACTACTGACAACAACTGGCCTGATTATAAAGTCCAAACTACTTACTGGGATGCAGAGGACTCTAGCATGGTTACGGAAGATTCTGATAAAATGTTCTACCAAGTAAATAAAAAGGAGGACTAATGAGAGATAGTAAAAGCAT
>Ga0255752_10004993_pt1 | contig 13097 bp, 12 predicted proteins | sample 011ome_25_FD_179952 | JGI IMG/M metagenome (GOLD analysis project Ga0255752, IMG submission 179952) | Coastal salt marsh microbial communities from the Groves Creek Marsh, Skidaway Island, Georgia - 011512CT metaG (version 2) | ecosystem: Environmental > Aquatic > Marine > Intertidal zone >...
TATTGGAAAGAAGCGGTTGAATACACCCAACAGCATTTCCCAAATAATTTGGGCGAATTGACGGACGCTCCTTTTTATCCTTTGACGCATGCTGAGGCAGAGGCATGGCTCGATCAGTTTTTAGTGCATCGCTTTTACGACTTTGGTGCCTATGAAGACGCCATTGTAAAAAACCACAGCATCCTCAACCACAGCCTATTGTCACCACTTCTCAACTCAGGCTTGCTTTTACCTAGAGAGGTGTTGGACAAAAGCATTGCCTTTGCTCAAAAAGAAGACATTCCCATCAATTCATTGGAAGGATTTGTAAGGCAAATCATTGGCTGGAGGGAATTTATTCGTGGAATGTACAGTGTAAAAGGAAGCTACTCCAGAACGCAAAACTATTGGGGTTTCACCCGCAAAATTCCATCAAGCTTTTACGATGGAACTACAGGAATTGAACCCGTTGACAAGACCATTAAAAAAGTACTAAAAACAGGCTATTGTCATCACATTGAGCGATTGATGGTGCTGGGCAACTTCATGCTTCTTTGTGAATTTGATCCAGATGAAGTATACCAGTGGTTCATGGAGTTGTTCATCGATGCCTACGACTGGGTGATGGTGCCCAATGTTTATGGCATGAGCCAGTTTGCCGATGGTGGAACCTTCGCCACAAAACCCTACATCGGTGGTTCAAACTACATCAAGAAAATGAGCGACTATGAAGGTGGTGATTGGGAGAATATTTGGGATGGACTTTTCTGGAGGTTTATAGATCAACACCAAGATTTCTTTGCTTCAAACCCACGCATGTCCATGATGGTACATTCATTCAACAGAATGTCGGATGAAAAGAAAAAGATACACCTCACTAATGCCCAAAACTTTATTCAATCTACGCTCAATCCATAGCCGAGAAACTCGAAAATCAATCACAAATCTGAGTAATGTCAATTAGGTTTCGGATAAAATCAGCAATTAAAATTGTACTATTGATCATGTACTGAAATCTGTGAAATCATGGAAGCAAACCACGTTGAAGAAAAGATTGAGGAAGTAAAAAAAATGTTTGCCCTTTCTACCGAAAAGGCTGAAGAGCTTCATTCTGATTTTGAAAAATTAAGGGTAATTGCAGATGAAGCCATTGTGAAGGGAGAGCGCGCAAAGCAATCTGTTATGCCGGCATGGAAATACATCAAGTTGTTTTACGCGATGATTCGGGACTACATCGAAGGCAATCTTTCCAACGTTTCTAAAAAAGAAATCATTCCGATCATTGCGGCATTTGTGTATTTCGTTTCTCCTGTTGATGTTTTTCCCGACTACATTCCAGCTTTCGGGTTTTTAGATGATGCCTTCATCATTGGATTAGTGGCATCCATTACCAAGGAAACCGTAGACCAATATCAAAAGAGGAATAAACTCGAAAAAGTTTAAGCGTTGGTCAAAACTTTATAGCTCGGGTCTTCCAAAATGTTAACATCGATCAATTGATCAGCATTGGCCAATAATCTTCTACAGTCCTGACTCAAATGCTTCAAGTGCACCTTCTTCCCTACCTTCAAATAACGCTCCGTTAGTTTATTCAACGCCTCAATACCCGACATGTCGGCCACTCGACTTTCAGCAAAATCAATGATGACTTCGTCTGGGTCATTCAACACATAAAACTTGTCGTTGAAGGTAGAAACCGAACCAAAGAAAAGCGGTCCGTAAATCTCATAGTGCTTCACACCGCTTTCATCTATTGATTTTCGAGCTCTGATGCGTGTGGCATTCTCCCAAGCGAACACTAATGCCGAAATGATCACACCAATCAATACCGCCAAAGCGAGGTTGTGGAGGAATACTGTGATCAACATGACCATCACCATCACCAAAACATCCATTTTCGGCATTTTGCCAAACGTGCGCAAACTCGCCCATTCGAAGGTTCCAATGCTCACCATAATCATCAAGCCGGTCAAAGCTGCCATAGGCACTTGTTCAATCAAATCAGAACCAAACATGATGAACACCAGCAGCATCACTGCTGCCACAATGCCCGACAAACGCGCTCTTGCTCCTGACGACACATTGATCAAACTTTGCCCGATCATCGCACAGCCACCCATGCCCGAGAAAAAGCCAGTCACCGTATTCGCTATTCCTTGTGCCACCGCTTCCTTATTTCCCCAACCACGTGTTTCGGTGATCTCATCGATCAAATTGAGTGTCAATAAACTTTCAATCAAACCTACACCCGCCACAATGAGTGCGTACGGAAAAATGATGGTCAATGTCTCAAAATTGAAAGGAAGGTCTGGAATATGAAACGGAGGAAAACCACCTTTGATACTCGCAATGTCGCCCACCGTTTTCGTATCGATATCCAACAGCAGCACAGCAGCAATTACCACAAGAATTGCGGTCAAAGATGAAGGAATCTTTTTCGTCAGTCTTGGTAAGCCCCAAATTATCAGCATAGTCAATGCTACTAATCCAAGCATAATAAAAAGCTGTGAACCGGTCATCCATTCCAACATTCCCGAAGCATTTTCCACTTTAAACTGATCCAACTGCGACATGAAAATCACAATCGCCAATCCGTTAACAAACCCAAACATTACCGGGTGAGGAACCAAACGAATGAACTTGCCGAGTTTCAAAAAACCTGCTGTCATTTGAATCAATCCTGCCAACACCACCGTTGCAAAAACATATTCTACTCCGTGGCTCACTGCTAAGGCAACAATCACAACCGCTACAGCACCCGTTGCGCCCGATATCATTCCTGGCCTACCACCTAAGATCGAAGTGATTAAACCCATTGAAAATGCCGCATACAAGCCCGTTAAAGGCGACAATCCAGCAATCATAGCAAAGGCTATCGCCTCAGGAACCAAGGCCAATGCAACAGTTAAGCCTGAAAGGATTTCGATTTTGTAATCTACCTTCTGTTTGAAGTCGAAAAGATTGATGTATTTCTTCATAGGGATGTAACTCTTATTTCAATTCAAAAAAGGGCGCGAAGGTAAGCTTACTATTCAGGTTAGAAAGTAAAGGGCCAGTTTTGCTAAATTTGAGCTGTTATCTCAACATATGCCTTCCAAGAACGAACTCAAAACCAAAAAAAACAATGCAGATGTGTCACGCTTCATTAGCGAAGTAGACAGCCCCGCATCTAAAGAAGATTGCTTTACCTTGACTGAAATGATGGGTAAACTGATCAATGCTAAACCAAAAATGTGGGGACCGAGTATAGTAGGGTTTGGATCTTATCATTACAAATATGCCAGCGGACGTGAAGGCGATTGGTTTGTTTGCGGGTTTTCTCCTCGAAAAAATGGCTTGTCTGTTTACCTTTCGTGCGACCTTTCACAACCTAAGGAATTATTGGAACAATTGGGAAAGTACAAAATGGGTAAGTCATGTTTGAACATCAAAAAGCTAGCTGATATTGACCTAAATGTGCTCGAGAAATTGATACTCAACACACAAAAACAGCTCGAATCCAAATGATCAAAGCCAGTAATGTTGACGATTATATCGCTCAAAGCGAATGGAAAAAAGAGGTGAGCATGTTAAGAGCGCTCATTCTGGAATGCGGCTTGGAAGAATCTGTGAAATGGGGAGCGCCTTGATATACTATATAAGGAAAAAATGTGGTGGGTTTGGCCTCGTTCAAAACTTATGTGGGTCTTTGGTTTCACAACGGTGTTTTTCTAAAAGATGCGGCAAAACACTTAATCCAAGCCAGTGAAAAAACAAAAGGATTACGGCAATGGAGGTTTCAACATTTGAATGAAATCAACGCAGATGAAGTGAGGAACTACATCCAAGTAGCAATATTGAATCAATCATTGGGAAAAGAAATTAAAGCTGCCACCCGTTCGCTTGCAATTCCCGAAGAGTTAGCCAATGTTTCGAAAATAATCAAGCAGTTCAAACAGCTTTTGAAGGCCTTACAAAGGGTAAACAAAAGGAATACGCTGAATATATTTCCAATGCCAAACGTCACGAAACGAAGGTGTCTCGAATCGATAAAATCATTCCCATGATTCTCTCCGGAATTGGTTTGAATGATCAATATCGTTAATAAATTCTAGTTTATTTTTCTTCTCCACAATCTATCAACATTGCTTTCGCACTCCGATCAGCGGTTGTAACTTTATGCGCTAAAGAAAATCCTTCCCTTTTAAGCGCTTATGTATTTAATATTCGACACAGAGACCACTGGCAAAATTGAAAACTGGAAAGCAGAAGTCTCTGAATTTGAGTCGTTTCCACGGGTAGTTCAGTTGGCTTGGCAGCTACACGACTACAAGGGCGAGCTCATTGAGGTCAAAAACTACATCATCAAGCCTGATGGGTATACCATTCCATTCAACGCTGAAAAAATCCATGGCATCAGCACCGCACGTGCTGAGAAAATGGGTATGCCGCTTGAATTTGTCATGGACGAATTCAAAAAAGCCCTCGATGAAACCGATTTTGCCGTAGGTCACAACATCGAATTCGACATGAAAGTGATGGGCGCGGAATACGCCCGCGCTGATCGCGATGACGGATTGATGAAGAAGAAAACGCTCGACACCATGAAATCGAGCACCAACTTCTGCCAGCTTCCTGGCGGACGCGGTAAAAGCTTCAAGTTCCCTACCCTTTCTGAACTCAACGAAAAGCTCTTTGGCGAAAAAGTGGACAATGCCCACAACGCATCAGCAGATGTTGAAGCAACCGCTCGTTGCTTCTTAGAACTGATCAGAATAGGTGTGTTTACTGCAAAAGAATTGCATTCCAATGACGAGTACATCAAGCTTTTTAAAGAAACCAACAAAAAGCCATTTCAACTCATCGGGTTGAACATTCAGCCATACTCACCCGAAGACCTGAGCATCAAGGCTGAAAAGAAAACAGATGATCAACCTTCTACAGTTGAACTGAAAGAGAACAAAGGCCTTCTAAAAGAATACCCCTTTGTTCATCTTCACAACCACACTCAGTTTTCTATCCTTCAATCGACTTCAGATATTAAGTCGATTGTAAGGCAAGCCGCAGCCTTCGAGATGCCGGCCATCGCCATTACCGACTTCGGAAACATGATGGGAGTATTTCATTTTGTGAAAGAATGCGAGATGAATGGCATCAAGGCCATTGTGGGGTGCGAATTTTTTGTTGCCGAAGAACACACCAAACTACAATTTACCAAAGACGCTCCAGACAAGCGATTCAAGCAAGTTTTGATTGCGAAAAACGAAAACGGTTACCACAATTTGGCCAAGCTGTGCTCAGTGGGTTTCATCGAAGGGTTTTACGCAGGTCTTCCCCGCGTTGGCAGAGAAACCATCGAGCAATACAAAGAAGACCTTATTTGCACTACAGGTGGATTGGGTGGTGAAATCCCTGACCTGATCCTCAATATTGGCGAAAAACAAGCCGAAGAAGCTTTCGTGTATTGGCATCAACTGTTTGGCGAGGATTTCTACGTGCAGCTCATGCGCCATGGATTAGAGGAAGAAAGACGAGTTAACGAAGTTTTGCTGCGATTTTGCGAAAAATACAATGTCAAATATTTCGCTGCAAACGATGTTTATTACCAAAACAAAGAAGACGCCAACGCACATGACATTTTACTGTGTGTAAAAGACGGTGTTCAGCAAGATATGCCGATTGGTCAAGGAAGAGGATATCGCTTCGGAATGCCTAACCAAGAATTCTACTTCAAGAGTGGCGATGAGATGAAGGAATTGTTCAAAGATTTGCCTGAGGCAATCACTACAATTTCTGAAATCGTTGACAAAATCGATGAATTTAAATTGGGAAGAGATATCCTTCTTCCGAAATTCGAAATTCCAAAAGATTTTGAAGGAGAAAACGAATATCTGGCGCACCTGACCTATGAAGGAGCCAAGAAAAAATACGGTGAGATCACCCCAGAAATTATAGAACGACTAGACTTTGAGCTGAGCGTGATCAAAAACATGGGCTTCCCCGGATACTTCTTGATCGTACAGGACTTCACCACCGAAGCGCGTAAACGAGATGTTTGGGTGGGACCAGGACGCGGTTCTGCTGCCGGTTCAGCAGTGGCTTACGCTGTGGGAATCACCAACATTGACCCCATTAAGTACAAACTGCTTTTTGAGCGTTTCTTGAATCCTGAAAGGGTTTCAATGCCAGATATCGATATCGACTTCGATGATGAAGGGCGCGATAAAATCATCGACTATGTGGTAAAAAAATACGGTCAAACACAAGTGGCGCAGATCATTACCTACGGCACTATGGCCGCAAAGTCGAGTATTCGAGATGTTGCACGGGTAATGGATTTACCGCTGTCTGATGCCGACCGCATATCTAAACTCGTGCCTGATCTCAAAAAGTTCAAACACATTTTTGGTCGTACCCCTGAAGAACTCAAGAAAGACTTCAATGGCGATGACCTCACCAATGTGCAGCAACTCATCGAAATAAGCGAGCAAGAGAATGAAGAAGGCCGAATTCTTAACCAAGCCAGGAAGCTAGAAGGGTCGGTTAGAAATACAGGGATTCACGCTTGTGGAGTTATCATCACCCCGGAAGATATTCGCGAATTTATTCCTGTAGCTACGGCCAAAGATTCTGACCTTTTGGTCACTCAATTTGACAACAGCGTAGTCGAAAGTGCTGGACTGCTTAAAATGGACTTCTTGGGATTAAAAACCCTGACCATCATGAAAGATGCCATCAAGCTGATCAAGCAGCGTCATGGCATTGACATCAATCCAGACGATATTCCACTGGATGATGAGAAGACTTTTGAGCTTTATCAAAAAGGTGAAACCAACGGCACCTTTCAGTTTGAGTCGGTGGGCATGCAGAAAAACCTGCGTTTGCTCAAACCAACCAACATAGAAGATTTAATTGCAATGAACGCCCTGTACCGTCCGGGACCATTGCAGTTCATCGATACGTTCATCAAAAGAAAGCAAGGTGCTGAACAGGTAGAATACCCGCACGAAAAGCTGGAACCCATTCTGAAAGACACCTACGGTATCATGGTTTACCAAGAGCAGATCATGCAAACCGCTCAGATTCTTGCAGGCTATTCTTTAGGAGCTGCAGATATCTTGAGGCGAGCCATGGGTAAGAAGAAAATGGATGTGATGGAGCAACAGCGCATCATTTTCAGAAATGGTTGCAGAGAACACAACGACATTGACGCAGAGAAGGCTGACCAAATTTTCGATGTAATGATGAAGTTCGCGGAATACGGCTTCAACAGATCACACTCGGCAGCGTATTCTTTTGTGGCCTTTCAAACCGCCTACCTCAAGGCCAATTACCCAGCTGAATACATGGCCTCGGTGATCACGCACAACATGAACGACATTAAGAAGGTCACTTTCTTTATGGAAGAATGCAAGCGGATGGGAATTCCAGTTTTAGGTCCAGATGTCAACGAAAGTGAATACAAGTTCAGTGTAAATACGAACGAAGAAATTCGTTTTGGAATGGGTGCCATCAAGGGCGTGGGTGGAAATGCTGTAGAGGCCATTGTATCTGAAAGAAATGAGCGTGGACCGTTCAACTCCATTTTTCACTTTGCTTCGCGATTAGACCTAAGAACCGTAAATAAGAAAAACTTTGAAGGCTTGGCCATTGCCGGATCATTCGATTCGTTTGTTGGGATTCACAGAGCTCAATACTTCCACGAAGATGAAAAGGGTCAAACCGTCATCGAAAAGGCCATTAAATATGGCAATGCAGTTCAAGAGGCCGAAAATTCTTCCCAAGTATCTCTATTCGGAGAATCAGAGGAAGCTGAAATACCTGAACCACCTATTCCGCCATCACCAGAGTGGCGAACGCTTGATCAACTCAACCGTGAAAAAGAAGTGGTTGGGGTTTACATCTCTGGACATCCACTCGATGATTTCAAATTCGAAATTGACCAATTTGCAAATGCAGACACTTCCATTCTTGAAGATCTAGAAGCCATAAGGCAGCGCAAGGAAACGAGAATTGCGGGCATAATCACTAGTGCTACACATCTCACCACTAAAACCGGATCACCATACGGGCGATTTGTATTGGAAGACTACCACGGATCGCATGAAATTGTGATGTTCAAAGACGACTACATCAAATTCAAGTCTTACCTCACTGAAAATTGGTTCGTACTTGTTCATTTTGGAATTGGTGGTTGGTACAGCAAGCGCGATCAAAAAGAAGTATTGCGCTTGAATGTTAAAAAAATCGATCTGTTGTCAGATTTACGCGAGAAGCTCGTCAAACAAATAAACATTGACGTTTTGCTCGAACACATCAACGAACCAATGATCTCTAGAATCAGGAATTTGTGCACTAAACATAAGGGTAGCATTCCAATACAGGTGAACGTGCACGACCAAAGTACCATTCTAGAAATGCCCAGCAGATCATTGAGGGTAAATATGACGCGTGAGATGACAGAAGAGCTGGAACAGTTAGAAAATCTATCGTGGAGCATTAAAAAGACCTGACAGATTGTCCAAAATGAACAAATGGAGAAACAATTGATTTAATAACTTCGTTGAACAAAAGATTAAATAACTCTTATACAATCATAAAATGACATTAGAATTCACAGACAGCAACTTCGAAGTAGAAGCGCTAAATTCAGATAAACCCGTAATGGTCGACTTTTGGGCCGAATGGTGTGGTCCATGCCGCATGGTTGGTCCAATCGTTGAAGAGGTAGCCAAAGAATATGGCGACCGAGCTTTGGTAGGAAAACTGAATGTAGACAACAACCCAGGAGTTGCTCAGAAATATGGTATTAGAAGTATTCCAACGATCCTTTTCTTCAAAAATGGAGAAATTGTGGATCGTCAAGTAGGTGCAGTGCCTAAAGCTGCATTGGTAAAGAAGCTGGAAGCACACATGTAATTCCGGCAATCTAACTAAACGGTTGAAGAGCCTCTCCGGAAACGCGAGAGGCTTTTTTTTTGCTATGCTCATTCCATCCATCAAATACTACATCAATTCTTTCGCAGGATTCAGGCGGGAAGTTTGGATTAGCAACTTGGTACATCATTACAGGACTATTAATTGGTGGAATGGTAATCATGTTCTACCTGAAAGCCCTTCTTAAAAAGGAAGGATTTTCGTCTGAATGAAAGAAGGACCGAAAGAGTAAGTTTTAGATTCACATTGATCTACTCTCCGAAAAAATTGAAATACACACCTGTACCAATTGTAGGGCTTGCAATCAAATCGTTAGGATCATTGATGTTCCGCATTCCATAACCTGCCATTAGCTGCCACATGGCTGCATTGGCTAATTTGAAATCCAACTCCAATCCTACTCCAGAATGAAAATTATAGGATCCAGAATTGGCAATGGTAATATTACTTGCACACCCAGAAAGAAAAACCGCGACATCTACATTTTCTCGCGCCTTCAAAATGTAGGATGGCGCTAGACCAACCGAAACGAATGATTCGCGACTGAAATAGACCGGAAAAGCAGTCAACATTATACCAACCTTGTTTTCCACATACTTGGCAGAAAAACCAAACGATGAGGTCATGCCTGCATGCCCTCCAAGCCAAATGTGCCTGTCTTTATCTTTAACCGGGTTGTAAGTAAGTGCTGTATTCTGCGCAAATAGATCACCAGAATAAATCGCAACTAAAAAAATGTAAATCAATAACTTAAATGCACATTTTTCCATGTTCGATGAATAAATAGAAGAAAACAATCCGAATACCTCTTAATCCTTTCATCTTAATATAAAATTTTGTATATATCAAAAATCCATCTGCCAACACTCATGCAACAGGAATTGGTAGGCAACATATCGTGATGTTTTCTGTAATATCGCACCATGCCCATTGATCATTTTAGAGCACAGAAATACGGTCGACTTGAATTGCTGGCGAAGCAAGCAGTAGAAGGTTTCATAACTGGCCTTCACAAAAGTCCATTCCATGGATTTTCAGTGGAGTTTGCAGAACATAGGGCATATAATACGGGCGAAAGCACCAGGCATATTGACTGGAAACTGTATGCGCGCACAGATAAAATGTTCGTAAAGCGCTTTGAAGAAGAAACCAATTTAAGGTGCCAAATCTGCATCGACCGATCGGGCTCCATGTTTTACCCGAAGGCCACAGATGAAATACACTCCAACAAAATTGGATTCTCCATACAAGCAGCTGCTTCACTGGTATACCTCATGCGCTCTCAAAGAGATGCCGTTGGTGTAACCTTATTTGGTGATGGCATAGAATGGTCAACCCCTGCAAAGAGTAATTCTGCACACCATAATTATTTGTTTCTAGAGCTTGAAAAGGAGTTCAACAAACAGGAAGGGGCATCATCTTCCAATATCGTTTCATCATTGCATAAAATCGCTGAGATGGTGCACAAACGCTCGCTGATCGTAATCTTTAGTGATTTTATTGATAGTGTTTTTATCAATGATGAATCTCAAACAGAGCTATTTGAGGCCTTGCAACACCTCCGATACAATAAGCATGAAGTGGTTCTTTTTCATGTGTTCGATAAGAAAACTGAACTCAACTTAGATCTTGAAAACCGCCCCTACACCTTCGTAGATCTTGAAACAGGCGAACAAGTAAAAGTCAAACCGAATGAGGTGCGCGAACAATACAGCGCCATGCGCAATAAAAAAGTGGCCGATGTTAAGCTCAGGTGTAGGCAATTTGGCATTGATTGGGTTGAAACAAACATTGCTGAGCCGGTAGATAAAGTCTTGGAGCGCTTCCTAGCTAAACGCGCACGCATGCACTAATTACTGCTGATTCATAAGCTTTAGTATTCCGAGCAAATAACTTTCCATTCCGAAACCAGAAATGCTTCCTATGGCATGCTTGCCCAAAAAGGAAACGTGCCGATAATCTTCGCGGGCAAATACATTGCTCATATGTATTTCCACTACAGGCTGGTCAATCGCAGCCACTGCATCACCGATTGCCACTGATGTGTGTGTGTATGCACCGGCATTGAGCAATATACCTTTCAATGCATGCTCTTTATCCAACTCGTGCAGTTTGTTGATCAACTCTCCCTCAATGTTGGACTGATAATAAACAAAATCAACTTGAGGGAAACCTTTCTTCATGTCAGACACAAATTCTTCAAACGACTTTGCCCCATAAATACTTTTTTCCCTCTTTCCAGTGAGGTTTAAGTTAGGACCATTTACAATTGCGATTTTCATACGACAATAGTACGAAGTGCAATATGAACAGTGAACTTTGAAAAATGAAAAATTCATCACATATCAACCATCAGAAAATAACCCATCTTCACAGAGATGTGGGAAACGTATAAAAAAGGATTTAAAGCCTATTTAAGACTGGAACGTTCGCTTTCTGAAAACAGCATCATTGCCTATTTAGAGGATGTGAATAAATTGACTTCCTATCTGGAGTCGACCGGAAAAGCCGTTCCGCCAGAAAACGTTTCTAACAAGGACCTTGAGGCATTTGTCAAATGGATTGTTGAGATAGGTCTGGCTGCTCATACACAAGCAAGAATCATTAGTGGGATAAAAGCATTCTATAAATTTTTAGAGTTGGAGGATGTAGTGAAAAAAGACCCCACAACGTTGCTCGAAGCACCGCGACTGGGTCGCAAACTTCCTGACACGCTCAACAACCACGAAATTGAGATGATGCTTTCTGTTATTGACCGAAGTACACCAGAGGGCGAACGAAACCGTGCCATTATCGAGACGTTGTATGCCTGCGGATTGCGAGTAAGTGAGTTGGTTAATCTGAAGATCAGCAACCTTTTTTTAGATGAAGGTTTCATCCGCGTTATTGGAAAAGGTGATAAAGAACGTTTGGTGCCTATTCATGAAACTGCAGGTAGAAGCATCGAACTTTATATCAACGAGGTCAGGATACACATTGCAGCAAAGCCGGGTCAGGAAGATTACGTGTTTATAAGCAAACGAGGGAATAAATTAAGTCGGGTAATGATTTTCTACATCATTAGAGACTTGGCTGCCATGGCGGGCATCCGAAAGACCATTAGCCCGCACACCATGCGCCACAGCTTTGCTACAGAATTGGTTGAAAACGGTGCCGATTTGCGTGCAGTGCAAGAAATGCTCGGCCATTCTTCCATCACCACCACAGAAATCTACACCCATCTTGATCGGAAGTTCTTGAGAAAAACCATCATCGAGCATCATCCCATGTATAATGGAAAAATGAATTCAAAATGAGAATAGGTTGGTGCTTACTATCTATGGTTTTCACTATCATTTCTTGCTCTCAACATCGCGTGCAATCAGATGCATATGATGCAATGCTATCAATATTACTATCTCACTCGGTTAATGAGGTTACAGTCAATGAAACTGAAAGCTTAAACTCCCCAATTTTTCTAGATGCACGAACCCTTAATGAATTCAACGTATCGCACATTGAAAATGCTCGTTTTGTGGGCTTCGACTCCATGCAACTATCGGCATTAGAAGGCATCGAAAAGGATCAGCCTCTGGTGGTATATTGTTCTGTGGGATATCGCAGCGAGAAAGTAGCTGAACGTCTCATCGAATTAGGATATACCAATGTCAAAAACCTCTACGGTGGATTATTTGAATGGATGAATCAAAATAGGACGGTGGTAGACGTCAATAATCTCAAAACAAAACGGATTCACGCATATGACAAAACTTGGGGCGTTTGGTTAACACAGGGTGAAAAGGTTTACCATTGAACAGATTCAATACTCTTATTTTTAGCACATTACATTTTTTCATTATTGGAGATATATAGCTATTGCGATTCTATTTTGTATAACCTTTGAGACATGATTCTAGTATGCACAAACTAATCGTCACCAACCAATCTGTGCTTGCCTCGCTCGAGATTTCAGGAGTTGAAATTGTTTCTCCAAAAAACTATTTCATTCAAGAGAGGTTTTCTAAACTGCGCAATGTTCGGGTGTTCAACCTTTGCAGAGATTACAGCTATCAATCGAAAGGCTACTATGTATCCTTATTGGCTGAAGCACGCGGCCATAAGCCATTGCCCGATGTGAAAAACCTTCAAGATATTAAGACATCGAGCATCATCAAAAGCTTGACCGATGATTTAGATGAGCTCATTCAAAGGAGTTTGAAGAA
>Ga0255752_10005001_pt1 | contig 13082 bp, 14 predicted proteins | sample 011ome_25_FD_179952 | JGI IMG/M metagenome (GOLD analysis project Ga0255752, IMG submission 179952) | Coastal salt marsh microbial communities from the Groves Creek Marsh, Skidaway Island, Georgia - 011512CT metaG (version 2) | ecosystem: Environmental > Aquatic > Marine > Intertidal zone >...
GAAATAACCCCCCTCTGATTTACCAGCTATGGTAATTTCGCAGTTTCCTGCTTATTCACAAGTCTGATCGCTTCGGCTATGCTCATTGCTGTACTCCTGCTTTCTAGCAGAAATAAATAATCATACAGCTGAGACACATCTGTCTGGTTCACACATGAATAAAACTTCATTATCACTCTTCGCAGTAGTAATCAATATTGTTGCTGGTTTTTTTGTTACCAGTGTTTATTTCAAAACCCAGGATGAAGAAACATCAATGCAAATTGTGGAATTTGTTCAGGTCACGATGGACAATTTTCTATCAAGTCACGATGAAAACTATTTTCGACAACACTGCACGCAACAATACAACGCTATACTCAAAGACTCGGATCTGGCGCAATATTTGAAGTTACTGGATTACCTGGGTACTTATAAACAAATCATTGCCATTAGATCAGATACAGAGAATTTAATGACGCGATCAGACTCTGTTGATGAAATTTTTTATCTTGTGGTGGAAACCGGGTTTGAAAATGGCACAGCCAATTTCTTTCTGAACTGAGGCAGATAAAGATTTATTTGTTGATTCATGCGGCCACCTGCAAATCGCGCATGGCACCGCCAATGGCAAGGATGCATGACTGCTGCAGTGTTTCGGGAAACTCGTCCTCACTATGGAACTCATGTGCCAGTTTCAGACATGCCACCCTAGCAACCATCAAGTCATTAAGTTGCTTCACCAGCACATCACTATCGTTTTCACCAGGGGCAATAAGAATGTTGGTAATCGGTGTTTGCCCCATCTGGCTTTCGTAATAATCCAGGGAGCGCCCGATTTCCAGCACCAGCCTTTCTTTTACCGAAGCCCACTCTTCAGAATTCAAAATGCTCTGATCAACACGCGTATTGAGGTGACGGGTCAGGTAAATATTTCCAGCCTTGCAAAGGTTCAACGTACTGTCGCTGCTGCGCAGATCTATAAAGGCTAGGCCATTACTGTCATCGCTGAAATTATTGGAAATATTCAGTAACACCAGTTCCGGAATATCAATCGATTTGAGCTCCAGACCGGAGTTAAGAACAAGATTAACAATTTGCTTGATTTTGGATTTACGAGCAGCAACCACATACACCATGTCATTTTGACCACGGTAGGCATCTTCGGGAACCGGGAAAAGCGTCACTGCCAGCTCATCAACCGGGCCATCAACCAGGTCCTTGATTTTCCATTTAACGGCAGATTCCATTTCATGGGGCTCCACCTTGGGCGCCTCTACTAGAAAAAGTTTATAATCCGAATGGGTTAATACGAAATTGACAGCGGTACCTTCCAGATCACGCTTTTTTACTTCACGCTCAAGAATGCTTTCCTGGGCTTTGTCCGAGTCAGCAGCAAATTCTTCGCAATATTTGAGGACAGGTTTGCCTTTTTCCTGAATCACATAGGCAATAGTCAATTTATCCGCATTGGCGGAAACTCCCACCAATCCTGCTTTGCCTCTTTTTTTCCTGAAAAAATTAAACAATTCTCTTTCCTCTGCACCGGCTTTCCTGACATCCCTGTCTCACTTTTGCTACCCTTAAAAACAATCGCACTGGCGAAACAATCATTTTTCGTTATGTCAGGTACTCGACTGCCATTCTTGAAGTGAATTCTAGACACTCATGCTCCAAGAACGTATGGGAAAAACTCCTTTAATTGCCCATTTTTTGTTTATTTCCTCGTTATTTGGAGGTTTTTTGTGTCAGTATAGAGCAGTGACACACTGCTTTACCTCGAATGTACAGCAAATACAAGCATTATCCCCCTATTTTATAAAGATTTTTTATGTTTAACCTTGTTTTTTACGAGCCGGAAATCCCTCCCAACACTGGTAATGCCATGCGCTTGTGTAGCAACACAGGCTGCACTCTTCATTTAATTGAGCCGCTGGGGTTTGCGCTTGATGACAAACGACTGCGAAGAGCTGGACTGGACTACACTGAATATAGCGAGGTGAAGACTCACAAGAACTGGCAGGGATTCCTTGAATCCTGCGCCCCCGAGCGCCTTTTTGCCCTGAGCACCAAGGGCCAGGCCTTGTACACAGATCCAGCTTTTCAGGTGGGTGATTATTTTATTTTTGGCCCTGAAACCAGGGGGCTGCCGGAGGAGATACGTTCTGCCAGTGAGGTAACGCAAGTGTTGAAACTACCAATGCAGCCCGAGAGTCGCAGCCTTAATTTATCCAACTCCGCCGCCATTGTTATCTATGAAGCCTGGCGTCAGACCGGGTTTAAGGGCATGGATCCTGTAACGAAATAAAGCCAATCAGTTCTGGCAAAAAATACAAAGCAAAAAAATGCCGCAGAGGGCAGACTCCCTTGCGGCACTTTCGGTTATTTTTCTAACCTGCTGTTTTTAAATATGTTTTTAGCCAGGAAATCAGTGAGATTCAGATTCGCCTGAATCAGCGGCTTCTTCGGCCGCACCCGGTGCTGCCGCTTGCTGACCTTCCTGAGCCGCCAGCTGTTCTGCCTGCTGCTGCTTGGCCTGCTGATAGATATTCTCAAAGTTAATCGGCGCAAGCAGCAAGGCCGGAAAACTACCACGGGTTACCAGACCATCAATGGCTTCACGGCCATAGGGGAAAAGTATATTCGGGCAAGTAATAGTAAGTACTTGCTCCAGCTGCTCGTTATTAAGTCCGCGGATTTCGAAAATACCTGCCTGCTGTACTTCCACCAGGAAAACGGTCTTGTCGTCCTGCTTAACATCAGCTGTCAGACGTAAAACAACCTCATAAACACCTTCATCAACTTTGGTGCTGCGGTTATTGATATTGAAGTTAACCTGGGGACTGTACTGCTGACGAAACACAGTTGGCGTATCAGGCGCCTCAAAGCTTGCATCCTTTACATAAACTCGTTGTACAGCAAAACGTTGTCCTTCCTGTCCCGCTTGACTACCGGCCTGCGCTTCTGCAGGTTTTTGCTCTTGATCGTTCTCTGCCATGTTCTGCCCTTATATCAATAGTTTGTTTATTCTGATTTTGTATTTCTGGATTGGAATTGAGTTTGGATTTTCGCCTGAATGGATTTACTTTACAGTCGGCAAACCCTGGGTTTGCCACTCTGTCATACCACCTTTCATACGGTTTACAGCACTAAAGCCATTTTCCGTGAGCGTTTTGACCGCTTCACCGGACTGGTGTCCCATCTGGCAAACCACCACAAGAGGCTTATCCCGGTATTTTTCCAGCTCCACCATACGGTCTTTTAATTTTGCTGAAGGGAGGTTTATTGCGTCCACGATATGACCGCCATCAAAGGCTTTTTTGTCCCTGATATCCAGGAACACAGCATTCTCCCTGTTGACCAGCAAGGTGGCCTGATGGGGACTTAAGGCATCCCCGGATTTAGCTGTCAGGTACATCACCAATGTGACAACCAGTCCAAGCCAGATTCCGGAGAGGATCCAATGATTAACCAGAAATTCAATAAATTGAGCCATTAGAATTCCAAAACTGCCAATTCCAAAGAGGCACGGAGTATACACGCCAACTTTCTGGAAGTCAGGTAAAGTTTCCCCGTAAATGGGCTTTTCTTTGCCATTTCTTACTCGCAAGAAAACCCGTAATTAGTGATAATATCTCTCTACTATCTGTCTTTGCTTCCAAGGTATATATGACAACTTCCTCCGGACCCACCCTCCTGCTTATTCTGGATGGCTGGGGTTATAGTGATAATGAAAAACACAATGCCATCAGCCAGGCCAACACGCCGGTATGGGATCAGCTGCTGCAGCAATATCCCCATACCCTGATTCAGACCTCCGGTCTTAAGGTTGGATTGCCGGAAGGACAGATGGGTAATTCAGAAGTCGGGCACATGAACCTGGGCGCAGGCCGGGTTGTCTACCAGAGTCTCACACGCATCGACAAGGATATCGTCGATGGTGATTTCTATAAAAATCCCGTTTTATGCCAGGCCGCCGATGCTGTCATCAGCAACGATTCAGCGCTGCATATTATTGGCCTGCTTTCTCCGGGCGGCATTCATAGCCACGAAAATCAGATTGAAGCGATGGTCGATCTGGCCCAGCAGAGAGGATGCCGAAAGATTTTCCTGCATGCCCTGCTTGATGGACGCGATACCCCTCCACGCAGCGCAGCCTCCTCCATCAAAAAATTCGAGGATAAATTTGCAGCGCTGGCTTGTGGCCAGATAGCCTCTGTCAGCGGACGCTTCTTTGCCATGGATCGTGACAAAAACTGGGATCGCGTGAAGAAAGCCTTTGATGCCATTTGCCATGGTCAAGCTGAACAACAATACCCTTCTGCTTCCGCCGCACTGGAAGCAGCCTATGCCCGTGATGAGAATGATGAATTTGTTCAACCCGCCAGTATTGTCTCGGAGTACGGTAGCATTACTATCAACGACAATGATGCGGTGGTGTTTATGAATTTTCGCGCCGATCGCGCCCGTGAACTGACCCGAGCTTTTACAGAGAAAAATTTCCAGGAATTTGATCGCGGTAGCATGCCGACTCTCAGCCGCTTCGTCACGCTGACCGAGTATGCTGAGGACATTGAAGCTGAGTGCGCTTACCCGCCGCAAAAACTTGATAATGTACTGGGTGAATATCTCGCCAACATGAACAAAACTCAACTGCGCATAGCGGAGACAGAAAAGTATGCCCATGTCACTTTCTTTTTCAGTGGCGGTCGGGAAAAAGAATATGACGGAGAAACCCGCATCCTGATACCGTCTCCAAAAGTTGACACCTATGATCTGAAACCGGAGATGAGCGCTCCGGAAGTAACTGACAAGCTGGTGAGCGCGATAAAAAACAGGGAGTTCGATGTCATTATCTGCAATTACGCCAATGGCGATATGGTTGGGCATACCGGTATCTGGGAAGCTGCCCTGAAAGCCGCTGAAGTTGTCGATACCTGCCTGAAAAAAATTGTTGATGCGATACTTGAGGTTGATGGCAATTGCCTAATCACTGCCGACCATGGAAATCTTGAACAAATGGTAGATGAAACTTCCGGGCAACCGCTAACCTCCCACACCAATGGTCCAGTGCCTTTAATTTACGCAGGAAAACAAAAGCTGACTCTGAAAGATGGCGGTTCATTGTGCGATATAGCACCCTCCATCGTTTCTTTAATCGGGCTTGAACAACCAAAAGAAATGACCGGCACGACACTGATTAAATTAAGCTGATGCATCGCCACCTGATATTAAAAACTGTTTTTTTAATTATTTCATTTTTTGCCTTCCCGGCTGCATTTGGTGCTCAGAATTCAAGCCCGCAACCTCCTTCAGCCGAAACTTTGGCCGCGATTAACAAGGCTATCAATGATGTGCAAAATGAAATTGCCAGGCGTAATTCAGAACGTACCTCGGCTTATCAACTTCTCGAAACCACTGAAAAAGAAATGCTTTCATTAAATAATGAAATCTCCCTTATTGAAGCTGACATAAAGCTAAACACGTCTGAAGTTGAAAAACTGCAAGCCCAAAGAAATCAATTATTGCTGCGCAAAAACAGTCAGCAGGAATTAATCGGAAAATATTTACGCAGTGCCTATCAAACAGGACAGGAAGAATATTTTAAATTGTTACTTAACCAGGAAGATCCGGTTCTGATTTCAAGAACACTGCGCTATTACCAGTATTTCAACAACGCACGCAGTCAGAAGATTGATGAATATGGCGCCACTATCGAAGAATTAAGTAAAGTTGAAAAAAACGTTCAGGACAGCACACTCATACTCAATGACAAACGGGCATTGCTAACCCGGCAGCAAGCTTCAATGCAGGCAAGAATTTCTGATCGCCAGAAATTACTGGATGAACTGGACAGCATCCTGACAAGCAGCAGCAAAAAACTGGAAGCGCTGGAGTCGGAAAAAGTCGAAATGGAGTTACTGGTAGAAGAACTCAGACGCTCAATTGCCAATCTCAGACTGGGTGATCAGGAGCAACCGTTTGCCAGTATGAAAGGCAAGTTGCCCAGACCAGTCGCCGGAATATTCAAAAATCGCTGGGGCAGCAGTTATGGACTGGGAGATCTTAACTGGGAAGGGGTTACCATCGAGGCTGGAGCTGGCGAAGAAATTCAGGCTATTCATCGCGGCCGCGTAGTCTTTTCAGACTGGTTTTCGAGCTCCGGACTGCTCTTGATAATTGACCATGGGGATGGTTATATGAGCCTTTATGCCCATAATCAGGAGCTTTACAAAGACGTGGGCGAGTGGGTCGTCGGCGGTGATATTATTGCTGCAGTTGGCAATACCGGCGGTGAAGCCAGTTATGGACTGTATTTTGAAATCCGCCATAACGGGGACTCGGTAAACCCCTCAAACTGGCTCGAGGCAAGAAATTGAAACCAGCCCACTGTCATAGCTGAATCCCGGATTATTCCGGAATTGATAAAAATTTTTATAAAGCGTTCCCAAATTGTTTTTTGCCTATTCTTGCAACTAAATGATATTTTTCCGTGTCTTATGCGTAAGGATTATTCATCCAATATATTCAATAGCCATAGCCACACAAGAAACTGAATTATGAACAATAACAGCTTCACATATTTATTAACGTCGATACGAACCGCTATTGCCGTGCTGTTCTCTTTTGTCCTGCTGTCTCTTTTTTCTGCCCAGACTTTTGCCCAGGCTGACAATGAGAGCGAGACAGAACTGCTTTTGCCACTGGATGAAGTGCGCCTGTTTACCGAAGTTCTTAATCGTATTCGCAGTGCCTATGTAGAACCCATAGATGACAAGACGCTATTGGAAAATGCCATAAAAGGCATGCTGTCTGGAATCGACCCCCATTCGACCTATCTTGCTGCCGATGACTATGAACAGTTACAGGAAAGCACCACCGGTGAGTTTGGAGGTCTTGGTGTTGAAGTCGGAATCGAGGATGGTTTTATCAAGGTTATCTCACCCATGGACGGCTCTCCAGCTGATCGTGCAGGCGTCCGCGCTGGTGACCTGATCATCAAACTGGATGACACCCCGGCCAGGGAAGTGACTCTTGGCGATACCGTTGACCTGATGCGCGGAGAACCCGGTACCGACATCGTCCTCACCATTTTACGTGAAGGTGTAAGCGATGCTTTTGAGGTCACTGTTACCCGGGAAATTATCCAGGCACGCAGTGTGCGATCACGAATTATTGAACCCGGCTATGGCTATATCCGCGTGGCTACCTTTTCTGTAGATACTGGTGAAGAAGTAAAAAGCGCCCTTACAAAATTTCATGAGGAAACCGAACTGAAAGGCGTTGTACTCGATCTGCGTAACAACCCGGGCGGCGTACTGCAGTCAGCTGTAGGTGTAGTCGATGCCTTTATCACCGACGGTCTGATCGTCTATACCGAAGGTCGTGTGGAAAATGCAGAGATGCGTTTTGAAGCGTCAACAGAAGATCAGAGCCAGGGAGTCCCTCTGGTAGTGCTGATAAATTCCGGTTCTGCCTCGGCCTCTGAAATCGTCGCCGGTGCCCTGCAGGATCACCAACGTGGGATCATTATGGGTACAGAAAGTTTTGGTAAAGGCTCTGTGCAAACGGTTCTCCCGCTGACCAACGACCGCGCAATCAAACTCACCACTGCCCTGTATTTCACACCCAAAGGGCGATCCATACAGGCCCTGGGTATTACTCCGGACATCATTGTCGACAGGGGGCAGGTCACCCGGATTCCCGACAGCCTGATTTCATACCGCGAAGCAGACCTGGTTGGTCATCTGGCAAATGCTAACGGCGAGGAAAGTGATGATGCAGAGGTTAGTGAAGAAGAAGCAGTGATTGCGGCTGAAATTCAACCTCAGGAACCGCTCGAAGTAATCGTACGCGATTACCAGCTCAATGAAGCCATCAATGTTCTGAAAGGACTCAACATCATTCGCCCCCGAGTGATGGCAGAATCAGAAACGCAATTGCTGGAAGATATAGAAGGCACAAGCGCGAGATAAGTCGCAAGTCGCAAAAAAGGCGACTAAATTAGTCGCCTTGTCGGATGGCGCTTCGCTTATCCGACCTACAGAAAACCGTTGAAGCCCGAGAGAGTGGTTGCTTGCCTCTTGTCTCTTGTCTCTTGCCTCTTTTTATAGAAACCAGCCGCCTCACTGCACCGCCCACCTTTATCTTTTATCTTTTATCTTTTTTTCTTGAAACTTGTAACTTCAGACTGTTTTATCTAACAACAATCCTCTTTCCCGCCATATATTCCTTCGCCTCGGGAATAGAATATTCCCCGAAGTGAAAAATACTGGCAGCCAGAACAGCATCTGCCTTGCCTTCAGTAATACCATCAACAAGATGTTGCAGATTGCCGACGCCGCCCGATGCTATTAAGGGCACTGAAACGGCTTCGCTGATCGCCCGATTCAATGCCAGGTCAAAGCCATCCTTGGTGCCATCCCGATCCATACTGGTAAGCAGGATTTCACCGGCGCCATTGGCGACCATTTTTTTGGCCCACTCTACTGCATCAAGACCAGTGGGGTTGCGACCTCCATGGGTAAATATCTCCCACTTATCCGGCTCTTCTTCGCCTGATACTTTCTTGGCATCAATAGCGACGACAATACATTGCGAACCAAATTTGTCAGCAGCTTCCCTGACAAAATCTGGATTTTTAACCGCGCTGGTATTGATGGCGACCTTGTCAGCGCCAGCATTAAGCATGTCACGAATATCCTGCAGGGTTCGAATACCGCCACCCACTGTCAGCGGAATAAATACCTGCCCGGCAATATCCCGGACCGTATCTATCGTAGTCTGCCGCCCTTCATGGCTGGCGGTGATATCCAGAAAAGTGATCTCGTCAGCACCCTGGTCACAATAACGCTTGGCTATTTCAACAGGATCACCGGCATCACGGATATCGACAAACTGAACGCCTTTAACAACACGTCCGTTTTCACAATCGAGGCAGGGGATTATTCGTTTGGCCAGGGTCATTTTTTTTCCAATTATTTGAGTAGGCGTTTTTTATTGGGATAAATTTAGGCAAGATAAAGGATAAAGGCGGGCTTATGGATGGCTGAGGATGCAGATGATCTATTTTACAAAAGCTGTAAGGCCCAGGTTTTGGTCAAATAAAAGCTTACCTTGGCAACCCTTCACTGAACCATCTCACCTTTTTCCTTTATCCTTTTTCCTTTATCTAAACACCCCCATCCCATTCCAAAAAATTCTTATAAAGCTGCAATCCAACCGTCTGACTTTTCTCCGGATGAAACTGCACCGCAAACACATTCTGTTTTGCCAACGCCGCAGTGAATGTTTCAGGATAGGCGCTTTCACCAACAACATCGTCATGATTTACCGGCGTCACATAATAAGAATGTACAAAATAAAAACGGCTATTATCCTCGATATTATTCCACATTGGATGGGCGCTGCTTTGTTTGACTTCGTTCCATCCCATGTGGGGCACTTTCAGGCGCTGACCGTCTTCACCCGCCATGTTTTCTGGAAAACGTTTGACATTGCCTTCAAACAAACCAATGCAGTCTACGCCGCCATTTTCCTGGCTATGCTGCATCAAGGCCTGCATGCCAACACAGATACCGAACACCGGCCGATCTTCAACCAGACGGCGCAGCATGTCATCAATACCCAGGCGTTTGATTTCACCCATGCAATCGCGCATGGCACCGACACCGGGAAAAATAATGCGATCGGCATTAAGCAGGGCTTTCTCATCGGCAGTGACAGAAACCTGCAGGTTATCCCCCACATGCTCCACCGCCTTCGCAACGGAGTGCAGGTTCCCCATGCCATAATCAATAACAGCAACGCGGTTCATCAGAGTCCAGCCTAATTTAAATTGAGATTTCTATAAAAAGAATTATTTAGACAGCGTTCCCTTGGTAGAAGGCACAACACCTTCCATGCGGGGATCCGGCTCAATGGCCATGCGTACCGCACGACCAAAAGCCTTGAACACTGTTTCTATCTGGTGATGGGCATTGTTGCCGCGCAGGTTATCAATGTGCAGGGTGACCTTGGCACTATTAACAAAGCCCTGAAAGAATTCGTAAAACAAATCCACATCAAAACCACCCACAGCACCACGCTTGAAGGGAATATTGTATTCAAGTCCAGGACGTCCGGAAAAATCGATCACCACCCGCGACAAGGCCTCATCCAGAGGCACATAGGCATGGCCATAACGGCGAATGCCGGTTTTATCCAGCGCCTTGTCAAAGGCCTGACCCAGCGTAATACCCAGATCTTCCACCGTGTGGTGAGCATCAATTTCCAGATCGCCGTCTGCCTTGATGTCCATGTCAATCAGGCCATGGCGAGCTACCTGCTCCAGCATATGCTCCAGAAACGGCAGACCGGATGAAATTTTATAATCACCAGTGCCGTCCAGATTGATACTGACGGAAATTTGAGTTTCTTTGGTATTGCGTTCTACCGACGCCGTTCGGGCTGTCATAGCATCCCCTGGGGTCGCTTATAAAGGGCGACTGTTTCAGAAAGAACGTGATTATACGCCCATTCCCCGCTCAAGTGAAAAAGGAAACTGAAAAAATCCTTATATTTCATTGTCCTGGGAATCTTCGCAAGCAGGCTCCTTACAGGTAAACTTGCCGCCCTATGACCGATACATCCGACAATACCGCAAACAACACCTTCAGTGAAAAGATACTGAGCTGGTTTCAGCAACATGGCCGCCATCATCTACCCTGGCAACAGGAAAAAACCCCTTACAAGGTCTGGGTTAGCGAAATCATGTTGCAGCAAACCCAGGTTACTACCGTCATACCCTACTTTGACCGTTTTATGGCCCGCTTTCCCAACGTGCAGTCACTGGCCAAAGCGGATGAGGATGCTGTCCTGCATTTATGGACCGGGCTCGGTTACTACGCCAGAGCACGCAATCTGCATAAAGCCGCGAAAATTATTCATCAACAATATAAGGATATTTTTCCAGACAGCGTTGAAGAGCTCAGTGAGTTACCCGGCATCGGTCGTTCCACCGCCGGCGCAATTATTGCGGCATCCATGAACAAACGCGCGGTGATCCTAGATGGTAATGTTAAGCGGGTGCTGTGCCGTTACCACTGTGTGGAAGGCTGGCCAGATCAAAGCAGCACCAACAAAACCCTTTGGGAAATTGCAGAACGCTACACGCCCGATGAAAATTGTGGTGATTACAATCAGGCCATGATGGATTTGGGCGCCTCTTTATGCAGTCGCAGTAAACCGGTCTGCGATCTGTGCCCGCTACAGAAGAGTTGCCAGGCCTATCAAACCCAGCGCACCGAGATTTTTCCCGAGAAAAAACCAAAGAAAACCCTGCGCGTTAAATCTACTGCTATGCTGATTCTGCAAAGCCCTGACGCCAGAAAGGTATTACTGGAGAAACGTCCGTCACAGGGTATATGGGGTGGACTATGGAGCTTTCCCGAAATACCCGTTGATGAAGCGCCTGACTCCTATCTGTTGGCCAACGGCCTGAAACCTTCAGGCGACATCCGCAAATGGCAGCCCATGCGGCATACCTTCAGTCATTTTCATCTTGATATGACTCCTGTGCTTGTTTCATTGAGCAAATCTCAGGATACCGTTTTGGAGAGTGGTCGCTGGCATTGGTATGATCTGGAAAATCCGGGAAAGCTGGGGCTGGCTGCGCCAGTTAAAAATCTGCTGGCCACCCTGAAGAATAATCTCGAGAGTAATTTGTAACAGCGAAAGAAATCGATGGCTCAGAAAAATAACAGGCTTTTACAATCCATAATAATCATCTGTGGTTTGGCGCTATGCATAAGCGCTTTTCAGTACTACCAGGTCGGCCAGATTAACTGGTACCAGGATCCGTTAAATTCAACACGGGATTTAATGGCCGAGCTGGACGAGTCAGCTCCGGACACTGCGAGCTCTTCAACATCAGGCGTCGAAATACAGGGAGTGGTAAGCAGTATCACCGATGGCGATACTCTGCGAATCAACAACACAACAGGCGGATCTGACATCATTCGCCTTTATGGCATCGATGCTCCGGAACGGGATCAGCCTTATGGCTCAGAAGCAACCAGCGCCTTACGCTCCAAAGTCGCTGCCGCAAAGGTCAGAATTGTTGTGCAGGATACCGATGATTATGGTCGCCAGGTTGGCACCGTTTATCTGGACACCAGGAATATCAATCTGGAGATGGTGGCCCAGGGGCATGCCTGGTGGTATGAATTCTTTGCCCCGGATAACCGGGAATTACGTCAGGCTCATATAAAAGCACAGGAAAATCATCTGGGACTCTGGCGCGACGCCAAGCCCATTGAGCCCTATGACTGGCGCAGGAGCCATTAATCCATCTTGGAGATAATTTGCTTCAGAATTCATGGGGAGAATAAGACTCGATCTTAACCTTGCTATTGGCTCTATAGCCACTAAACTAGCGGGATTGAAACTGAACAGGGTTAATCAAATACAATCATGAGCCGCACAGTATTCTGCAAGAAATATCAGAAAGAAATGGAAGGCCTGCCCATGGCTCCACTGCCCGGCGCCAAAGGCCAGGAAATTTATGACAATATCTCCAAACAGGCGTGGACAGAATGGCAGGCACGCCAGGTACGCCTGATCAATGAAAAACAGCTATCCATGATTAATCCGGATGATCGAACCTATCTGATGGACCAGATGACCAAATTCCTAGCCAATGAGGATGCCGACGAGGCAGATGGCTATGTCCCGCCCGAGGCGTGATTTTCAAGGGAATTCTTGACTCAACCAGAGACAGAAGGTTTAATACGCGCCTTGCGTATTTAGCGCATAAGCCAATACCCGTGTTGGTTGTTTTATAGAAATATGCCCAGATAGCTCAGTTGGGTAAACGGTGAGCGTTTTTGGAGCGCTGACTTCAAGCGAACCGGAACGCCTTTGATCTGTGATCAAAGGCAGGAATGAGCAGAGAGTCGTGCGCAGCGCGACCCCTCAGTAGTATAGAAGGTTGCCAATTTGTGCGACCTACAAAGAAATGCCCAGATAGCTCAGTCGGTAGAGCAGAGGATTGAAAATCCTCGTGTCGGTGGTTCGATTCCGCCTCTGGGCACCATATCCCATTGATATTATTGGGTTATTAT
>Ga0255752_10005002_pt1 | contig 13081 bp, 19 predicted proteins | sample 011ome_25_FD_179952 | JGI IMG/M metagenome (GOLD analysis project Ga0255752, IMG submission 179952) | Coastal salt marsh microbial communities from the Groves Creek Marsh, Skidaway Island, Georgia - 011512CT metaG (version 2) | ecosystem: Environmental > Aquatic > Marine > Intertidal zone >...
GAGGTCTTGGAAATCCACTCCGTATACGCCATTATCGGAAAGGAAGAGAAGGTTGTTTGCCACTTGGACAATGCTCTTCCGCGCAACGCATCCCACCTCATTGGTGATCAATGTGCTGACAGAGTCTTTCAAGTTTAGGCTATTGCTAACCAAGTGAATGCTACTGCGATTGAATACAACTAGCTTATCTTCCGAGAAGGAATGCAATCCAACCAAATAATCTGCCGTGCCAGCATTAAACCTAAATTGACCATAGATGTAGTCATAGGTGTCACTATCCAATATCTGAGAAAAGATGATTTCGTCTTGTATGTTCCTGCTGGTAATCGTGGTGCCATTTGAGTCTTCACTCATCTCATACTTGTATGGCGCCACAATGCGTTTTTGGTGATATTCACCAAATGGTGGAGCAGGCATATGCGTAAAGCCGCTTCCCTCAGACGGCACCTCGCTAAATATAGGAGTGGCTCCTAGGCTTTCTCCATCCGTGACATGCACTACATTGCCATCGGCATCTGTCTCTCTTCCATCTTCTGGAATGATGAATGTAAATCCATCAGCGATTCCAACAGTAACGCCCGATACAGATGGACTAGCGGAGAAATTTCCATCAACGTAAATGGTAAATTCAGTGGTTGATCCTACAGCCGCTACTACTCGCTTGCCATTTATGCCAGTATCGGGACTAGTAAATCCTTCAATATTAATAGGTTCGCCCACCTTAAAACCATGGGCGGAAGCCGTGGTAAGGACTATTCGGTCTAGTCCATCATAATCTCCCCCTGTAATTGATGTAGCGGAGGCGCCCGATACATTAACAGTGCCATTGGCGTAGTACACATCTTTTACATCAAATTCGAATTGGCTCGCCAATCCTGATGTCTGATTGTCCTCTGTTTTGCTGACTAAGAATACCTTGCCGCCAACGGACACGCTGCTGCTTACTGCAACAGTGGCAATATTGTCAGTTATCTTAAATTCGCCAGCTGATGTAGCAAGATGGGCAGGTTGGGTATAATCGCCGTTTGCCACTAAGGTGAAGGCTGGTGTACCCGTAAGGGTTCCATCCCACTCCATTGCCACCTCGCCGTCGCGGAAGATAAACACCTTGTTGAATGCTTGAAGGGCTTTCCCCCCAACAGCCTTTTGCCCAGTTGGATAATCAATAAGAGTAGCAATGTTGGTTGCCGTATTTACAACAGATGCCTTGCTTGTTCCTACGCAAAATACATAGCTTTCGCTGTCATTATTAGGATCACTGTAGGCAATGGCATCTTCAACTGCGTTAATAGCGGTATCGTCCAGTTGTGGACCTTCCACTGTGCCTTCCGTGTCGATAGTTGTTAGACCGGATATAACCACTTCAATCTGGTCATTGGCAGGGGCGTCAGTAATGATTTGGTTGCCATCAATGGGTACATCACCTTCCCATCCATCCAAATAAACTACATATCCCACCCAATCGGCAGCAGTCACTCCAGCATATGGAAAAACGTCACCAGTAAAGGTGATGGTCAATGTGCCGCTAGGAACATCTAAAGCGGTGGATAATATGGTACCAACCGAGTTGGTATCGTGCAGACGCACATTGCCCACGCGCAATGGAGCAGCCGGAAATGGAGCTGCCAGAAAAGACATAGGCTTTCTTGTTTGCCATTCTCCATTGATACCAAGGCGTCCATTGCTGGATGATGTAAGCAAACCCGGAGATAGCTGGTCTGGACGCAAGCGGTTATTGAACCCGATAAATCCAGTATCGAGTTCTTCTACCATCCGGTCATCGTTCTGACCATATGTGTCGTATCTAGCCATTAGCAGTTCCAAGCCCTACGGCTCCAGTAGTTCGCTGATAATTTATTTTTCTTACCCTTTATTCCACCAGACCTTGCACAATAGGACTTCTTTCTGGCCGGGTTGTTTTTCTTGATAGACATGTTGGCATCGCCAAAACGTACTATCTTTTCTTTTCCGCCTTGGCACGCCTTTACAACAAACTTCTTGCCCCCAGACACTTGTCTCCGGGGCTTGTTGCATTGCATGTTTTTCTTATTTATTGCCACGTCTTACACTACTTCTTTCCTTTGCGACCCTTACCGTAGCCACCACATGATTTGCGTTTTCCGTATTTCATATTATTCCTTAATGTCTAAGTATTTCTTGTCCTTTAATTCAAAATTGACTGTTCCGTAAGCCTTGAGCTTTTCTACGGATGCGGATAGTTCATCGTAGTTCTTCTCTAAATAATTCAGTCTTAGGTTTTGTTCAGCATCCTCAGGTAAAGCTCCCATCTCTCCTCTAGGCCATTTTATACGGAACTCAGTATTCATCGCAATCTCTACGTCCCTAATGTTCTGAGCATTTTCTAAAGTGGTTATACGTCCTGTCATATTTACGTACCCCGTTACGCTGATGATGGTAAAACCAATCAACGCAACCAAGTTGCGCAGAGGAATGGTAACTGATGTATCTTCACTCACTTTCATTATTTAACCTGAGAAGAACCAAAGTAAAATCCTAGTAGTGCTAGCATCCCCTGTCTCACTTCAGGCAATAATACAAACCCTTCTAAATGTTTCCACTTGTCAGCTCCTATTCCTATAAATTTAAGCACACCAGACTTTCCACCCTCTACCGTTACAGGGATGTCGAAAAATGCCATAATGAAGGGAGCAAATACCACTGAAAACAAAATGCACATAGCGATGAGCTTTCTAACCCATGCTCCTCCCTCATCGGATCGTTGAGCTGCTTTGTCTGCTGAAACATCTGCTGCACTTTGCTTTTGAATCATGGATTTGATAGCATTTGCTTGGATGTTCATTTGGGCCGAGATTAGTTTCATTACAAATCCCGTAACCCCGCCTCCAAGCATGGCTACCAGCTCACCATTCATTTCTTCAGTTCTTTAACCGTCTTATATATCCAGAGTCCCATATACACAATGGTAAACATGGACGCCGCTATGGATAGCAACTGGCTTACTCCTTGAAAAGAAACTGCCAGCACTGATCCAGAAGCTCCAACAAGGAACTTGTGAACTTCATTGCCCATCACACAAACTGTGAAGCGTGGACAATTGCAGTGCCACCAGATCCCAAGAACTTTGCTGCCTTTGCGCTAAGTGCGCTAAGGGTAATAAGACCCTTCTCTTTTAGCAGAAGATGACCATTGGATGCGGTAGGAGCAGTGCCATCAAATGTTACGATGACGTTATTATCTTGGACATCAATCATTACATACTTTGTGTCTGCATCGAGGGCTGCAAGCTGAACACCAGATCCTGTGGTTGCACAAGATAGGTTTTCTCCAGCGATAATGCCATTAGGACGAGGATAGAGATTTGTTACTAGACTATTCATTTATCGTGCTTGTTGAGATACATAGGTTTTAAAGCGTTTGCCTACGGTGTTATTGTTAGCTACTTGCTGTGGGTTATCCATTTCTTCTTCCAGATACTTCTCTGCAATCTGGCCTTCCAGTACAGCCTTTTGGTGTTGACCATCAAGTCTAAGAAAGTCGGCATATGTGGCATGAGCCATAAAATAGAAAAATTCTTGAGGCACTTCTGTAAGACCGCTATCTGCCGTATCCAGGCTAGTTAGCTGTGTTAGCCTCTTCTTGTATGTAACAAAAACCTCAGAGGCATCTGCCGTAGTGAGGTTGAGTATGTGTGCGCCATCGCTCTGAACATAAAATTCATACTCGATCGCCGAATTGCGAACGAATGGATCGGTGCGATGTATACGCAAAAATTCACCAATTGGTGTATATCCAGAGACTTCCTCAAATGTTACAATGGAACTAGCCACTGGCCTGGATTCTCCCGTGACTAAGTACCTCACCCAGTAAGGAGTACGGTTGTACGCCTCATACATTCGACGATTAGCTAATGCCAACAAATGACCAATTTCCGCAGGAGTGAAGTCAGATGTACCTGCTAGTGCAGATATTAAATCGTATAGGTCTTTGTTCGCTTTTAGCTGCATTATGCATTGTTGGGGGACAAGTCCCCATGCTTCTTGTTGTAATACTGCAAAAATTCTTTTGAATGCACGGCATCGTGGCCATACTTCTTTGTAAGTCTAAAGAACTCCCGGTGAGGCATCACCGCTACGGGCTTTCCTAAAACAGGATGAGTAGTTCCCTTAAGCTCTTGGGCTTCCTTCCTAGCCACATTTGTCCGAGCCTCCTCAAGCCTTTTTTCACGCTCGAAGCCAGTGCGTATTTCACGCATAAATGCACGGTCGATTTCTCCGTCGCTATATTTAGGAAGTGAAGTGATAAGATTCATAAAAAAAGGGGGAGGCCAGAACTGGCCCAGCCTCCCCTATTATACTAAAAGTAAATCAGTAAAACTTACTGTTCTACCTTACCATGCGCACCTGGGTGGTGTACTGCGAGAGTAAGCGCGCAGTCAACGTACCCACGATCACCGCCACCCATGTTGGGGAGGACAGTGCTTCCAACAGGAATAAGTTCAGCAATGCTGGCATATTCTGGATTGAGGAAGTAACCACGGTTTTTGTTCGTGGTGTCGGGTGAACAATCAGGGTTCATGTTTACGATGGAAACAATACCATGATCAGACTGGTAAAGCTCAACGCTCAGTTTGATCGAAGCAGATTCTCCATTGTAGTTAACATTACGGATGGACGTTCCAGCTCCATCACCGTCTGGGTCAAGACGAGCAAAGTCGCTGATGATGCGGCGGAGAGCCGTATCAGCAACTAACGTCAGACCATCCATAGCACCGCTAACACGGTAGATGGAGGTGATGATGTTGTTCATCGCAGTTTCCGTGAACGCACCAGAAGTGCTGATGTCGTAAACGCTATCAGCAGGAGTGCGGTAAGCCGCAGGAACCGGGTTGGTAGCTTGCGCACCGTTCTGGATCCACTTGCCGAGTCCACGCAACTTGTATGGATTTGATCCACTTCCGTCTTCAACGTCTTGTTCATTGTCAGACAAGAGGGTGGCCTCGATGTCGCGTTTTAGTTCACGAAGAGCCTTAGACTCTGCTTGAGCGAACTTAGCGGGACCGACTGAGTCTACTGCTTCCTGAAGATCAGAAACCTGGTAAGCTCTGCGGAACTTCTGGGTGTAGTTTCCAAGACGGACGCGATCGGTGAACTCGTCAGAATAGGTGCTTACGTCAACGCCTTCAGAGATACCTGCGGTGCTAACTGCTGCTAGTTTGTCTACGGTCCACTCGTACTGTACAGCAGTGGCTCGTGTTTTTGCCAGCGAACTAAGGACAGGTGTTTCCTCTGGGGCCAAAATAGTGAGAATATCGCTAAGGTCTTCCCGGTTGGAAACATTTGCCGAAGGACTGGGGTCGTATGTGTTTGATAGTGCCATTATATATTCGGGTGTTTAAGTGTTTGCGAGACGACGCGACCATCGCGCCTCTCTGAGTTTTTGGAAGTCGTCTTTGGTTCCAGACTCCTTAAACCGTTTCGTTAGATCTTTCAGTGCCTTGGACGAATTGTCCTCGGTTTTGTCGGACTTGGCCAATGCTGGTGACGGACTCTTTGGCGGTGTGGGCTTGAATGCTTCCCCGGCGTTAGTTTGTTTCGGGGACTTTGAAGACCCTCCAAACATGCTATTTACCGAGTGGGCTAATAGGTATGGCAGTTGCCAACTTAAATCAGGATTTTGCTCATAAGCCTTCTTGAGTGCTGGTTGGCTGGCTAGCTGCACAAACTGCTTAGTCTGCTCGCTTTCTTTGTCGCCTAGCCACTTGAACTCCTTTATTGCTTTCTGACCATATTCCTTGCGTAGCTTGGTAGCATCCTCCACTCTCTTTACCTTTTGGAATTGATCCGGTAGGTATTTGTCACGAGATTTCCTGGCTTGTTTCAGCGCTTCACGCACCTGAGACTTTGTCATAGCCTGCCCATTAGATTCGGTCACCTCTTCATCAGGGCCATAATCAGCAGATTCAAATAGGACATCCTCCGCCCATTCAATCACATCATTGATTTCCTTGGCTTTGTTTTGGATGTCCGAGACACTTTTCAGGTCGTCGTAGGGATTGTTCTCGATTTCGGAAGTGGCCGAAAGCACCTGCTCTTGCTGGGCTTTCATACTATCCTCAAGCTCCTTCGCCTTCTCTTCAGCCGCCTTAGCCCTTGCTGTGAGTTGACCAAAACGATCAACTGCCCGGCTGGACAATGCCTCGGAGAGTTGTTTGAGTTCGCCCTCAGACAAATTGTCTAAGTCGATATTTGAAAGAACATTTGATTGATCTTGGACCTCTTCCTCTTGAGGTTGGGACTCAGTCTCAACTTCTTCAGAAATAGACTCCTCGATCTCCGGTTCAGGTGTGGGAGGGGCAATAGCCTCTTCCATTTGCCTGGCGCGTCTAAGTTGGTACTCAGATGCGGATATATTAGTGTTTTCCGCTGTGTTTTCAGAGGCATCAGCGATCGCCTCGACTACTTCACTCATGTGTTTTATGTTTCCGCTTATTACGCCTAGCGATGGCGAGCCGTGATTATATCACAGGAAACAACTTATTCCACATACTCAGTCCACTTTTTCAACAAAACCTCGTAGTCGCAATCTTGGAGGATGTCATCGTATGCCGATATCTCCCCGGATATCTGCATCACCTGCTCTGGAGATGATCCCCTAAGACGGGCAATAGCATCCTCCCGGCGTTGCTTAATAACATTTATGAAGCGAGCGAAATGCTCGTATTGGGACAATGCCCTTATATCATCTTCCAGGTGCATCTGATCGGTTGATAAGCTGTTCGTAATACTTCTTGGTCGCATCTACACGCCGATCGCGATGTGGTTTACCTGGACGAAGAAATATTTTCATAAACTTATCACTTACAAGTTCTGGATCATCAGACTCAAATGCCTCTCTTAGTTTCTTGGCATTGCCTGCACCCAATATGTTTTTCTTTTTCCCGTATATGTTTTCGTAAACATACCTCACCTGGGAATCGGTGTTATCCGGCAATCCTTCCTCTTCCAGATATTCTCTGTAATAAGGTTTGTGAAAATCGAACTGAAAGACACCATATCCTCCACCGCCACCATACTGCTTCTGGTCATGCTTATAGCTGCCCCCGGTTTCCACCGAGGAGTTGCCATACATGGCGGCTTCTATTGCAGGATTTTTTCCAAAATATTTTCTAACCGATTCAGCCAGCCTGTTTAAGTTTATAAAGCGTTCCCGGTCGTTTCCGTATTGAGATGTACTTTTATTATCTGGCATATCAACAAATAGTATGGAAGCAAATAGCAGAGCTATCACTGCTGCATACCTTGGGTTTGTACCTCCCCCATCTGGGCTGGTTGCGTCCCGATACGCCCTATTTGGGCGTTTTGAGCTTGCTGCATAGCGAATTGATACTGTCCAGCATACTTCTGAAGACGAGCCGCAAACGCTTCATCTTGTTGCAAACGCTGCTGAATATCCGGCTGCTGCGTATATTGCTGAATGATTTGAAGAGCCGATTGAGAGCCATTCGGGCGAGCTGGTACTTCGATTCCTGCATAAATTTTAGATAGGTCATCTGTTATATGTTTTAGCATCTGGTCCTTGGCTTCCTCCAATGGTCTCATAACACCATCCGCCAATACAGGATCGATGGAGGATGCTATCACAGACAGGAGCTTATCCATATCTATGCGGCCATTTCGGTCCATTTGAACCAATGAAAGTAGTTGGTTTAGTTTTGCTTCCTGCTTGTCTCCATCCGAATTAAGAACGTCGAAGCTAATAGTAACGTCGAAGTTTTCATCTGGGTTTCCCTTACTAAACATTTGGGGATCGGGTACTCCAGTCACATTAAAGAAGATGCGATCGGGACCAAACCTCTGAAAGTTGCGGTAGCATAACGCTATCACCTCAGCCATATGCTGCAAATACTTGTCTACCAGAAATTGGCGGCGGATGCCAGATAGTGGAGACTGTTCATCCAGTCCCACCATGCGATCGGCCTGCTCTTGGAGGTTATTCTCCATCTCAACGGATCCGGGATTGAAACCCGGTCCTTGCATAAACCTAATTTCCCCAGCCCTCACCTCGGGGATAAATCGACCAGGACCTATCTCTTCGGGCTTACGTCCCTTCGGGTGCGTAACGGCAGGAAGGGTGGACAAGCTGTTGCTGTCGATGCGGCTATCGCGTTCCACCTTCACTTGGTTCTGTATGCCACGCAAAAGACCCGGAACAGTGGCAGTGTCGTACAAACGCTTATTGTCTTCACTAAAACGGGTAACCACCACAGGGTAGTCCTCATATCCGTTAAGCAGTTCAAACTTGGCGTAACCAGGGATCTCTAACCCCTCGTCGCCGGAAAATGATTCGTGGAACACGGTCTCGTAGATCCCTTCCGACCCGTCGGTCGAGTCGATCAGTCTCTGGTATCCGTGTATTATTTCTACTAGTTCCTCGGCCTCGTAAGCATCGTCAGTTAGTGATATGCTACGCCTTCCCTCCTGTTCCCTCTCCAAGGAGTTTATGTTCACTCCAGAGTATTTAGAGATAACGTGTTCCACGAAATTGGGGTCCCAACCATCTGTCTGTACCTTGTTCTCCAGCTCTTGGGCTGTGTAATACGTCCGCCAGAAACAATAAGGCGCACGTTGGGGGTCAGTGACATATGCGGGAAAAATGAAATCTCCATCAGGACCAAGGGTCTTGACCTCTGGTGCATTTACCTGCCGCCGGACGGTAGGCACTTCAGCCATGCCGAACTTACGCAAATCCTTCAGGGCTTTACGGGCATTTTCCTTAGTCACCTTGATAACCGCCTGCATCTGAACTACCACCTCATCGTCTTGGGTGCCATCCAGTATCATCTGGGACAGGTTGGGGTCAGCAGCAGCGATTTGCTGCATGTCAAACTTTTGCTTGAAGGTGCGGTCTTCCATGACCCACCCACAATAAGTAATCATAATGCCACGCTCTAGGAAGTAGTTGGCAGCTAGCTCTGCTTCACGCTTGAAACGTGGGATGTAGCCAGACTTGGTCATCCACTTCAAGAAGTTGCTAACCACCTTCGACCTCGGAACATCCGCCACTTCCACAGGGAAAGCCTGGATGTTGGCCCTGTTGAGGGCAGACATAAACAAAGATACTAGCCGAGTAACACGCTCATCAATAACATGACTTTCCAAGTCGGATGCACCATCCCATGGAAAAGCATCAGCTCCATGCTTACGCAAGTCCCTACTTTTCCCCGGCCACCAGTTACGCCTGTCGTCATAAGACGTGCGGCATACATCGTAATAAGCAGAAAGCTCATTGCTCGTTGTCTGGTATGCCTGACGCAATACATCTACGTCTGGAGACTTCCCCAAGTAGGTGATGGCCTTGGAATAGTTTTGGTTTTCCATGTTACTGCTCTTCTAGTTTTTTGCGAACACGATCCACCAAAACATGGGGATAGTTCTTGTTGATGCCTATCTTATCACAAAAATCCTCCAATTCCATAACAGCACCCCAATTTCCAGTAGAAAATGATCTAAACACTTCCCATCCAAGAAATCTATCCACTTGCTCTAGTTGCCATTTTCTGGAGGAAATAAGCATATCTAGCTCACGTTCTTCTGTATCTGTAAGAGATTCCACTAACATCTTCTATGGCTTCTATCAGTATGGTTTTTCCCACTAGCTTTCGGGCGAGTTTCTTGGGGACCAATACCGGAACCTTCAACTGCCTGTCCCTAATGTAAGCATATACATACTTTTTGTTAGGTGCCACCTTGATGACATAAGCCTTATAGTGGGACGGAGTGGCTTCTGGGACATCCATGGCATCGGCCAATATATCCTGACCCTCTTCACTGATCCAAGTGTTCTTACCCACACCAGTAATCATGTCGGAAGAAAGCTTTTCCTTAGCCAAACTCAATAGCTCATCCCATTCATAGTGGCCTTGTTGGGCCAATGTACTTAGTCTTATTTTCATTTAATATCCTCCAGAAGCTCGACGAGTGACGGCCAAGTCGCGAGCGGTTACATGGACAGGACCTTCTCCACCATTCGCCATTCGCAAATATCGAATGACATCAAAGAAGTCCTTAAGGGGTTCGTCCATCTTCCCCTTTGAGTTATAGTTGATGAGGCTATCAATCAAATTGCGACAGCTCTCGTGAATGTAGCACCTCGGGCGGTTGGCAGCATCGATCGGCTCATTTGGGTTGTAATTGAACCACTCATCCAATGCAGACAATCCCACCTCCTCCATCCGGCCATCGGATGGAACAAATATAAATCCATACTCCTCGAAGGACATAAATAGGTCCTCATTGTTCTCGTTCTCCTTTGCAAAAAACCTGGAGTCTCCGATTCGCTCAAACACTTCCACCCCTAGGTCATCCTCCACCTCATCGAACAATTCGCAATAGCCATGGACGCTCAACCCTATCTTCTTGGAAGCAGGACCATACCTCCATTTAGGATCCCCGAACTCAGCCCATTCACCATAAGTGTCCCAATCGGGCCACTCCCGGCAAATGTAAACATTATCCCGCTCATCCACTGCAGCCCAGATCGAGACATAGTTTCTAGCACCCGCAGGGTCCACCACCTGATAAACCGTATACCTAGCCTTGTTGGACACATCGGGAAATTTCATCCCATACTTGTTCTCCTTCTGATCACTCAACACATTCACCTCAGTGTTAAATAGAGGAAGGAGAGAGGTCATACTCTTAACTGGGACACCATACGCCCGGACAAGGATCTCCTCTTCTGGCCTGCCACGAAGGTCCTTCGCTATACGCTCATACCCCCCGAATGGGTTTTCGTCGGAATGCAAATAGACCACAGAAGCATCCCTAGAGGGGCTGTACTGCCGCACAGGGACCTCACGGCCCTTGATGAGGGCTGCACTCCTAGTTTCCAATGTCTCGACGTTCTTGAGGTAATCAGAGATGAAAGGTGTGTAACCATCTATAGGGGTAAACCCTACCCCCATCACAGCATCTCGGGTGGCTAAACGAAACCTCAACGTGTTGACTAGCGTAGCGTCACCCAAATATTCATCCAACCAAGCACCAATATTGATCCCCGCAGGATCAGGAAACCCATATTCGAACCCTTCAAGGATGGTTTGGTTGTTAGAAAACTGAGTGTATGTCTTGAAATCTACCCTAGTTCGGGTGTCTGGAAAGATGAAGCTCTTGCCAGTGAAGCCATTTTGCATGGAGAAGTTGATATAACCATCCATGCTTTTGGTCTTCTTCTTCATCTCCCGAGGCATCATCTCCCATATCGCAGCTTGCTGCACCTTAATGGAGGTGTCCTCATTTTGACTAAAGCATACCACATGACCGTCTCGGCTTTCCGTCACAGCTTCCATCACTATCTTTGCAAAACCAGTGGTCTTGCCAGACCTGTTTCCCCCGAGAGCCAAACACTCGTTATGGGTGTTCAATCCATTGCGGATGCGTTCCCAACCAGGTAGATCAAACCCGTAACGGATGGGATCGTTGACACTTGCCTCTATACGCCCCTCATGTGCCTTGTGAAGCTGTTTTAGCAGCGGGAGGTTATGATCGTATAGCCAAACTATCTCCTCCGCTGTAGGGGCTTCTAGGAAGGGATGTTCTGTAAAACTAATCATCTATCCAATCAATCCTCTGCAACTCTTGTTGAGACTTCTTCGCAACAAGGGCCAACAACACCGCTAGGTTTTCTTGGAAATGTTCACTATCCACTTTATTAAAGATGTCGTATTCAAACCCATTGTCAGTGATGGAAGCCACCATCACGGTTTCCCATTCTGGGATAATGGTTTCCAAGGACTTCTCAACAAGCTGCATGTTTTTGTTCATATTACTCAATGATCCTTCTTATCCCATGTCTAATTGGAGCCACCCGAAATGGGCTACGCTCAATGGTGGAGGAAGTGGGAGTTGCACCCACGTCCGGAAAGGACACTGCCTCTTCCGTCGAATCTATGTTCCCCCCGAAAATTCGTTCCCAGCCCCGATCGTATGCATCCCTATCGGTGGTCCTGTCTCTGTCGCCTTTACCGTTCATCTTGTTTTGGGGTTGATAAATGTTGCTTAGAAATAAACCTTATTAAATAATCCATAAAATACGCTCCGGCTTCTTCTCCCTCCAAACCTAAATATTCCAAACAAGAATAAACCGCGTGATAACACTCATGTGCATAGGTATCCAATGTGTTCCATGATAATGGTTCTTTAACAAAGATTCCCTGGACGATGCCTTGATCCACTCTGAAGCCTGATGTGTTTTGGCACCCATCCATGTTTCCAACTTGTTTTCTTATCTTCTTCTCAATGCCACCTTCGGCTACCATGGTTCTTACAAAGTCATCAAAATTGCCACCGCCACCTTGCACAACAAACACCACTGGGTATATATCATTTCTCAAGGTTATCGTGAATGAAGTTCCTTTGTCAGTCATTGTTCAGATCTACTACCTCTGCCGGAACAACATCTTTTGCCATTTGATTTCGAGCTTGTTCCATGAGTTTTTTGTAGTCGTCGTCTGTCCACACCTTCTCCTCACGGCTGATACTCGTTGCCTCCCCCCGAGCCAGCATAGCTTCGCGGCTACTGTTGGCCTTAGCAATGGAGATGTCCTTGATGTCCTTGAAGGTGGGCTTTAGCTCACCACTATCCATGCCATCACGTACACTCTCAATCATGTCCTCCTCCAGGCTAGTTATGTTGAGGTAGGAGTAGGAGGCTAGCTTGCCCCCGAGTTCACGCCATTTGCCCAACTGATCAGCATAGGTGGAAATGATGCGTATCACCGTTGATCGGTCATACTTGTACTTCTTGACCAAGCAGGTTTGGGACTTCCCCTGAGAATGGAGGAATAGAATGTGGGCAGCCTTCTGCGGATCGTACCGCTCCAATAGCTTGACGTGTGGAGGAGCAGCAGCCTCAGCTCGACGGAGTTCGTCTTCAATGGATGCTAACAACTCGTGCTTTATGGCTGCTTTATCGTCCTCCACGATGGGAGAATACCAAATGGGGGCCATGAAGTCAACAAATTTTCGAAGGGCAGTTTATGAGTAGTAGTGACCGTGTCTCGCGGGAGTTGACTCCCCCCCCCCACTTGTTTTGTTTGGCT
>Ga0255752_10005010_pt1 | contig 13063 bp, 8 predicted proteins | sample 011ome_25_FD_179952 | JGI IMG/M metagenome (GOLD analysis project Ga0255752, IMG submission 179952) | Coastal salt marsh microbial communities from the Groves Creek Marsh, Skidaway Island, Georgia - 011512CT metaG (version 2) | ecosystem: Environmental > Aquatic > Marine > Intertidal zone > Salt...
CCACTCAATAAATCATATTGCTCTTGAAGAGCCCCTAGGGAGCTAGCAATGTTTTGTCTTTCAGCCATCGCAAGGGGATTCATCAATCCTCCCTCTCTGTTTGGATTAAGGATTTGATTCCTTAATCTCATTTCCTGTAAAGCTTTCATGTCCATTTTATATAATGGAGAAAGCTCTATCCCTGTTCCAATTGCTTTTCCAAGGCTGGTTGTGGCTGAAGTCAGAGCCGCTCCTCGTTGTGCGGCTGCTTGCGCTTCCGCTAGTTGAGCTCCTCTAGCCTGTATTTCATCCATTTTCGCAAGCTCCTTAAGTCTTCTGCCTTCATCTTCCGCGACTGCCATATCTCTCTTGTAGATGTCTTGAGCCATGGATTCGCGTTGTTGCTCAGTAGCCGTAAGACCCATTGCTCCAATGCGGCCAACGCTTGAGGCTAGCTCTCTTGCTCCAGCTTCTTGAGTAGCCTGAGTTGCCTGCATGCTCTGAGCCGTAATCTGTTGCATAGCGTTTTGATATGCTTCAGTTGGCACCTGAACTCTTTCAAGAGGAGCTTCGGCCAGTTTAGCTCTTGCAGCAGCAATTGCTTTAGCTGCCTCATCCTCTGCGGATTTCATTTCTTTTTTCTGCTTGGCAGCTTGAGCATAACTCATTCCCGCCCCAATAAGCTGAGGGAGAACTTTTGCGCCAATCTGAATTAATACTTGCGGTGGAATAGGTAACATACTCTACAAAGATAGTTTAAGGATATGACTTAAAAATACTGGATGCCACACTGAATAACTCAACGGGCTGGGTGTTATTATTTGTGAGCGTAAACTCGCAATAGTAACCACGAACCCCATGCGACTCCGCCTGCTGGTTCTTGGCATATAATACAAAGTCAGCTGGAGAAGGAACAGGTCCCGCTGTGGCATCAACCGTGATTGTCTTTCTATCGGCAGATACTGCCGTAATGTCCCCAACCTGTAAGGGCGTAGGGCCAAAGTAGATGGTGTCCCCAATGCTCATGATGCTGTCAACGGAGACGGCGAACGTAAGGTCATACAATGTACCTCCAAGCGGAGTAACTGTTGAAACTCTTCCAATGCCATTTACTGAGCGCATCTTGAAGTTGACGGGAGACTCATCAGCTCTTACAAAGGAGAAGTAAGTCCCCTCCTTTAGCTCGAACCAAGCCTCGTCAATCAGCCCCTCCTGCAAGTCGGTAAGCAATGCCGCGTTCCATGAGTCGTCAGACTCTAGCGCGAGAGTCTTGAATAATTTAACTTCCGTAGCAGATGGGTTGAATACACTTGTTACAGAACAGTTGGGCACATTGTTTACGCCATAGAACCTGCCCCGCGTATTATTGTCGTGGTGCTTAAATAGGTTTCCGCCGTTAAACGTGTATAAATTATTATTCATTCCGATTATGCAATCTGGAATGTACGAATAAAAGGTAGGAAAGCCTTCTACGGATGGGCTATATGATAATGTTTTGCTGCTCATTATAGACAACCTATTTCAAGTGTATACTGACCCCCAGTGCCAACGGTTATAATTCTGACCGTCGCAGTGGTCGGGAATGCGGTTGGCTTAGATACGGCCATGGAGCCGCTAGACGACACCGGACCGCTAGATGTGGTTACGCCATTATAGATGACTTGGAATTCAATGGTTCCTCCGATGAGCCCGATAGTCCATGCCATGTTAAATAAACCAGTGTCTTCCCCAAGCGCTAGCGTGAATTCTTCAACGCTATCGTCCTCAGAATGAGTATCGATAAACGTACCGCAAGGAACAATTACTTCTGGCATCTCAACAGGGCTGTCTGGCTTAATAGACAACACATACTCATCAAGATAGGGGTCATAGCCACCAATCTTTTGAGAGTCCATTGACGCATTAAACTCATCGCGGAACCAAGACCCCATTCCGCTTTCTGATACTACAATCAGCTGCTCATTGCTGTAGGCAGAGCCGTATAGCCTAAGGACAGCGCCTCGCTTAGCATCTGTAAAGAACTTGTCATAGCCAAACGCAGCAAAGCTTTCTGGATTAAGGCTAATGCCATACTCTTCAAGTCTTGCAATCTGTGTTCCAAGAACTTCTGGTACAGACGTTATTGCGCCACCTCCAGATGAGTCAGACAATAGATTCTTGCCGGCAAGCACATATGATATCTTATCCTCCTGCAAAACAAGGACATCCGTCTGCCTTCCGTACATCTTCTGAATAGAAGCAAAAGACTTCTCTAGGTCGTCGTAGTTTGCTAGTGCAAGGTTGAACTCATTAAGCTTGTTAATGTTTGTCTCTCCCTGATAAACGCCACTGTAGGTGATAGAAGCAAAACGATGCGCTTCCGAGTAATCTTCGTTAGCTACAGAACTAAATCTATTTCCAAGGACTACGCCACGGGCGGCTACACCATCGTCTATTTTGTATCCCTCTACTCCGTTACCGAATGTGTAACAGTTAAAGAAATCAAGGTCACTTACTGCCGGCTGTACGGCTCCTTGATTCAATAAGTTCCCTTGGTGATATCCACCAACGATAGCAAAATTCTGAGACGACTCATAATAGATAGCATCATTTACCTCATCTGGCTCTGTCTCAAACACAATGACATCTCCAGCAACGCCGCGGCTAAATAGCCCATCATTGACCTTCATGTACAGCCCCGCTGGAGCTCCAAGTATAAAGTCAGTAGATTGAGACTGAACATCTAAAATCTCAACAACAACCTCGGACGTTGTTGGTCCTAGAGCGTCTTTCTTAACGAATAGCTTCGTTCCAATTCTTGCAACAAGCTGGTTCTGCCCTTCTAGCCTAAACCATGTGCCAAGCGCTGCTGAGCTATAGCTCTCGTCTGAATATATAATATTATACGCCCCCTTTGATGGCTTAGCCACAAACTTATATCTTGTCGCCCAATATGGCGGAAGGCTATTGATGAAGACCTTAATAAAGTTTCTATCAACAGATGTAGATGGAGCAAAAAATGCAGAATTGGTATCACACACTAATGCTGTTGTGTTCCTGCCAAACTCATCCATATATACAATGCCAAGCTCATAGCTTCTATTGCTGTGAAGGCTTCTATTGTAATGAGCTTTTATGTATGAAAACTTGCATTTAGCTACATCAACAGAATAGTACTGCCAGAATGTAGCAGAGCCTGTAAAATACATTGCAGGAATAGCTAAGTCTATAGTGTTTGCAGTGGTTGATAAAAATGGATAATCTCCAAACCCCTGACCCAATGCACTATATCCATATCCGCCTTTTATATATGACGAGCCAGACAATGCCGGAACATTGGCAGCACACGCAAACCTATCAGATAAAGTGCCTCCAATGCATGCATTTGCTATTGGTTGTATGTTCAATGCGTTTCCAACAGCGGCTTGAAATGCAGCGGAAGATGAGAATGCGTTTATGTTTGCATAATTGGCATCCACCACAATGCCAATACTAACGGAAAACTCGCCCTGATTTGCTGCTGGAGGAATCCCGAAAACTGAAGATATTTCTGCCCCATTCATCACCAACTCAATCTGAATAACATCACCCTCTTCAATAGCTCCCACATTTGAAAAGTCCATGGTGACCACGTTGGTATATGGTCCGCTTGGTTGAGTCGGTGGTGCTGTGTATGACCCGTTATCGGTGGCTCCCGACGACTGCATTACATCCGGAGGGAGTACGCCTTCGCTTTCGGGAGATAACGTAAAGTCAATCTCAATTGGCTCAGTATCAGCAAGTTCTATATTGTAACCATCTATGTAGTTTCCGAACATAACTCGGTTGCCCATTATGGTCTGAGCCTTTGCTAGTCTTGGAACATTGTCATAGACTCTTAACAGCTCGCTCTCTGGCAGTGTGGTGTATATTTTCTTCGGGCCGAACTCTATGGTTTGCACGCTGTTGTCTGGCCAGCCCTGCTCTTCTTTGTTAAACTTCTCAATAACATTGACAATGTTTGAGTCGTTTAGTTTAAAACACAGGTCAATACCGATGACTCTACTGCTTCCAGTATTAAATGATACATCTGCGCCATTAAGCACATTGAGCATGCCATTATTCGAGTAGGTGTCCTCATCAAACTCAAAGCCGCCGGGCACAAATGCCGCGTCAGAGAACTGAGACAAGGCGCTGTATTCTCCGTCTTGATATTTATATCTGTACCCAAAGCATACAAATCTGGTATCGATATAGTTCTCAAACCCAGATACGTTCTTCATCTCCACCGCTGGAGCCTCTGTTGGTGGGGCGACTATCAATGCAATGTCTGCCTCCGTAATCTGGTCAACGCCAGCGATGGGTTGCGGATATGAGCGATTGACATTAATCTTCCTTGGCTGATTTCTGTTATCAGTCCAAAGCAGTAAGTCGTCAATTAAGTTTACGCCAGTAATTAGATTGAGAGCATCAAAGTTCAGCACACTCGTTGATACCACATGGTATGTAAGGGCATCGATGTTCTCGTTGTATGATACAATCATATCAACGCCATCTACAGGAGAGTGAACAAACCAGTAGATGGTAGCAGTGGCCCCATTCTCAACAGCCCCCAAGCATACAGCGGAGCTGCTTATGGGAGAGCCGTTGTACTTAATAGTGGTCTTCTGGGTGTTGCCCTTTATGTTTTTGACAGAACCAATGTTCGTGCCCTCAATAGAACTTACTTCTATATTGAGCGCATCAACATATTCGCCTGGGGGTATGAGCCTTTCGTCAAGGCTCTTATTCATGCGACCTTTAATAAAGTTGTTCTGTATATCCATGTTACTTAAGCCACTTGTCCTGACCGCGCATATTCATCAATAGGCGTCCGGGGTGAATGTTGCTCATTCTAATCTTAGCATTGCGCCACAGCGCTGTCTTCTCCTTGCGTGAACGATTCACAATATACTCCTGCGTTCCTAGCTTGTTGGATAGGATAGAGTATTTGATATACGCATACACATACTCCTCGAATAATTTGTTGACACTAATGAGAGACACGTCTCCGCCCTCCATGCCGTCAGAGACGTACTCGAGCAGGCATATCTTGTCCTCCATTCCAGAGCTGAAATTAATGACGCCTGCCTTCTTATCTATGCGGAAGGTAGGGTTGGCATTAGCTGTCTCCGTGTTAAGCCCGTAGCGGGCTCCTATGCCATATTCAAAGAACCATGCGCCATCGTAGTTCCATCCCTGCTGCCCGTCAAACATTGGATTGTTCTCGTTCAGGTAGATGCTTTTTTGTTGCTTAGTGATTCTGTCGTAATCAAGATTAGAAAACTCTGGCTGCAAAATGTTGCCAGCCTCGTCAAATAATATGCGCCCCGTGTTGTCCTGTAAGTACGCCTTAGCGCTGTTGAGCTGAATATTCTCAGTCAACGGGAAGATGAATCCATCCTTATACATAGAGATGCGGACCCAGTTCACAAAGTCGGAAGGCAGTACGAATCTAAGCTGGTCATCAACACTGAGCTCCAGTGCCTTGATTTCCTTAAATGCATCATAGTTAAGCTCCTGAATGGCTCGCTTGGCGTAGAACAACACCTGATATCTGCTGATATTATTGACAAGCTCGTTGTTGCCAGAATAAATCAACATAAAGTTGTTCACGATGTCAGACAGGCTGGTATACTGATACGAGCCCCAATTGGCGTCCTCGGGAGAAACGCCTCCATTCTCATAGTATTGATACTGCGTTAGGTATGCCATGTCTTATTTTTCTGCTACGTTTTCTTGCTGGTCCTCAGCGTTTGCTGCCTGATACACATCGCCCTCGCGAATAGAGATTCCAGCATATTGTAATATCTTCATCACAAGCGTTGGTTCGTCTGCGTCTGGCAACTCAAAGTCTTGATAGTCAAGGGCTGTTTCATCAAATACAGGCTCCCCTCCAGATAGCGTGAAGTATGTCCATTTGGGGTCCTTCGGGTGCCTTATGTAGAATGCATCTACATCAGATACTCCAGTGATGGTGGTGGGATATACATCAAGAACATTCCCCCTGTGTACATATAGCGGGAATGCGGCCGTTGGAGCCATTAATGTTGATGCCGTAAGGTTCCTGATTTTACTCTCTGCAATCTTCTCAATTTCACTCCCATTGGGATTGTATTGAATTACATTGAGCAGATAATAATCGGATGGAACCGTATATGAGTTTCCACCGGCATTAACCAATGTGGCATTGGTTGAAAAGGTGGAAATGACTTCGTCGTATTGCTTGCGGATATCGGCAAGACCTGTGCCGGACTGCCTGGCGTTTTCCTTATTTACTTGATAGTTAAACTTATAAAAGTAATCTTCAAATATATCCAACTGCGCCTGCTTTGCGAACAGGTTGAAGTCGGATGGGGATATGTATCCGTAGTTGTTTTTATTTATTACCGATAGTACAGTATTCCTTACTGAGTTTATCATCTCGAAACATTTTCACAAAGATAGCCAAAAAAAAGGGGTCACGTTTTTGTGACCCCCTTTTGACTTGTGATGCGGCTTGTTACTCCAAATTCTTTTCAAGAAGCTTCAGTGTCTCAATGCCCTCGTCACTTTGCAGGTACGATGATACGATATAGGTGTACGACTCGCCATAAGGGACCGTAAGCATTCGGCTCTTGTTGCTTGGCAAGTTGAAGTACACATCCTTATTGTTGTTACGCATACGCAAGATGCCCTCACTAAAGAACTTGGCAACCTTGCTCTGGAGCTCCAGCATGGGGTCATTAAGCATCTCCAAGAACTGAACTGGGTTCTTCTTAGCATATACCAACACATCGCGCTTAAGCTCAGCGGTTGTCATGGTGTCAACTTTTCCTCCAAGCATTACTCGGCAGATATTCTCAAGCATTTCAATGTCCAAAGAGCGAGCAGCAATAAGCGCGTCCACCTCGGCATTTAATACCTCTACTTCTTCTTGTGCGTCTTTTTCATTGTTTACCTCTTCGAATATGGCTCCATATCCGGGGTGAAGAGAGAGGAAGTGCTGTAGTACGGGGTTCGTTTTAGGAACGAACAAGAAGCCATCTTCGAATACGATGGGCTCAAGAATGGCGTTTCCATCCTGCTCATCTTCAAAAGGGCTTCGTTGGTTACGAGCATATCGTAATGCTCTGTTTGTGGTTCCGTCAAAATAAAGCAACGGCTTACGACGGGAATTTCTAGATGCCAACATAAAAGATAGTGGCGCGTTCCGGCGGTTCAAAATATACATTTTATCGCCAGTGGGAATGAACTGTTCCATTTGATGAGATATGATTATAGTTAAAAAAAGGGGGAGGAGTTACCCTCCCCCCAGTTGTTAATCAGCTTCTGATTAGTCTTCGAAGATGAAGAAGTTGTTAGCACCAAGGGTACAAACTGCACGCTCAGAAAGGAAGTGAACTTCCATAGCATCCAAGCTAGAGGTAGCAGCGCCACCAGCAGAGCCAGTAACCCAAGTCTTGTAACGACGGTCTTCAGTCTCGGAAGCACGATAACGAACGTGCAAGAAAGGACGCTTAGCGTTCTTACCCAAGATTTGGTCATATACCGTGGTAGAACCAGCGGGAACCAACATACCATTTACCTTACCGGCATTGATGCCTCCACGCATAGTGGGGTCATTCAAATATTTCCAGTCGGTCTTATAGAAGTCATAACCGCGAGTAAAGCCTTTGAAGCCGAGGTTCAAAGCCATGTCCATGTCGTTATCGAACAAACCATAAGAAGTACCGCCAACACCGTAGGAGTTTTGAGCAGCCAACATATCGTCAATATCGAAACCGAACTGACGGTCCAAGAAGATTACGTTCTCCTGGATAGAACCTTGCTTGTCCAAGCGCTCGATGATAGAATCGAATTCGCCAAGAGTAGCGGGGTTGCCACCAGACCAAACATTACCACGCTGGTTTACAACGTAGAATACACCTTCAGAACCTTTGTAGGTAACACCAGCACCGGCAGCAGCGCCAGAACCAGCTTCAGCGGGAACCGCTTCAATCATGGCAGTCTCCAAGTAGTCTTCAAAGCGCAAGCGAGTCTCGTGCTCAGACTTCAAGTACCACAAGTAACCGGTAGCACCGTTTTCAGTGGTAACCTCAACCCAGCCAATCTGAGCCATGTCGGAACCAGAAACAGCGTACTTGTCCTTGATAATGATGGGGCTGTTCTCGAAGATGACATCGTCAGCCTCCAAAGAACCGTCCATACCGTCGGTACCCTTCTTGAATTCAGAACCATAGATAAACAAGCTACATTGAACAGCTGCGCCAAAAGTTTGACCGCCAGCCTCGTAGTAAGCAACGTCAATAGTACCAGCGGTAGTATTAACAGCAGTAACGATAGCCTTGTTATACAAAGTAGCAGCGCCTGCGTTAGCAGAAACCATGATGGTTTGACCAATACGGATGGCGATAGCGCCAGAGCCGGGAACCAATGTGTCGTTGATAGTCAACGTAGCAGTGTCGGCAGCAGCAGCAGCAGCAGAAGTAACATTAGTGTACTTCGTGTGCAAGCGACCTTGCTCGGCCCACTTGATGAGGTCAGAATTAGAGGGCATCTCTGCTCCAACCATGCGCAAGAAAGATGCTACGGTACGATTACCATAGCGCTCGAACTCCTTCTCATAGGTATCGGGAAGATATTGATTCAAAAAATCAAAGTTCGTGATGTAGTTGGTGGACAATGCCACCTGTTCGGAACTGGGTTGTAAATCGAACCCAGGAACTCCTTGTACTGAACCAGCCATTTTATTTTGCGGGGTTAAGTGTTATTATTTATTTGAACGAATTTTGAGACCACGACCAGAGTCGTTGCTCAATGATTTCACATTCATCCCACCTTTGCTAATGTTTTGAGGCGATTGTCTAATGTCCATGTTAATGTTCTTAGACTTTCTTGTCACATCATCAACAGCAGCCGACATGCCCTGTTCGTAAAAGAACTTAGCAAATCGTTCGGGATTCATTGCGACGGCCAGTGCCTTGTGATATCCTTTGGCATCTTCAATCAATCCGTCTTCATTAGCGAACTTACCAATAAAGTTCATAATATCAGACTGAGATTTCTTGAGTTCCGCAGCTTCGGCTGGAGAATAAACAAGAGTCTTATCGTTGACCGCAAATTCAAAACCTTTGAATCCGTCACCGAAGACCTCGCTAGTCTTCTGCTGAAACCATTCGTACCGTTTCTGGTTCTCCTCTTGGACACTTTGAGCCTGTGCCATATATTCCTTGTAAGCTTTAGAAGCCTCTTGGTCCTCGGCAGAAGTCGCCATACCACTTGACTCAAGTGGCGCACGATATTTCTCCCGCTCTTCCTCGAAGAACTTCTTAGCTTTCGCAAGCTCTTTCTTTATAGCCAGCTTTTTTCGCTTGACATCAGATTCATCGTCAAGGTCCTCATCATATGAGAAACGCTCATCAATCATAAACTGAACGTCTTCCGAGTCTAAGTCAGACTCAGTCTGCGCATAGTACTGGGCTAAAAGACTTTGTGGGTCGCTGTCATCAATTTCTTCATTAAGCTTAATAAAGTCTTTGATTCCACGACCCGTTTCTTTTTTATACTTCAAATAGGAAGAAACATCCTCAGGCAATTCAGTGGCCTCTTCTCTGGCACTAAATAGCTCATCAACGGAGTTAATCTCCCTATTGTAGCGATTCTTGATAAATGAAAGAACTTCCTCGTCACTAAGCTGAACGGGCGCCTCATTATTTTGTACCTCTCCCATAGCTGGTTGAGGTGATTCATTTCCTTCCGAAAGAGATTGTTCGTGTTTAGCAAGCAACTCTCCCTCTATCTCTTGAACTGATTTGGCTTCCACCGAACCAAGTTCTTTTACCTTGATTTCCATAGATTTAATTTAATTAAACAAAGTTATGATAAAAAATATAGAGATTATCTGGGCTCAAACTCCGCAAAGTCAAATCCATCCAATGAGTCTTCGTTAGACTCAAAATTGATAGGTGCCGACTTTGTTTGTCTTTGGTTTATAAGCTTAGATTGCTCTGTGTTTTGTTGACTGATGCGCTTATCCTTAGCCTTTTCTTTGCTGTCCTCTCTTTCTTTAAGTGCGGATTCCGATACGCCCTTTAGGCTCATTTGATACTGGAATTCCTCAGCCATCAATGAACGCTTAAGCTCAGCCTCGTTACGCATCTTCTCAATCTCAAACGCCACCTCAGCCTGCTTGATTTGCATCTTGCCCTGAGTCTCGGCTTGTATTTTCTGAAGAGCCGCCTCTGAAGCCATCTGCTGTGACTGCATCTGGAGTTGCGCCTGCGCCTGCTGCTGCTGCATGGCCATCAACTGGTCCTGCTCCATCTTCTGCTTGCGCTTAACTTTAAGAAGCTGGTTTGCCATCTTGAGATTCTTAATCTCTCTGATGTCAATGGCATCCTCAAGGTTGATATCTCCCTTAGACAACGCCATCTGTATATTGGCCTCTAGCTGAGCCTTCTGCTCTTCATCTGGAGAAATCTCTATAAAGATGCCAAAGTCATAAATGTACAAGTCCTTGATTTGTTCAAGGATAGACACATTGTATTTGCCAATTTGATTGATAAACTCTTCTTTGAAGTCAGAGTACTCAAGAATGTCAGATATACGCAACGCCAATGCTTCAGCAAGGGTTCGTGTCATATATAAGCTACTCTCGAGGATGTGTCTTGTTGCAGTGTTGGAGTTGAGTGCTGCAAGCTTCTGCACGCCGACCAATGCGTTGGGGTCTGGCGTTGAGCCGTCGCGAGCCTCGTTGAGTCCAGTAACAGCGCGAAGCATGTCCATATAGTGGTTGTAGTTGCCAATAAGTGCAGCCATCTTAGACTGACCAGAATTCCCAGTCAATTGTTGGATGGGCACTCTGGCATTATTGAACTCACCGTCTTGCGTGTACGAGCGACCAATGACCGAACCGGTCTGGAAGTACAAGCGTAGGGCGTCTTCTGGATTATATGCCGAGCCAGTTCCAAGGTCAACCTCATTAAGGCCATCGGCATCAATAAAGACTCCGTCCGGTACCATTCTGGAGATAACCTGCTGTAGCTTAAGGTGAGTAATCTGAATCAAGTCAGCGAATGGAATCATTCTACGAACTAAAGACTCGATGCTACCCTTATACATTCTAGGCGCAACGGCTACATAGTTGGGCATTGCATGTTGAGATGCAGACTTTGGACGAACCATGTTCTCCATCATTTCCCACTTGAGTACGATGTTTGTTCCCATCACCATTACGCCCTCGTACCATACATCGATGGTTTTTTCCACCTTGCTGAACTTTCCCTCCTCCATCATTTCTGCTGGGGGGTTGAAGGTATCGTCTTTTTCAATGACCCGAGTTCCGCCGTCTTCTAGTTCCTTCTTCTTATAGACAAACTTCTTAGTAGTCTTGTAGTTGAAATATAAAAGTGTCGCAGTATCACGATAGAAAATATCATTATCATAGAACTGGGAAACATTAAAGTAATCGTACCATGTTTGACTATACTTTGATATAGTATCCAAATCCTCATTAGTGAGGGTGTTGTCGATTTTCAAGAGTTCCGTAATTGGAACGGTCTTAATTTCTCCCCAATAGAAACAGTCTTTAAAGTGAGGGTCTTCCGTATAGCTGTACACCACGTTAGCTGGGTCTACATAACTAATTTTTATGCCCTCTCCAGCTAGGAACTCTTGCTTTGCCATTCCTACGCCAAGGACAGCCAAGTCATAGTCTACCCGCTTCCGTGTATCATTATAATGATTCTCGTCGAGTATAGTATTAACGGCCTCCTCTTCTGCAATCTCAATGGCTGGCTTATACTTCAACTGCATGTGAAGTTTCAACTCATCATCATCCCTTGGCAACTCCATAGGATTAACCTGGAAGGGGTCAATACCAAAAGACTCTGACATCTTAGCAAGAACATCCTTAGCCACCATATCACCTTCTACCATGTCTTGGTATTGGTTTCTCTTTTCAGCAGATATGGCGTCTTGTGCATATGCCTTAACGGTGAATAGTCTATCAGACATCCCGTTAACAACAATATCCACAAACTTAGGAAGTATGGGTACGGGTGTCCAGTCCAGATTTAAATAGCTAAGGTCGCCATCAATGGCGAGCTCATTCTTATACTTCGAAATGGACTGCTCGCCTCGTGCGTAAAGGCGCAATCTCATGAAGTCTCTTAGCTGAGAATAATACCTGCTGGTGTTCCCGTCCTTTCGAAACCACTCATATTGAATCGCCTGCCCAATCTGAAGACCGAACTCATCAGTGGCCTTCTCCGCATCAGAAACAAACTGACTTGGAAATCCGGTAGGAGAGATGTTTATATTTACCTCTTTCATTTACTGTAATAGTTCGCTTCGTGAACCGCGATTATTATATCTAGCAAAGTTAACGCTTATTTTTGATTGCTTTTGCTCTGGAAGATAGGCGTGCTTTTGGTTTGCCATAATGGCTAAGCCGGAGCTAATCGTGGCGTCAAACTTAGTCCTGTTGTTTATATCAAATCTAGCCCAGTCCTCAAGTGTTCTGGTAAAATACATCTCGCCCATGTCCTCGGCGTCCCTGTAGGTACCCTCCATATCTACGCCAACGTGCTTCTCAATATACGTCTCAACTGCAGATGCGTGAGACTGCTTCACATCTTCGCTGGTGTTCGGGATGCCTCCAAGTTCTTTTTCCGTCTTTGAAAGTTTAGCTAAGTGCTTGTCGGGTCGGTTCATGCTAAATCCCCTATATCCCCTATTCTTAAAATGATACAAAAGCCTTGGCTTGTTGTTTTCTGCCAGCACGGGCATGCCATAGAAAACACAGGCCATCAGTACATCTTCAAAAAATATTTCTGCGGTCTGTGGTCTGGCTACATACTCTAAGAAAAAGTGATTAGTTGGAGCTTCGTCCATGTGAAATTTAGTCATTCCATGCAGCGCTCCATTAGAGCCCCCTCCGCCTACAACTCCAGATATGTCATATGAGTCACAGCCAAAAGAGCCAATGTGCTCATTTCCAGGGTATTTAGTTCCGTTTCTTGTCACGAAATTATTTTGCAGATGTCTTGGAGGTAGCCACGTCACCTTGAATCTTCCGTTCTTATCTGGCGTCCAGACAACTTTT
>Ga0255752_10005011_pt1 | contig 13059 bp, 15 predicted proteins | sample 011ome_25_FD_179952 | JGI IMG/M metagenome (GOLD analysis project Ga0255752, IMG submission 179952) | Coastal salt marsh microbial communities from the Groves Creek Marsh, Skidaway Island, Georgia - 011512CT metaG (version 2) | ecosystem: Environmental > Aquatic > Marine > Intertidal zone >...
AAGCATCCTAAATAACGCAGGGGATGCACTCGCTTTCAGCTCCTCAGAGTTAGAAGCTGAAGCTTTGCTACAGAAAGACATCGGAGATAGCAAACAATACGCACGAGATAGAGCAGAAGCATACCCATCACTACAAGAACAAGCTGATATGGCTTACTGGGATAGACAGAATGGTACTACAACTCTTGATGATGCTATTACAGCAGTTAAAGAACAATACCCTAAAGGATAAATATGGAAACAGCAGACATCATACTAGGGCTACTAACGGTAGTAGTCGTGATGTTAGGATGGTTCTTGAATAGACTAGCTGACACAGTAGATAAACTAGAAGAGAACCTGACTAATTGTCAAAGTAATATGCCCCTGAGTTATGTACTTAAGGATGACTATAAGGCTGACATAGCAGAGATTAAATCATTACTTAGTGATATGTATGGCATCATAAGAAAACAAGGTAAGGGCTAATGGTATGGGTAGAATTAGTCGATGGTACAGCTAGGTTCTTCCTACTCGACCCTTGGACTCTACCTATTAACTGGGTACTAATATGAAACGAATAGCAATTATAATCATATCATTAAGTCTCATTGGTTGTTCTAGCTTAGAGTTACGTAACCTAGGTAAATCAGCAGCTACTACAGGGATAACTTATGTTGTCGCTGGTCCTATACCTGCTATAGCTAATGCAGCTACTAGTATGGCATACGATGAGATAGTACCTGACAGTCCCGAGGTTGCCGATATAGAGACGAAAGAACAAGCAGTGGCATACGTAGCTCAGTCTTGGGGAACAGATGCTCTATGGGCATTCTTAGCCTTCTTAATCATAACTAATATCGTAGTTCCTTGGATGACTAAGAGACGTGGATATAATCAAGCTAAAGATAAATATAAAAATTTAAAGGAGTAATATGCCCTTACCAGCAGCAGCAGCCGTCCTAGCAATAGGTAGTACAGTATATAAAACTGTGAAGGCTTATAATAAAGCAAAGAAACTTAAAGCCAAGCACGATAAGGCTGTTAAGGATAATGTCAAAGCTCAGAAGGGTTTTACAGATAAACTAGGAATTAAGTAATGAGATTGGAGACTGAACTAATTATAGAAGGTACAAGCTATTTCGTAATAACAGAAGCTTATCCCTTAATCGGACTAGAAGGTAAATATCTAGTCCACGCAGAAGGTAACAATAGAACCTTGTTTAAGTTATGGAGAAATAACTTAGCAGCGTTTGGTCCTACTACTTACTTTATGCTAAAGAAATTTGAATATTTTAGAAACCACGCTACGCCTGTTGAAGGTTATGATGGTTTATACGTTTACAAGGAGTAAATTATGGCATATTTTGCTGCGGCTATGGCAGGTGGTGCTGTCCTATCCTCTCTTATGGGCAACAAACAAGCTAATGAAAACCTATATAGACAACAATTAGCTATTGTAGCTGGTCAGAAGTCTAGGAATGTACAGCTTAAGAATAAAATGGAAGAGACCCAAAGAGCAGGTGGGTTTGCTAAAACACAAGTAGAACGTGAAGAGATGCGTACAGTAGCTAAACACCTCTCTATGAGAGCCGATAGTAATACTGCTGGTTCAGCTGCCCTCTATGCTTATATGAACTTTGGACAGCAGACAGAGTTTACCAAAGGAACTATACAGTCCAAGGTAGATGGAAGCCTAAGAGAAGATGGCACAGTAGCACAAAAGTATGACAATCAAGCAAAGAGCCAAATCAATGTAGCAGAGAGTAAGAAGAAGTCAGGATTAACTATGATTGTAGAAGCAGCTGTTGCGGGTGCTAGTGCTTATGCAGGAGCAAGTGAATTTGCAGGTGCTGCTGGTAAGGGCGGACCTGAATGGTTAAAAACAGCAACTAGCTGGTAGGAGTAATAATATATGAAAGAACAGAGAGAAAGGCTAGTCAACGACACTGTAGAAGCTAACTTAGGTAAAGTAGAGGGAACTCAGTCTCGCTTTGTTGATATGGGGTTTGTAAGCCCTGTTTTAGATGAGCCTACTGATTATGCAGGTAACTTCATTAATGCAGTAAAAGCAGGTACTGAGGTTATTACAAGCTCCAGTAAATATAAAACTAAGCAAATAGCAGAGGTTGCTGATGCTGCTATAGCTGCAACCACAGATTGGGGTATAGATAGTCTAGAAATTAACGAGGCTATAGACCCTGATACAAATCTTCCATTCACCCCTCACCAGAAACAAGTAGAGTCTGTTCGTAGATGGGAGAAACGTAAACAGGACCTAGCTAGCTCAGAAGTTTCTAAGGAATATGCCGAGGCATATATTAAGCAACTAAGTAGTTCAATTGTTAAATCTACTTCTGCATTGTTCACATTAGAAGCAAAGAATATTCGTGAGAACGATGTGTCAGACTGGGGACAACGTTTTATGGAAGGCAAAGTGCCTCAAGAAACTTACAGACAAGCGACTGCAAGTTTAGGTATGACTGTACCAGAACAAAGTGCTAACTTACTTAAATTCGGTACAAAAGCAGTTGAAAACGCAACGAACAGTTTCTATACTAAGAATGATGCCTTTAAAGAACACATTACAGAGCTTGCTAAACAAAAGGAAATTAGTGGTGTGTTCACCGAGAAACATCCTAAAGTTGCGGAGATTATGTCCGAAGAAGGCAAGACCTATGAAGAAGCTAAACAGATTGCTATTAGACTTGCTGTATATAAAGAAACTATAGATGAGAACCCTAGTATAGAGCTACTGAAAGCAGTTAAAAACTTGAAAGAGCTCCATATGCAAGGAGATGCTAATACACCGCTAATTGGTACTCTACAGACTGGGGAAGCATTAAATGCTAGCAAAGCCATTACTACAGCATTAGCAGCACACACGCAATATAATGCTATTGATAAGTATGACCCTACTAGAATGAGTCTAGATGATATGGAAAATAAGCTAACAGCAAATTCTATTGATGGTAAAGCTTTATCTTCCGCTACTAAGGCACGACTAACGAATACAGTACAGACTGTTATGGATAGAGATATGGCTAACTTATGGCAAGGAACAGCTACTCCTGAAAATATCTCTCGGCTTAACAATATGCTTAGTCTAAACCAAGGTAATAAAACCCTTATGAATAGATATAAGGAAGCTTTTAAAATTACTATGGACGGTTTGGTAGCATCTCAAGAAGTAGATACTATGTCTACTATAAACTACATCTCTGATAGAGTAGGAGCAGACCGTGGTACTAATTCAGCTATTTGGGGATTAATGAATAGTATGCCTAGATGGCAGACTGCTATTTTAGCTAAGGAACTAGGTGCTTCTGCCAATGACCTAGAGATGTTAGTTGCTAGTTTTGATGAGCAGGACTATGATGATAACGGAATCATTAAGCTTCAAGGAGTCTCTAAGAACCAAGCATCCTCTATGCTTTTAGATGCCGATGAGATAGTAAGAGAAATGCCTATTATGCAAGGTGATTATAAGCGATACCTAAACCTAACAGCTACTATGATGCTTATAGCAGACCGTACAGGAAACGTAGATAAAGACCTGCTGAAAGAACAGATGCTAAACGCTTCTACTCATAATGTAGGAACTCCTCTTGAGGATTTTGGTATGACAGAAGGATTTAGACTTCCTAATTCATACGTAAAATCTATTGCTTTAAACGCTAAAGCACCTTCTCTAGTATCTACTGCTACGCTAATGGCTGTAGAAGTTAATAACCTAGAAACTCTTAAGGCTCAAGGCTTTCCAGTTAGAACTAGTCATTATTATGATGATGAAGGAAAGGTCTTAGAGAGGGAGCGTATTGATTGGGGTCAGGTAGACACAAGATGGGTTCAAGTAGCTCCAGGACGTTTTGACTTTAGAATACAATCAGGCGATGTTATGAAAGATTTCCAAATAAGTGATGACCTTATTATGGATAACATAAAAGCAGCTAAACAAAGAGCTACAGTCGCTAGCCGTAAGAGGGAGAGAGATAAGTCTCATAACTTAACAGGAACTGTAAGCGATGCCGCTAAGAAACGTAAGATTGAATACGATTTAAGTATGCAGGTTAAGAAGCAGAACAGAGCTAAACTACAGGAAGAAGCAGAAGCTAAAGGTGAAAGAGGACCTGACAGGACGTATGGACGTGTAACAGAATCAATCATTGAATGGATAACAGGAGATTAATTATATGATTTATGGACAACAGGCTGAGGCTAAAGGATTACACGACTACTTCACAAGCGAAGATGAGATTCCTATGGATACTGATATTACCCCTGAGGATGAAGCTTGGGGTGAAGTTGTTGATACTGTAACACCTTCTATTAACCCTATGATTAAAGGGGTGTTATCTGCCCATACAGCTAGAATGGAAATGGATGAAGAAGAGTCTACTGAGAATATACTACGCTTTGCTACTTTTGTAGGGCTCGTAGAGAACTCGGGGCATACTTATGGCGGTAATATACCTGAAGAAGGTAAGGAAGCCTCTTCTGCACAAGGGTTATATCAATTCCTTGATGATGATAGTAACGGACAGTCCGCTTGGCAGACAGGTTTAAACAGGGCTAAGAAGTACCTAGGACCTCAGGAGTGGATTAGTGAGTCTTATGAGTATGGTAAAGGAGGTGTTAACCTCGCAACCCGTAACCAACAGACTGCTGTGTTTCTTGCAGATTTATTAGAGCAGAAGGGAAGTGATTCTTATATGCGACCAATTATGGAAGGAAAAACTGATGGGTGGATAGAGACATATCTAAAACTACACTATAAAGGTAAGCCTACTCCTGCTACTATCAAACACGCAGAAGAGGTGTTTAATTCTATGAATGTTAAAGTGAGGTTCTAATGGGTGATAAACAACGACCGTGGTATTCTAAGAAAACTGATACATTTGAACTGGCAGACAGTACTCCTTATGGAGACCAGACAGAAGAAGCAATCAGAATAGCAGAGGCTGCTACTAACCCTACGTTTATGGGGTTTGGTAAAGTTAATGCAGTTCAGAGAGCACGTATAATGGCTTCTCAAGGACTCTCGGATAGAGAGATTAGGAGTGTCATAGGTCAGGTATTTAACGAAGAGGTTAAAAGCATTAAGTGGGACTATACAGGAGAATAGTAAATGGGATACATTACAGCTAATGAAGGCAGTGCGGCAGCTCAAGCATCGCAGAGAGAACAAGAACTAGAGCAACAAGGTCTAGGTAACTTTGAAGCCCTCGTTAACATAACACATCCATCAGGATTGAAGTTTAATAATCCTGAGTTATACGAAACAACCTTTGAAGAAGAGTTCGATGCATATGGATTAACACAGGAAGAAGTAGGTGTTCCTTGGGCTACATATATGAATGAGGCAGACGAGGGAAGACTTAATTCAAGAGAAGACATTAAGAGGATGCAGGACCGCTATCAGTTAATGAAAGATAGTTATGAGCGTACCTCTTATGAAAATGCTCTAGGTAATATGGTACTAAGCTTACCTATTGAGGCTTTAAACCCTGCAAATATACCTGAAATTATGGTTCTAGCAATGAGTGGAGGACAGTCTCTTCTCCCTAGGCTATTAACTGGTGCTGCTTCAGGTGCTTTCTCTGGCTTCGCAGGTGAGAAACTAGTACAAGAACAAACTGGTTATATTGATTATGAAGCTAGAGAGATTGCTACTTACTGGGGAGCTGCTCTTGGTGGAGGTATGAACACTGCTTTTGGTATTAGACGTAACCGTTTTGAAGGTATGTCTGATAAGGAAATTGAAGATGAGTTAATAGGCTCTGTTACATATGCTACTGATAAAACAGATACGACTGCTCTAGGTGAAGCACAGGTGTTCTATAGAGATGAGAAGACAGGAGCAATGGCTCTACGTAAGGCTAAGGATGATGAGATTCCAGAGATTGGTAACAAACTAGCATTTGGATTAGTTGGGCGTATGTATGCCTCTGATTCCCCTTTAGTTAGGAAGATGGCAAGTAAGATTGATGTTTCTGGAACTAACAAAGGACTTGTTAAAGGGGACACTGCTCAGTATATGAAAGAACTGGGTATGCGTAACCATATGGGTACTGTTAATGATATTACTGGCTTATACTATGAAGCTAAGAAGGATAACAAGAAGCTTACTCTTAGTGAGTATAACATTGAACTTAAACAGCAATTCGACCGTCATATGAATGGGCACGATGTTAATCCTGAGTGGAAGGCAGCTGTAGACCGTATTCTTAAATGGTCTAAAACAGAGGCAGAATTTAGAACACAAGCAGGTTTTAAGGTTACTGAGAACTATACTCCACGTGCTTTAGATGTCAGTGCTATACGTAATGGCAATCGAGAAGAAGTATTAGCTGATATTGAAAACGCTATGTATAGTGCCGCTGATAAAGGAGCAGCTAAAGAAGCCTCTGTGGAGCTTAATAATATTAAGCAGAAGATTATTCAGATGGAAGACGACTTAATCAGTAGCGGAGCAAGAACCCGAAACGTAAAAGTCAAAGGTCGGCAGATACAGCAACTGATTAAGAAGGAGCATCCTGCTCTACAGACTCTTTATAAAGAGAAAGCTAAGTTAGAGAGTAAAGCAAAAGGTACAGCCAACCGTAAGAAGGTTAAGAAGGAAGCTCTAAAGTTTCTAGAAGGTATTGAGGCTAAAGGTGCTAATCATAGTGATATCGACAGTATGAAGCAGCGTAAGTATGACTATGATGAGAGTATGATGTCTAAATATATGCATCAAGATATGTCTCAGATTATTATGCACACAGGTAACAGAACTGCTGGTCGTATAGCAACTACTAAACAATTTGGTATTACTAGTGAAAGCGATTTAAAAGATGCTGTTGCTGCTTTTAAGAGAGAGCTTGAAGAAGAAGGAATCTTATCTAAGAAGAAGATTAAGCAAGCTGCTACTAAGTTTGAAAAATCTATTAAAGATTTACACGGAACTTTAATGCATCCTACTGATGGTGACTCTACAGGTCAGCTGATTAAGCGTTTCTTAATGAATGCTAACTTCACTACTATGGGTGGTGGTTTCTTTGCTACTGCTTTACAAGGAGAAGCAGCGTTGGTACTTGCTAGTGGTAGTTTAAAAGCAGGTCTTAAAGGTATGGGGATAGGTGTTAGAGAGTTTAGGAACATACTTAGAGGTATGCCTATGAAAGGAGAGTACGCACGTAAGCTACAGATTATGTCCTATGCTTATGATGTTACTAACCATAGCTCTATGGGACGTTTCCTTGATGCAGACTTTGACCCTAATGTTTCTAAGAACGCACAGGGCTTTGAGAAGGTAGTAGGTATGACAGAAACTGCTGCAGAACGTGTAGGTAAGTGGACAGGTCTAACTGCTTTTACATCAGGCTTTCGTATGGCTGTAGCACATACAATCATCGATGATATATTCAATGCTTCTATTGCTAAAATGGTTAAGAATGGAGATATGAAGAAGTTTGAACGTCTACAGATAGATGCTAAGTCTATAAAGGAAGCCCAGACGTACAAGGATAAGGTGTTTAAATACAACAAAGATGGCAGTATTAAAGATATTAATCTTGAAGCACTTCCTATAGAGCTTCAGCAGAAAATAGATAGGGCTGTTAGTAACGCTAGTCGTCTAACCATATTGTCTGGTGATAAGAAACAATTGCCTGGTATATTCTCTAATGCCGATGACATTTGGTCACAACTTCTAACACAGTTCCTATCCTTCCCTGTTCAATCGTGGGACAGCCTACTTCTTAAAGGGATGGGTGAGAATAAAGCAAGAGTAGCTACTGCTGTTATGTCAGGAGTATTTATCTCTAGTGTCTTAGCGTTGATGAACGAAGAGGTTAAAGTACAAACAGGTCTGATTAAAGAGCGTGACCGTAAGTATGATATTACCAGTGATGAAGGTTTACGTAACTTAGGTATTAATGCCCTTAAGAAAGGAAGTATGGTGTCGAGTTTATCACTAATTATGGACACTATTATACCTATGTTTACAGGTCAGAAACTAGGTAGTACATACCGACCAGGTAATACTATGTTCTCCTTATTAGGTCCTAGTGCAGGACGTATGGAGGATTACTTTAAAACAGTACAAGGGGTTGATTTTAATCCTTTTGATTCAACAAGTAACGCTTGGAAGACTGTCTACGGACGTACAATTATGTTAAATAGTTTCCTTCCTGCCTATAGCTTACCTATTGTAGGTGATGCTCTTAGGTATTGGAATAAGGAAGCTGCAGGTAAACTATAATTAGGAGAATATATGAGTAAAGCAAACATTGAAACACTTAATAACATTCACGATTTGCTTGCTACTCACTATGTTAATAAACTCAAGTCAGGGGAACTAACTCCTGCCGAGCTTACTGCTGTTAATAACTTCCTTAAACAGAATGATATTACCGCAGACATAGTAGAGAGTAAGCCAATGATGAATCTAGTAGAAGAGATGAAGGATACCAGTGCTGAAGAGCTAATGGATGACATCATTCACTTTGGTTAAAAATATATAAAGGAGACTGAATGAGCATCTATGACAGAAGCTTAACCAAGACAGAACTTAAAGCATTAGTTAATGACTTTAGGAGCTATCTTAACTACGTGTGGGAGGGTATTAACCTACCAGCCCCCACTCCTATTCAAACAGACATAGCACAACAACTAATGACAGGTGATAAGCGTTTCCTACTGGAAGCGTTTCGAGGGGTAGGTAAGACCTACATCTGTGGTGCATATGTTACTTGGAGATTATTACGTAACCCAAACGAGAAAGTATTGATTGTATCCCAATCGGGAGCACACTCTGATGCTATTGCTCAGTTTATTAGACGTTTAATCTTTGACCTACCTATATTGGAACACCTACAGCCTACTGGCGATATGAGAAACTCTGTAAAGAGCTTTGATGTTGCTGGTTGTGAAGTAACAGTACAGCCTAGTGTTAAGTCATTAGGTATTACCTCACAGCTACAAGGTAACCGTGCTTCCATTCTAATCTCTGATGACGTAGAAGGAATGCAGAACTCTGCTACAGAACAAATGCGAGCTAAACTACTTGCTACTGTAGCTGAATTTGATGCTATTCTACAGACAACAGATGCTGCCCAAATCATTATGTTAGGTACACCTCAATCAGGTGAGTCTATATATAACAAGATGAGGGACAAAGGTTTTAGAACCGTAGTATATCCTGCTCGGTATCCCGAAGATACTGACGTGTATCAGGGCACATTAGCCCCCTACATTACTACGCCTTTAGAAAAGGGTGAAGTAGAAGAAGGAGATTGTACAGACACTAGATTTACTCACCAGGACTTGGTTGAACGTGAGGCTTCTATTGGTCGTAGTTGGTTTAGACTACAGTACCAATTAGACACGACATTATCAGATGCTGATAAGTATCCTCTGAAGACTAGTGATTTCATTGTACACGACTTAGATGACAACAAAGGTCCGATAAGTATCTCCTACTCTAGTTCTCGTTCTTCCTATATGGATGATGTTCCTAACATTGGGTTTACAGGGGATGCTTTCTATAGAGCAGGGCACGTAGACACTGAGTATGTTCCCTATGAATATGCTATTATGTCTGTCGACCCTAGTGGTAGAGGTAAGGATGAGACAGGTTATGCTATTATCAAACAACTACACGGTAAGATATATGTAAGTGAAGTAGGTGGAATGAGAGGTGGTTATACCATTGAGAACCTTACTAAACTAGCAATGGTAGCTAAGAAACACCAGTGTAAGTTAATGGTAGTAGAAAGTAACTTTGGTGATGGTATGTTCTCTGAGCTACTTAAGCCTGTGTTACGTAGTGTTTATCCTGTTTCTATTGAAGAGGTAAGACATAACATCCAGAAGGAGAAGAGGATTATCGATACAATTGAACCTCTACTTAATAGTCATAAACTAGTGATTGATGCTAGTCTGATTAGAAAGGATGTAGGTGAGGCACTAGCAGACCACAAGGACTTACCTAATAGCCTCATACACCAACTAACTCACATTAGTAAGGACAGAGGTAGTCTACAACACGATGACCGTCTGGATGCATTGTCTATGGCTCTAGCATTTATTGTAGAGAGTGTAGGTGTAAGTGCAGAGGATGCAGTAGCTAGGTACAAAGAAGAACAGCTGGATGCCGACTTAGAGAGGTTTATGAACGGTGTAGGAGTAGGAGGTAGGGTAAGAACTACTAACTATTTAGACAGTTTTAAGCACCTGTAAGTCATTGATAGTTAAGTGATATTTTTAATAACATACTTATATAATGAATAACTTCATTAGTCCCGATTTGATGTCACTGGAAAACAATCAGCTGTACTCATATACGTTGTAGCTCAGGCTCAACACCGAGGCGTTTAGCACCATCCTTAGCAGGGGAAAGTAGAATAGTAACGAGTAACACTGGGTTTTTAAAACGAGTGTGGGCTTACCAGAGTTATGTTGACTTACTATTAGACCTATGACCTGTGTTAACAGGAAGGAGTATTGCTAAGCCCCTCCTTGATGTATAGAAACAATAGCTCCCTCATATAGTAATAGTTATTGTTATAATACATAGTAAGAGAAGTAGTAAGTAGAAAGTAAGTAATATTACTTCTACTAACCATTCTACTAACTACTACTACTAACTCCTCTCCTTACTACTTGTTAGGAATCGAGAGCAGTTATCCTTACTTGATACTTCACCTCCTCAACTCACTCCCTCAGTCTCCAGTGGGTTAATAGTAAGAGAAGTATCACTTAAGGGTAGTTGTCACAGCACAATAGTACAGCCTTTACAGTGACTAGTTTAAGCATATTATGTGGTGCTACCCTTTCTAAAAATATTAGAAAAATGTCTGGGGGTAGGAAATAAGCATTTTACCCGAACTTCCCCATAGCCCTTTTGAATAACCTAGTAAAACAGTAGGACATTTAGTTGACTAAAATAGTTGGGTATATATCCTACTAATATGGTGGGGTATTATTGTTATACTTGACTACAATAGTAGGTTATTATCGCTAATAGTTATCCACAAAGTTATCCACAAAGTTATCAACAAGTTATCAACAATTATTCAAAGATATATTTTTCATTAATCCCTATTATTTATATGGTTATAAACATACATTTTTGCTTGACATATAATCCATATTGTGTTAATAATGTGTTGTATTTATACTACAAAATGTAGTATTCTTGCTTTTATTGATAAAAGGTATCACGGCAAGGGTAAAGAATAAAAGTGGCTAGAATCGCAAATATGGACGTTTTAGGATATTTTGATTTATTTTCAATTTATTTTGCCTTCTAAGTCATTGATTTTTAATGATTTTTAATTTATTTTCAATTAATTGCATAAATTAATGAAATAAAGTGTTGACATAGGTTTGATTTTATGGATAATAGATTCCATACCAAGCAACAAGGCAACGAGCCAAGGGTATACAAGAAAACAATAATATAACAACAACAAGGACAAACAAAATGGAAAACTTTAAACTACTACATACTACTGCAACAACTGCTGACCAACTAGATACTAAACTTAACGAACACATTGCAAACATTGTTTTAAAGGACAATATTAAATACTGTGAATGGTTAGATACTCAAGTAAATACCTTAGCCGAGAAGGAATTAAAAGCCTTTAAGAATGAAATCAGAGTCATTCAACGCAACTTGAATAAAAAATCAACCCAGGAAATGATTTTAGGTGAAAAACCAACGGACAAAATCGTTCTAACAAAGGTTAAGTCCAAAATGGTTGAAAACGGGGAATACCCTAAAGAGTCGCTAGGCAAATATGTATTCAATATGCAAGCAAAGCCCGAGCCTAAAGATGATGATAACTTTGTTACAGCTATGACTAAGCTAATGAAAAAGCACGGCATAACAAATGAAGAACTACGCACTCAAATATTGAACGAAAATTTCAAATAAATTGTTCACTGTGAACAAAATACAAGTAAAAACAACAAGGACAAACAATGCAAACTTATCACTCATTAATCAAATCAGATACTTTACTAGATAATAATAGTTGTACGGTGGTGGCTTCATCACTAGCCTTTGACCAACCTTATGAAAGTATGCTATTACACTACGACAAGCAAGGCAGAAAGCGGGGGCGTGGTGTTGAAACTAGTAAAGTTAGACAAATTAATCTAGCATTAGCAAATAAATATAACTATAAATCACAGGTATTCAATAGAAAGCAAGTCAGAGAATTAGCAGGGGGTAAAACTATGACTGTAAACAATTGCACAAAATACCTAGACCATACAAAGAATTATATTATAGGGGTAAGGGGTCATAGTGTAGCAATGGTTGAAGGGGATATTCAAGATTATACCGAAGGCAGTAAAAGACCTATCCTAAGCCTAATTGAGTTGACAATACCGAAGGATAAACGTACTACTTGTACTGATGGGGAATTAGACCACCTATTCGGCAAAGAAAAGAAAATTGTTCACAGTGAACAAAATATCAAAGAGTTAGAACAACTACTTGAACAAGCAAGACAACTACTAAAATAATAAGGGAGAAATGACAATGCAAGACTTTAAAACTGAAAACTTTACAATTACTTTATACTCAACTGACCGAGGATATTTTGAACATAACCGATTAGGCGAGGATTTAGGTGGTGGCTTATGGTTTGATGGGGATAACTTAACTGATTATGATGGTGTTTACGAGTTGCCTAGTGAAATAAATCAATGGCTACGTGAAAATGATTATACATTCCTTGATTATGATGGTGTTAATCAACTAGACGAGAATGCATAATGGAAGATTTTATAATGAAAATAGGTGGTGGATTAATAGTAGTTGGCTTTGTTGTTATGTTTAGTTACGCATTGACAGAGTTTATGTTACTAGGGATTTAAATTGTTCACAGTGAACAAAATATAAAAGTAAAAACAAAAGGAGAAACAATAATGAATATTTCAATAGCAGTAGAAACAGTAGGGGGGTTATCGAAAGGTAGCAAAATGGTAGTACCTAGCACAGGATTTAATACTGATACTTGTATTACAGGTAGTAAGTTAATGAAATGTGAGGGCAGTGTTTGCACTGATTGTTATGCTGAC
>Ga0255752_10005014_pt1 | contig 13055 bp, 9 predicted proteins | sample 011ome_25_FD_179952 | JGI IMG/M metagenome (GOLD analysis project Ga0255752, IMG submission 179952) | Coastal salt marsh microbial communities from the Groves Creek Marsh, Skidaway Island, Georgia - 011512CT metaG (version 2) | ecosystem: Environmental > Aquatic > Marine > Intertidal zone > Salt...
CGCCATCTGCAATGGCCCCTTGGGGGGGTCGAACCGCACTTTTTGGTACAAACCCAATTGCCTTTGCTGCCCCGGTGTCAGATGCCCCCCCATTAGTGATCGATCTGGCAACCTCCGCCGTGGCAAGAGGCGGCATCATGAAGGCCGCGGCGAGTGATCAGCCGATCCCTTTAGGGTGGGCGCTTGATGCTGATGGCCAACCAACCACCGATGCCAAAGCGGCGCTAGACGGCACCATGGTGCCAATGGCAGAAGCTAAGGGCGCGGCGCTAGCCTTGATGATTGAGGTGCTGGCAGCAGCGTTAACAGGGGCTAATTTTGCCTATGAAGCGGCGTCATTCCTCAGTTCAGAGGGTGACCCACCTCATGCTGGTCAGTTGATGCTGATGATTGATGGAGGGGCGTTAGGGGTTAATGCCGCTCAGCGAATGGCAGAGATGGCAATGCGGATTGCCGATGATGGGGCGCGGCTACCCGGGGCAGGACGCATCACTCGCCGCCAGAAAGCCGCCCAAGATGGCTTGACGGTTTCTGCGCAAGTAATGGATACTATTCAGGGATTAATCACATCTCCGCTCTAAGATGGGCGGTGATAAATAGGAGTTTAAAATGGCGCATTGGAAAATGGATTGCGATGCCAATGGATTTGTTTGGCTTACCATTGATGTTGCGGATCGCTCTGTCAATGTGCTGACCCATGAGGTGTTAGCCGAGCTAAGTGAGGTTGTGAAAACCTTATCCAAACAAGATGAGGTTAAGGGGTTGGCTCTGCTCTCCGGAAAGGCTGGAGGATTTGTTTATGGCGCGGATGTCCGGCAGTTCTCACTTTTTCAAGATGAAGCCGCAGTAGCAGAACATATCCGCTTTGTGCATCAGTGTTTTCATCAGCTTTCCCATTTGCCTTATCCGACTGTGGTCGGCATTGAAGGCGTTGCGGTTGGCGGCGGGCTGGAGTTATCGCTGTGTTTTGATCATATTATTGTCACCTCATCCCCTAAAACCCAGCTTGGTTTCCCTGAAGTTGGGTTAGGCATTATGCCGGGCTATGGCGGTTCTGGTCGCGCTTATCGCCGGATTGGGATAAAACCTGCGCTGGATATGATGCTGACAGGCAAAAGCCTTAATGCGGCTACGGCAGAATCTTATGGTCTGGTTGATGAGATTGTTAATAGCGAAGCGGATTTGAAAGCGGCAACTCTGACTTGGCTGATAGCCCAGAAAGGGCAGAAACCATTGCGTAAGATGTGTGATGTTCCGTCGGATCATGCGGATATTTTTGCCGCCGCAAAAGCAGAACATTTGGCACGCGCACGGCCAGATCATACCCCAGCCCCTTTTGCCATTATGGATCATATCAATACTCATAAACATGATCCCCAGGCAATGACTGACGCTGAAATGATCACCTTTCCGGTGTTGATGATGAGTCCGGCATCCAAAGGCCTTCGCAGGTTATTTGATCTCAAAGATCAGGTGCGGAAAGCTGGCCGCGGTGATAGTGGCATCAAGAAAGTCCACGTCATTGGTGCAGGTGTGATGGGCGGCGATATTGCCGCTTATTCAGCGATGCTAGGATTTGAAGTCACGCTTAGTGATCAAAACGAAGAGGCCATCAATAAGGCAACAGACCGTGCCCGAAAACTTTATGACCGTCGGCTTAAGACAGAGGATCAGATCAAAGCGGCTATGTTGCGTCTGACAGCTGACCCAAAGGGTGATGGCATGGCTGATGCTGACCTGATTATTGAGGCTGTTGCCGAACGGTTAGATATAAAAACACTGGTATTTGCAGAAATGGAAAGCCGCGCCAAAGCAGATGCGATATTGGCCAGCAACACCTCATCTATACCGTTGGAAAAGATCGCGGAAGGGTTGAAAAATCCTGCGCGTTTGGTGGGGATTCATTTCTTTAATCCCATGCCGGTTCTGCCCTTGGTTGAGGTGATTTGGGCTGACACCACTGCATCAGAAACCATTGATCGCGCCATGCGGTTTTCAGGTCAGCTTAAGAAGTTTCCGATTCGGTGCAAATCCGCTCCTGGATTTCTTGTTAATCGGGCTTTGCTTCCTTATGTCTATGCTGGAATTGCCGTTATGCTGAATGGCACAGACGCAGATCAGATTGATACAGCAATGGTGGATTATGGAATGCCCATGGGGCCTATTGAATTGGCTGATCAGATCGGCCTAGATGTCACCTATGATGCAGGCGTTCCGTTGGGGATGCCCGAAGCGGTCGCAAGCGCATTGCAAGCAAAGATCGCAGCAGGTGATCTTGGGCGGAAGTCAGGTCAGGGGTTTTATCAATGGGACGAAAAGAAAGCCCTGCGCCCACGCAACGATTATCCGTTAGCAACGCTGACGCCATTGGTGGATACCTTGTTGCAACCGATGATCCGAGAATGCCAAGCAGCAGTTGATGAAGGTGTTGTTGATAGCGCAGAAATGGCAGATGCAGGAATGATTTTTGGGACAGGTTTTCCAGGATTTCGAGGTGGCCCATTGTTTTGGGCTAATGAGAACAGTAAAGGTTAGTAGATGTATAACGCCCCTATAAAAGACATTCGTTTTGTTTTTCAGCATTTGGTCAATCGCGCCAAGCTTCAGGATATAACAGGCCACGATGCGCTGAGTGAAGAATTGGCAGATGCTATTTTTGACGAAGCGGCAAAATTTGCGGCAGATATTATCGCACCGACTAACCGTGATGGGGACACCAAAGGGGCAAAGCGTCAGGATGATGGCAGTGTTATCACCCCGCCAGGCTTCCGTGAGGCCTATGCTGCTATGGGTGAACAAGGCTGGACAGCTATGGATGCAAGCGAGGAATATGGCGGTCAGAATATGCCTATGACCGTGTCATCGTTTGTGCATGAGATGTGGCAATCTGCCAATATGGCATTTGCGCTTTGTCATTTGCTGACCCAAGGCCAAATTTACGCCCTTGAGAAATATGCTTCATCTGAACAAAAGGCTAATTTTATTCCTGCTATGGCTGAGGGGCGGTGGACAGGAACGATGAATCTGACGGAACCGCAGGCCGGCAGTGACCTTGCCGCTATTCGCAGCATGGCGATTCCTGAAGGTAATCATTATCGTATCACCGGTCAGAAGATCTATATTACCTATGGTGAACATGATATGGCCGAAAATATCGTCCATCTTTTGTTAGCACGGACCCCAAATGCACCAGCAGGAAGCAAAGGGATCTCAGTCTTTATTGTGCCTAAGTATCTGATCAATGCGGATGGCAGTCTTGGGGAAGCCAACGACATCACTTGTGTGTCGATTGAAAAAAAACTTGGCATTAAAGGATCGCCAACGGCGGTGCTTCAATACGGTGATAATGGCGGTGCTATTGGTTATCTGGTGGGTAAAGAACACCAAGGGCTTGAGATCATGTTTGCAATGATGAACCATGCTCGATTTACGGTGGGAATGCAGGGGCTTGCCATTAGTGAACGTGCCTATCAACAGGCTGTATCTTATGCCGTGGATCGCCGCCAGGGGACACCATTAGGCGGTGAAGAAGGTGATACGATTATTGGTCATCCTGATGTCTTGCGACTGCTTGCAAGTATGCGCGCTGATATTATGGCGATGCGTGGATTAGTGGGTATTGGTGCTGCCGCGATGGATATGGCGGCCCACGATGACAGTCCAGAAATACAAAACAGGCTTGGTTTGTTGGTTCCGATTATCAAAGGTTGGCTAACAGAACATTCACAGAACGTCACCTCTGCTGCGGTTCAAATACATGGCGGAATGGGTTTTATTGAAGAAACAGGTGTTGCCCAGCATTATCGCGATGCGCGTATCCTGCCAATTTATGAGGGCACTACAGCAATACAGGCTAATGATCTGGTGTTCCGCAAAACGATCCGCGATGGTGGTGGGGCGGTCACAGATTTGCTTAATGAAATTAACCAAGACATGATGAGCATCAGGGATGATGATACTGATCCGGCTTTGGGTTCTATCCAAACGCTGGCTAGCCGGATGATGACAGCGGTGGAAACCACACGCAAAGTTGTTGATCACTTATTAGCGTCGGCGAACTCGCCCAGGCGTGGTGCTGCTAATGGGCATCATTACTTGATGCTTCTTGGGGTTTTGACTGGCGGCTGGCAGATGGTGCGCGGTGCCGCGATCGCCCAAGATGTGATCAAAGCAGAAGGGTCAGATAAACCGTTTCTTGAGGCGCGAAAAGCAATGGCCAGATTGTTTATCACACAGCGTTTGCCACAGATCGATGCCTTAGCCGAAACCATTATGACCGGGGATGAAGCGGTTTTAGAAATCTCTTCTGATTGGTTGACAGACCACTAACATGAACATCTCACAGCAGAATAATAGCCTGGCGCTGATGATCATGGCTTTATCCATGTTCTTGTTGAGCGTTGGTGATGCGGTGGTGCGTTTTCTGGGTCAGGCCGTACCAGTAGGACAGTTGATTGCGGTTCGCGGCATTATTCTTATTGCTATCCTAATGGTCATGATGCGCATCATGCGTGATCCTATGCAGCTTCCTTTGTTGGCAAATCGGTGGGCTGTGCTTCGGGGTTTGGCAGAAACGCTTTCAACCTATTGCTTTTTTATCAGCATCCAGATGATCCCGATTGCCGTGTCAACAACTGTGGTTTTTATCTTTCCGGTTCTTCTTACGCTGGTGTCTATCCCGCTTTTTGGTGAAAAGGTTGGGGTCATACGGCTTAGTGCCGTGGTGATCGGATTTCTTGGTGTTGTTGTGGTCGCGGCGCCATCAGGTGATGGTTTTAACATGGCCATGATCTATCCTATTATCACCGCTATCTCGCTGGTGGTCAGGGATTTGGCAACACGAAAAATCACCTCTGATGTGTCTTCGGTGTCGGTGATTTTGACCACCGCTATGGTGACGACTCTTGGTGGGTTGGCGAGCCTGCCTTGGGGCTGGACAGTGATCGAAACAGAACTCTATGGGGTATTTGTCATTGCCGCAGGCTTGGTGGCGTGTTCATTTATTGCCTATGTCATGGCGATCCGACTTGGCGAATTATCGGTGATTGCCCCAACGCAGTATATGGTGATTCTCTGGGCGACGATTTGGGGTGCCCTCATTTGGCATGAGATACCGGGTAAGCAAGCGATTATCGGTGGCAGCCTCATTATTCTGGCAGGGCTGATTATCTTATGGCGAGAGCATACCCAATCTGTGAAACGCCCGGCTAGCGCTTTGCCTCTGGAATGAGCCCTTTTGGCGAGAAACGCAACACTAGCATCATAATCAATCCCATGGTCATGAGGCGCGTATGCGCCGCGCTGTTTAACAGATGAGCGCGCAAGGCAGAATCCTCACTCATCCCTGAGGTTAAGACATCCATCAGCCAAAGCCCGATGGGTTCCGCCTCAATCCAAAAAAACCAGATGATAAAGCCGCCAATAATAGCACCATAATTGTTACCAGATCCGCCAACAATCACCATCACCCAAATCAAAAAGGTGAAACGCAAAGGTTGATAAGATTGTGGTGTGTACTGTCCATCTAGGGTTGTCAGCATGGCCCCAGCAAGCCCTAGGACGGCAGAACCAATAACAAAGATTTGCAAATGCCGGCGTTTCACATCTTTACCCATCGCCTCTGCAGCGACTTCATTGTCACGGATGGCGCGCATCATTCTGCCCCACGGGGACTTAAGCGCCTTTTCTGCCATAAGAAACAACACCACTAGCACCGCAAGGAACAGGGATAGGTAAGCGACCTTAACAATGATAGATGATGCATTAACCACCGAAAACCCCATCCCATCAGCAAGATTATTGACCCATGCCTCTTTTTGCAGATCAATTTCGTAAGGAACAGGCCGTGGTAAGCCGTTAACATTCTTAACACCGCGCGCCAGCCAGTCTTCATTTTTCAAGACATAAATAATGATCTCAGATATGCCCAGAGTGGCAATGGCCAGATAATCTGAACGAAGCCCCAAGGCAATCTTGCCTATAAGCATCGCCACAAAACCAGCGGCGATAGCGCCTACGATCCATGAGAACAAAATAGGTAGCCCTAACCCGCCCAGATATCCTGTGCTAGCAGGGTCAACAGCCTCAATCGATACCACAGCAGTATCGGCGATATAGCGGAATAGGGCATAACCACAAATCAGTATCGCAGCCATGATAAGGTAACGGCGCCGCGGAAGATGTTTCCAGCTTTGCGTGCGCCTCCAGAAAATGGTTGCAACCCCAATGACAGCCAGCATAACCCCAAAGCCAAGCATCAGTCTGCTGCCGCCAGCTTGCCACGCCTCAGCGACGGGCGGCATGGATACCACAACCCCAGCTAAGCCACCAATGGCAACAAAACCCATAATGCCAAAATTCACTAGCCCAGCATAACCCCATTGCATATTCACACCTAAGGCCATAATGGCAGAGATGACACATAGGTTAAGAATGTTAAAAGCCACATTCCAGCTTTGTAATATGCCAACCGCAATCAGCAAAACGGCCATCATCAGAAAAGCATAATAGGTGCGGTTATTGCTGGTCATAGAGTTTTTCCTCCGGCGATACCGGTTGGTTTAATGATCAACACCAGAACCAGAATAACAAATGATAGAGCAATTTTATAATCCGTGGTCAGCAATTGCATCAATCCACTTGGCTCTAAATGTTCTGGCAGCAGATAGCCAAGCACCCGTTTATAAGCAAAGGTGATAAACAATTCAGAAAAGGCAATGACAAAACCGCCTAGAATAGCACCAACGGGACTTCCGATACCGCCGACAATAGCTGAGGCAAAGATAGGCAACAAAAGCGATAGATAGGTAAAAGGTTTATAACTTTTATCCAGACCATAAAGGGTGCCAGCAAGGGTAATCAGAACCGCTGTGATGATCCAAGTAACCATGACCACGCGTTCAGGATTAATGCCAGAGAGGAGGGCCAAATCCTCATTATTGGAATAGGCACGCATGGATTTTCCCGTTCGGGTATAGGTCAAAAACCAAAACAGAAAACTGACCATTAACACAGCTAGGACCACGGTGATGCCCTGGGTTGATTTAATGGCTAGACCTTCGGATAAACCGGTCATGGTTTTGAAATCCCTAGCTTTAAGGATAAACCGCTCACCATCAAAAAACTTTTGATCATTAGGCCCAATAATAAATCGGATCAATCCGCCTAGGAAAAACATCAACCCCATGGACACAATCAATAAGGTGACTGGCGGGGCTTTAATTTCACGGTAATAGCGAAACACCAAACGATCTGCGGTTAAGGTCAGCCCAATGGTTACGATAATACCAACAGGCAAGGCAAAAAGCGCTGTTGGCAGAGGCCCAAAAGTAAGCCCTTGAGACTGCATCCACCATGTCATCAAAATCGTAACCATAGCGCCAAAAGACATCATCTCGCCATGGGCAAAATTAGAAAACCGCAACACCGAGTAGATCATGGTAATGCCTAATGCGCCTAATCCAAGTTGGCTGCCATAGGTTAGGCCCGGCACAAGAATAAAATTGGCTATCAGAACAAGGGCATTTATCAGATCGGTCATCATTCTGTTAGCCTCCTAAAAATGCCTGCCGCACTTCCGGATCAGCCAAAAGCGCTTTACCGGTATCGGTAAAACGGTTCTCACCTTGTACCAGAACATAGCCTTTATCAGCGATCTCAAGCGCCTGCCTTGCGTTTTGCTCAACCATCAAAATCGCAATGCCAGTGCGCGCAATTTCAATAATACGGTCAAACAATTCATCCATCACAATGGGCGAAACCCCAGCGGTGGGTTCATCCAGCATTAGCAATTGTGGCTGTGTCATTAGTGCGCGTCCAACGGCGACCTGTTGGCGTTGGCCACCTGATAATTCGCCTGCTAATTGGCGGCGCTTTTCTTTGAGAATGGGAAACAGGGTAAACACCTGATCCATAGTGTCGGAAAAATCATCACGCCGAATAAACGCCCCCATCTCGAGGTTTTCTTCAACGGACATTTCAGTGAAAATATTCGCCGTCTGTGGAACAAAGCCCATGCCCAGTTTGACGCGTTCCTGTGGCTTGAGATGCATAATATTTTGACCATCCATCAGCACCTCGCCAGATGACAAAGCTAGCATTCCAAAAAGCGCTTTCATGGCGGTGGATTTGCCAGCGCCATTTGGCCCAACAATAACAGCGATCTCACCTTTATCGACCCCAATGGTACAGCCATTGAGGATATTTGCCCCGCCATAGCCACCAACCATATCTTTGCCAATCAGAAAACTCATGCGGGTCTCGTTTTCTTTGTTTTCGGGGTGGGTTTGGGTTTGCGGTTTTTATTCTTCAGCCCAGTACCAAGATAGGCCTCAATGACTTGTGGATTTGCTTTGACCTCATCAACCGTGCCTGTGGCCAGAACATCCCCTTCTGCCATAACGATCACCGGGTCGCATAAACGGCCAATAAAATCCATATCATGTTCAATCATGCAAAAGGTATAACCGCGTTCGCGATTAAGCCGTAAAATGGCATCACCAATGGTTTTCAGTAGGGTGCGATTTACGCCTGCCCCAACTTCATCCAGAAACACAATCCTGGCATCCACCATCATGGTACGCCCTAATTCCAGTAATTTTTTTTGGCCACCAGAAAGGTTGCCAGCATATTCATTGCGTACGGCTGATAGTTGAAGAAAATCAATCACCTCATCAGCCTTACGGCCAATTTCTGCTTCTTCTTCGTGGATTTTAGCGCTGCGAAACCAGACATTAAACAGGGTTTCACCAGACTGATGGTCAGGAACCATCATTAAGTTTTCACGAACCGTTAACGAGCTAAACTCATGAGCGATCTGAAAGGTACGCAAAACGCCGCGATGGAAAAGATCATGCGGCGGCATACCAGTAATATCCTGATCCCCAAGCATCACGGTGCCGGAATTAGGTTTATAAACGCCTGCAATGACATTAAAAAGCGTGGTCTTGCCGGCCCCATTTGGCCCGATCAGACCTGTGATAGACCCCTCAGCAATGGTCAAAGAGGCCCCATTAACAGCCCTAACACCACCGAAAGTTTTGACTATGTTTTTAACGCTAATCATAAGAAAAAGAAAATAGTGCCGCATCAGCGGACAACCTGTCATAAAGACAAGCTGTCCGCCAAGGATCAGTAATTAACGGAAATTAACGGTAACGTTTTTGCCGTTCTGGACTTCGATTTCGCGATAGTTACCAGCAGATTCACCGCCGTTAACAAGCTCAACCGCAGAAGCACCAACATAATCAACATCTTTGCCAGATGCGATCAGGTCAAGGGCTTTGCCCAATTCACCTGGATAGATTTTCTCACCAGGGGCGTTAGCAATAGATTCAATATGGGATTTGAAATCTTGGCTGTTTGTTGAGCCAGCTTTCTGCATCGCCATCATGATCAGTGCCGCAGCATCATAAGATTCTGGGGCAAATGGGCCTGCTTTGAAACCAGCATCGCTTGCCATGGTTTCAAAGGTAGCTGCACCTGGGCTGTCAGTGCCAGGAACATCACCAATAGAGCCATTTAGCGCTGGGCCAATTGCCTCAGGCAGGCTGTCACCGATCATGCCATCAGGCATATAGAAAATGTCAAATGCCCCATTATCAAGTGATGCTTGAATAATGCCGCGACCACCTTGGTCAAGATATCCAGCAACGATCAGAATATCACCACCGGCCTGTGCCAGTGATCCCACTTCGGCGTTATAGTCTGCTTTGCCATCTTCGTGAGGGGTGCTGATGGTGATGGTACCGCCTGCTGCGGTGTAATTGGCTGCAATGCTATCTGCCAAGCCTTTACCATAGTCGTTGTTGGTATAAGTCATAGCCGCAGTTTTGAAGCCGCGTTCCATCAGGATATCAGCAACGATTTTACCCTGACGCGCATCAGATGGTGCGGTACGGAAAAACAGACCGTCATCTTCAACTGTTGTCAGGGCAGGTGAGGTAGCGGATGGTGAAATCATCACAATACCATTGGCCATTGCCACATTTTGAAGAATGGCTGTGGTCACACCAGAACAGTCTGCGCCAACAATAGCGGATACACCATCAGAGGTGATCAGGCGTTCGGCTGTTGATGTTGCTGCTGCGGCATCGATACAGGTCGAATCACCACGTACAGAAACCACATTCATGCCATTCATGAATTTTCCCGAATCATTGACTTCTTTCATCGCTAGCTCAGCACCAGCAGCCATATCCGGGGTCAGAGATTCAATAGGGCCAGTGTAGCCAAGGATGACACCAATTTTGACATCATCGGAAAAGGCTGGGCTAGCAACAGCCATGCTGACTGCAGCCGCCATAAGAATTTTTTTCATTTGTATCCTCCAATCAAAAAATATTACGTCATTAATAAAAGCATGAGGCAAATTTCGCAATTAAATTAGATAAAATGAAAGAATATCTTTTACAGGACTGCAATTTTGCGGCATTTCATCATATTGATTTCTTTGGTTGCCCTAGCAAAGGTTATAAATTATCCAGAATGATAATGAAAACGACCAAAGTCCGAATCGGGAATTCAGTCTAGACTTTCGTATAAAGGGGGCAAAATGCTGCAACAACGGATTCCAGCTACCGTAATTACGGGGTTTCTTGGCGCTGGTAAAACAACACTTATCAGAAATCTTTTGATGAAAGCGGATGGTGAACGTCTTGCCCTGATTATCAACGAGTTTGGGGACGTTGGTGTTGATGCGAGTCTGGCCAAAGAATGTGGGGCGGCATCATGCGATGCGGATAGCATTATTGAATTGGCGAATGGCTGTATCTGTTGCACGGTTGCGGATGATTTCATGCCTAGCATGGAAGCGCTTTTGAACCAATCACCGCCACCTGACCGCATTATTATTGAAACCTCTGGTCTGGCGTTGCCGCAGCCTCTTGTTCAGGCGTTTCAATGGCCCAGCATTCGCACCAGAGCCATGCTTGACGGTGTGGTGACCGTGGTTGATGGGCCAGCCTTAGCCATGGGACAGGTAGCAAATGATATGGGCGCTCTCGAAGCCCAGCGTCAGTTAGACCCTGAACTTGATCACGATACCCCTATTAATGAGCTTTTCCACGATCAGCTTTCTGCCGCTAATATTTTGGTGATGGCGAAAACTGATTTGATGACGGATGCTGATAAAATTAAGGTGAGAGAGAAATTAGGGCGTCTCATGGCGAATGATACTCCGGTTATTGAGACAAATGCGGGTAATGCCCCGATGGGGGCTATCTTTGGTCTTGGGCTGGAGGATGAAGCCTTTGCCCGAAGCGCACATTCCCTTCATGATCACCATCATCATGACGATGACCATGACGATGACGATGATCATGACGACCATCACCACGACCATGACCATGACCATGGGCATGATGCCTTTAAGACTGTGATCATGACCTTGCCGCCATTAGGCAATTCTGTTGATATTGTTAACGCTATTCGGGATTTGGCTGGTCCTGGCGGGATGCTTCGCGCCAAGGGGTTTCTGGCTGTCCAAGGCAAAGTGGCGCCTTTGGTGATCCAAGCGGTAGGAAGCCGAGTGGATCATTATTATGCGCAGGCAGATATGACAGGGGATAGCCAAGACTCGGATATGGCTGCAGGTTTAGGCCGTCTTGTGGTGATTGGCTATGCTGATATGGATGTGTCAGGGTTGGCAGAACGCATTGGCGGCCATATTACCTAATGATGAGACAGACCACCTCACCATGCCATTTCAGGGGTTGAGATGCATCTTCTCAAGATTGAGCAATCAGGTGATCTATACGCAAGTGGTGAGGCAGTAGATTTAGGCCAGACCCCGGGGCGGATCGCTATTCTCACAGCCGCAGATAGTGAAATTAGTCTGTTGGCTGAAGCGGCCAGAACATCTGGGTTAAAGGCTGGTGATTTGCGGCTTGCCAATCTGCTAAGCCTTAGTCATCCATATTCAATTGATCTCTATATAGAAAACACCCTTGCTAAAGCGGACATGATCATGGTGCGGCTTCTTGGCGGGACGGCATACTGGTCTTATGGGGTGGAACAGTTGTCATTGTTAGCGCGTGAGAAGAAAATCCCCCTTGCCATCATACCTGGTGACGGTCGCCCTGACCCTGAATTGGAACGCCTTTCTACTCTGCCTCAGGGGATGCTGGCACGCCTTGCAGCGTATCTTGATCAAGGCGGCCTCAGCAATGCACAGGCATTGTTAGCAAGCTTAGACGACATTATTTCTGGAATGGATACAGCGCCGCCACCTAAACCTCTGATGAAGGCAGGTTTGTATTGGCCGGGGCAATCCCCTTTGGATATGTCGGATATGAAGGCTATCTGGAAAGATAAGGGAATAGGCTCTATCACCGCACCCATTGCCGCGATTGTTTGTTATCGGGCATTGATGCAATCTGGGCAAACGGCGCCAGTAGATGCCTTGATTGCCGCTTTATCAGAGCGAGGCATTCGTGCCTTACCAATCTTTACGGCTAGCCTTAAAGACCCTGAATCCGCAGGCATCACCGCAAGTTTGCTTGAACAGGCTAAAGCAGGGCTTATCCTTAATGCCACCAGTTTTGCGGTTTCTGATCCGGGGGGTAAGGCCCAGTTGAGCACACGTTCACCGGGGCCTTTTGGCGTTATTGAGGCTCCAGTTATTCAGATTATGTTTAGCTCATCTACCATGGCCCAGTGGCAAGATGGGACAGCGGGATTGAATTCTCGTGATCTGGCTATGAATGTGGTTCTTCCTGAACTTGATGGCCGGATCATCAGCCGTGCAATTGGCTTCAAGACGCCTCCGCGTAAGGACCCCCTTACCCAGGCAATGGTTAGCGGTTATACCGCGCATCCTGACCGTGCCGCGTGGGTGGCGGATTTATCAGCACATTGGCTTAAGCTGGCAGGAAAGCCGCGTGACAAGGTTAAGTTGGCTATCATCATGGCAAATTATCCTAATCGAGATGGGCGATTGGCAAATGGGGTTGGGCTTGATACACCAGCAAGCGCATTGTCGGTCTTGAGAGCCTTAGATGATGCAGGATATCAGATTGGTGAAATACCAGATAACACCATGGCACTAATGGATCTTA
>Ga0255752_10005026_pt1 | contig 13030 bp, 12 predicted proteins | sample 011ome_25_FD_179952 | JGI IMG/M metagenome (GOLD analysis project Ga0255752, IMG submission 179952) | Coastal salt marsh microbial communities from the Groves Creek Marsh, Skidaway Island, Georgia - 011512CT metaG (version 2) | ecosystem: Environmental > Aquatic > Marine > Intertidal zone >...
TGCCCGCGGCATTTGTCGCGATGGGCGGTGAGCGGACCTTCGCCACGCGAAGCCCGAAGGTTCGCGACGCAGACAAACACGGTTCACCGCAAGATTTTTTCTCGTGGATCTACTTGCCGCCTTCTGCCGATTTTCAGAACCCGGCCATCGATTGCGATAAGTCCTGTTCCAATGAGGACCATGCCAAAAATTTCTGCGCCTTTCAGTTGTTCTCCAAGGGCGAGAACCCCAAGAGCGATGGCGGAAACAGGGATCAGGAAGGTGACGAGAAGCAGGTTGGTTGCCCCTGCGCGCTTGAGGATCGAAAAGTAGAGGATATAGGCAAAGGCCGTTGATAAAACGGCGAGACCGAGGATCGCGGCCCAGGTTGAAGGCGCAGGCATCGGCAAGGCCCAAGGGCGCTCGATGGCGAGAGCGAGCGGGGCAAGGACGAAAGTAGAGCCCGTGACCTGACCGAAGGCCAAGACGATCGGATCGACCCCGAGCCGCTTAAAGCGCCGTCCGAAAACTCCGGCAAACGCATAGGACAACGCCGCGCCGAGACAGGCGATCTGAGCCAGAAGGTCGGTGCCGAGCCTGGAAAGGGCTTCGGGTCCAATCATGACCACCACCCCAGCAAATCCAGCGACGATACCCGCTATCTTGCGACCGTTGATCCGTTCGTCAGAGAGCAGAAACCCCGCCACCGCAACTGTGAAGAGAGGCGTTGTCGCATTAAGAATTGAGGCAAGGCCAGAAGCAATAGTCTGCTGACCCCAGACAATCAGAGCGAAGGGAATAACGTTGTTCAGCAACCCCATGCCGAGGAACGCGACCCACACATGGGGATTACGAGGCAGAGGAAGTCGCAGCGTGGCAATTACACCCCAAAGGACCAATGCCGCCAGGCCGACGCGCAACGCGACGATCGTCAATGTGGGAAGGTCCCGAACCGCTACCCCCACAAAGAAGAACGAGCCCCCCCAAAGAAGCGAGAGCAGGAACAGCATCGCCCACTCAACGGAGCCCATCGAAAGGGTGTCGCTGGATGTCTGTTCTGATCGTGGTGGTGTTCGCATTGTGGTCCTGGCCAACGGTTCTCCGATTTCTCCGTAACACCTCACCCACCCAGATGACGACCCGAAACCTGCGCAAAGGCCTAGCGGGAAGGCAACCGTGCTGGCGTAAGAATAGGGTGCGAAGCCGCGGTTCGCCTCTTTGGGGCCGACTGGCCGTTCTGGGCCGTCCGTGAAGACGGCCCTATTTCTTAGATTTCAATGGCCTCCGCAATCGCAAGAGCATCCTCAAGTTCGACGCCGAGGTATCTGACCGTGCTATCCATCTTGGTGTGGCCCAAAAGGAGCTGAACGGCACGCAGATTACCTGTCTTTTTGTAGATTTGCGTCACCTTGGTGCGACGCATCGAGTGCGTGCCGTAGGCGCTTGCTTCCAATCCTATCGATGTGACCCAGTCTCGGACAATTCGTGCATATTGGCGGGTCGATATGTGTAGGCGTTCATGGAATCGGCCGGGCCAAAGGTATTCAGAACCAACCATCAGCGGTTCTTGCATCCACTTTTCCAATGAGGCCCGCGTACCTTCCGAGATTTCGAAGCGTACAGGTTTCTGCGTTTTGCTCTGCAGAACCGATGCGCGCTCCTTGATCTGGCCTGACGCCATGACATCGACGACCTTCATTTTGACCAGATCGCAGCCGCGCAGTTTGCTGTCGATGGCCAAGTTGAAGAGCGCCAAGTCTCGATAGTTCTCGGCCAGTTCAAGTCGTACCCTAATCGCCCAGACGTGTTTCGGTTTGAGGGGTCGCTTCTGACCGACGATGCGCCCCTTGTTCCAAGCGGGGCGAAGCGCGCGAATGGCAGGTAGGTTTGGTGTTTGCATGACTGGTCCTCCGATCCGCCACGCCCTCCCACAACGCCAACCCGACGTTGACCAAACCAGCATATCACAAGTTTCTGCACTGCCTCCGAGGTCCGGTTTGAGCCCAGTGTGGAAACGTCAATGTCTTGTTGCGTGCGCTCGCAGCTTGGACATTGCTGCGTGAGAGCGAAACTTAGTGCTGTCCCGCAGCGTGAGAGCCGGCCATTGATGCACGCTGCAGCATTGTTCGGTTGCCGAGTATTCAGGTCGCAGAACAAAGTGGTTGTTGACTCAACACGTGGAATAGCATCTTTGCCTTCCGGGCAGATTTTCAGTTCGACATGAGGAATTGACCCACGGGTTTCTTGCCTATCGTCACCGTCCGCAAGTCCCTAAGAGAACAACTTTTTGGTTACCAGATCTGCTCGAAGCTTTTCAGCGAACCCGGCATTTCCATCGACGATAGATCGGTTGCCTGAACCGACAACCCTGTGGCGAGGCTGCGAACAAGGGAAAGAGCAAACGTCAGCTCACTGTTGGAAAACGCCGACAGGACTGCAACCGCGTCTTCTCTACTCCCCGAACGAATTGCCGCTTCTGCAACGCGAAGATGGGCTTGAGTCAGGGCATCCAAATGTGCCTCACGCTTTGAAAAGGCGTGATGGACCGGGGCAAGAGAGTCTATACCAAGCAATTGCATCAGATGCATCAGGCGCTTGCAGTCCTGAAAGGCGCCAACAGTCGTTTCGCTAATCTGCGACACCAGTGACACCGTGTCGTGGCCGCCGCTGACCGCCTTGCGCATGTCCAGAAACCGATGGGATTCACCGGCGGTCAGGTAACGGTGCGGCCCGTATTCCAACGGAATCGTGTCTTGTCCCAGAAACACCGGCGAAAAGGGCGCCGCCAGCGCACCACAGGCGGCGTGCCACACAATTCTCAGTGCAGGATCAGCGGCATGGACCAGTGGGACAACTTGCCCATAGCCCGCCGTATCTCCAGTGAGCTTCTCGGTCCGGACGGCCCAGATCATGTCCTCCACCCCGATTTTTTCGGGCCGCGCCGCGCGTGCTTGCATTTCGGCCTCGACCCACTGGATGCCATCCCAACGCCCCTTGCCGTCGCCATAAATGGCGTTCGCATCGAAGGGGCCTTCATCGTACCAGCCCTGTTCGCGCGCAAAGCTGACAAAGTTTTGCGAATAGAGAAAATCGGGATGATCCGGCTCACCTACCGGCACCTCCAGCACATAACCCGGGCGCGAGGCGCGGATGCTGTCCGCGCCCAACCGTTCGGCCACCCAAAGCCCCTGACCGCCGGCAAACTGGATCATCACCCAGGCTTCGTCGGCATCAGCGAAGATATGGGAATTTCCGCCATAGGTCGCCTCACCATGCTCGGCAATCAGGCGCGCGCAGAGTTCCACCGCATCACGGGCGCTGGTGGCGCGTTCCAACACCGTGCGGGCCAGATCGGAATAGTTGAACCCGGCCTGATCCTTTGGGGTCATGCCGCGCAACTCGGCCCGCGAGGTCGACCAGACATCGCGCACGGCGACGCCGGCTTCATTCACGCCGCCATTGGTGATCGGCGCGGGAACGCCAAGGTAATAGGAATAGCTGACCCGCATGTGACGCAGGCTGTGGCGCGCCTGCGGCACCCTGATCCGCCGCCCTGGCATGTCGGCTTCTGGGCCGACGCCCACCTCGATCGTCGCCCCAACCGGGTGGTCAGCGGCGGGTACGATTTCCAGCCAGTGCGAGGACGGCTCGTCCCCATATCCCGCCAGCCAGGCATGGCCGGTGCGGCTGTGGTTCTTGCCGATGTAGAGTGCGTAGCTCATGCCGGTTCACCGACCTTCTTTTTGGTTCGAACGTAGACCAGCCTGCCATGCCGCCACGTCTCGTGGACCTTTATCGTGCCTATGGTTTCCGGTCGGGTCAGCGGATTGTCGTCGAGAATCGCCAGATCCGCCAGTTTGCCGGGCTCCAGCGATCCGCGTTCATCCTCGCGAAAGACCTGCCATGCGGCGTCGATCGTATGCGCCCGCAGGGCGGCAAGCGGCGCAAGCCGCTGGTCCGGGCCTAGCACACGCCCGCTTTGGGTGCGACGGGTGACCGTCGTGTGAATCAATTCCAGCGGCCTGGTTGGCGTGACCGAGGCGTCGTTGTGGATGGTAAAGCGCAGGCCTTCGGCCTCTGCCCATCCTGTTGGCGATATGTTGTGCGCGCGGTTGGGGCCAAGAATTTCGTCGTGGTGCTGATCGCCCCAATACCAGATATGCGCCGGGAAAAAGCTGATGGTCACACCCAGTTCGGCACAGCGCGTGATCTGGTCGCGGCGCATGACCTGCCCATGGATGATCGTATGGCGATGATCACTTCGCGAATGATCGTCCAGCACCGCCGCGACCGCGTCGAGGAACAGGTCAGATGCCGCATCGCCGTTGCAGTGGCAATGGATCTGGAACCCGAGGCGGTGCAGCTTGCGCACCTCGGCGAAAAGGGTCTCGCGCGCCATATAGGCCAAACCCAGATCTTCTGTTCCCGGATAGGGAGCCGTCAGATAGGCGGTCCGCATCAGGAATGATCCATCGGTCAACAATTTGCGCGGGCCAAGAGCAACCGCCCCTTTCGGCCAGTCACGTCCCGTTCCGGTTTGCGAGAAGGCGGGCTCGATCTCGGCAACCGGCAGCAGGATCAGGTCGATGCCGGGATCACCCTGAGCCGCGATCGCCTGAAACAGATCCAGCAGCGGTTGGGCCGTCCAGGAGTTCTGCGCCAGTGTCACGCCCTGAGCCAGATATTCGTCACGCGCGGCCGCAAGGCAACGCCCAAATGACGCGTCGTCCAACAGGAAATGCGTGTCGCCCATGTCCCCCATGGCCGAAAGGCCCTCGATCCCGCCGGTCAGCCGCCCCGCGCTGTCGCGAAGGTAGCGCCCGCCCTCGGGGTCGGGGCTGTGCTCGAAGATCCCCTGCCGCGCCAAAGCCATCGAGTTCGCAGCGCCGCAGTGCCCCGACGCATGGATCACCCAGATCGGATGATCGGTCGATACTGCGTCCAGTTCGTCCCGCGTTGGCAGGCGCTTTTCAGCCAATTGGCATTCGTCAAGTGCAGCCCCCATCACCCATTCGCCAAGCGGTGTTTGCGCGACCTTCGCCGCCAGCCTTGCGAAGACGTCGGCCAGATTGCGACAACCGGAACGGACCGACAGGTCCGCCCGCAGCAGCGTGACGATCGCGCTGTCGGGGAAATGCCCATGCGGGTCGATAAAGGCCGGGATCATGGTGCGCCCCGCCAGATCGTGCAGATCGGCGTCGGGCAGCATCTGCCGCACCTTGGAAAGTGCACCGACCGCCACGATTCTGTTGTCCCGAATGCCCACGGCCTCGGGCCGTGTGTCCCCTGCGTCCATGCTCAGGATCGGACCGCCGGCAAAGATCGTTCCGGTCATGCGGGCTCCACCTCGCTGCCTGTCCACGAAGCTGGAAAATGGCATCGGTGTGCCGCAGCACCATCAAGCTGCCATGCGGGGACATCCCGAGAACAGCGCGGTTGCAAAAAGGGGCAGCGGGTGTGGAACTCGCACCCCGTCGGACGGTGCAGGATACTGGGCGGTTCGCCCTGCAATTCGATCCGCATCAGTTGCGCATCCGGGTCCGGTTCGGGGTTGGCGGCCAGCAGGGCCAGCGTATAGGGATGCCGGGGGTTGGCAAAGACCGTATCCGTGTCGCCTTCTTCCACCAGCTTGCCCAGATACATGATGCCGACCCTGTCGGTGATTTGACGCACGACATTCAGGTTGTGGGTGATGATCATGATGGCCAGACCCAATTCGTCCTGAAGCCGGGCCAGCAGGTTGAGCATCTCGCCTTGAATGGACACATCCAGCCCCGCCGTCGGCTCGTCGGCGATCAGCAGTTTCGGGTCCAGCGCCAGTGCCCGCGCCACACCCACCCGCCGCGCCTGTCCGCCGGAAATCTGGTAGGGGTAGCGGCTGGCGAACTCGGGCGGCAGGCCGACCATGGCCAACAGCCGCTTTGCCTCGGCGTCCAGGTCGCGGTCCTTCATGCCCTGAATGCGGAACGGTTCGGTGATCAGGGATTTGATCGACAAGCGCGGCGACAGCGACCCGATCGGGTCCTGAAACATCATCACAATTTCGCGGCGCAACTTGCGAAACTGCGATTCAGGCAGGTCGCGCAGTTCCTGCCCGCGATAAAGGATCGACCCTTCCGAGGCATGATGCAGCCCCGCGACCGCCCGCGCCAGCGTGGTCTTTCCCGACCCGCTTTCGCCGACGATGCCGTAGGTCTGCCCCGCTTCGATCTTCAAGCTCACCCCCGAGACCGCGTCGATGCTTCCGGCACTGCGGAACACACCGCCGCGCACAGCAAACCGGACCACAGCATCCTTGATTTCCAGAAGCGCGGTCATGCGGTTTCCTCCACCTTGATCAGATGGCACGCCGCCTTGTGCCCGGTGCGCGCCTCGGCCATGGCAGGTCGAGTGGCGCAGGCCTCAAACCGCATCGGGCAACGGTCGGCAAAGATGCAGCCGCCCGGCAGGTTCACCATATCGGGGATACTGCCGGGAATGGTCGGCAGGTTACGGGTCTTTTCCTTGATATGACCGGGGTCGCATTCCAGCAGGGCGCGGGTATAGGGGTGCGCCGGGCTGTGGAAAACATCGCGCACCGAACCGGCCTCGACCACTTCGCCCGCATACATGACGACAACCTCGTCACACAACTCGGCAATGACCCCCAGATGGTGCGAGATGAACAGGATCGAACAGCCGATGTCGTCCTGCAGTTCCCGCAACCGCTTGATGATCTGCACCTCCAGCGTCGCATCAAGCGCCGTGGTGGGTTCATCCGCGATAAGCAGCGAAGGCTTGGCCATCAGCGCCATGGCAATCGCGATCCGCTGGCGCATCCCGCCTGAGAATTCGAAGGGGTACTGGTTCAACCGGGCTTGCGCGTCAGGGATGCCGACAAGGGCCAGCATGTCTGCCGCGCGCTTGCGTTTTTCCGCCTTCGACAGGGCGTCGCGGTATTGGATATCCATCATCTGGCGGCCCACGGTCAGCACCGGGTTGTGGGTCTGCATCGGGTCTTGAAAGACCATCGAGATCTCGGTGCCGCGCAGGGCCCGCATCTGCGCATCGGCCAAGGTTAGCAGGTCGTCGCCCTTGAACGCAACGCTGCCCGCGCCGACCTGCGCGTTGGGGGCCATCAACCGGATAATCGCGGAGATCAGCGTTGATTTCCCGCAGCCGGATTCACCGACGATGCCAACGATGCTGCGCTCTGGCACGGTCATCGACACTTCACGTAGCGCCTTCAATTCCCCGCGCGGTGTGGCATAGCTGACCGACAGGTTCCGAATATCGAGAACGGTCATCACTTGCCCCCCTTGCCGCGCAGTTTCGGATCGACCACGTCGCGCAGCGCCTCGCCCAGAAAGGTGAAGCCGATGGTGGTCAGGATCAGTGGAATGCCCCCCGCGATGATCAGCCAGGGCGTGTTGCGGATGAGGTTATACCCGTCGTTAAGCAGCGATCCCCAGGACGGTGTTGGCGGCTTTACCCCCATCCCAAGAAACGACAGCCCCGCCTCCAGCCCGACGACCGTGGGAATATCCATCGCCGCCAGAACCGCCAGCGGCCCCAGCACATTGGGCAGGATATGAACCGCCATGATCCGCGGCGTCGAGGCGCCAAGGGATTTCTCGGCGGTGATGAACTCTGCCTCTTTCAGAGATTGGGTCAGCGTGCGCACAACCCGGCCATAAGTCGGGATCGAGGTCACCATGATCACGACGATCACGGTGTTGAGGCTGGGTCCGACCAAGGCCACGACAGCCAACGCGAACATGACCGTCGGGAAGGACCGGATGGTGTCGAACACGAGCACGATCAGGTTGTCGAGCCATTTTGGCCCGTAGCCCGCGATCATACCCAGAAGCAGCCCAAAGAAGATTGCCCCGCCAATGGTCGGCAGCGCGACCTGAAGCGCCACACGCCCGCCCCAGATCACCCGGCTGAACGTATCGCGGCCCAATTGGTCGGTGCCCATCAGATGCGCGGTACTGGGGCCTTGCAACCGGTCAGGTACATTCAGCGCAATCGGATCATAGGGAGCGATGAGGGGCGCAAAGATCGCCGATGCCAGGATCAGCATGACGATCACAAGGCCGGCCAACCCCAATGGGTCGCGGACAAGGTGGTACAGGATTTCACCCAGTTCAGAGCGGCGTTTCGGCAGGCTTGCGTCACTCATGTCCGTTCCCTCATTTACCGGCCCGAATCCGCGGATCCAGAATGGCGTTGATGATGTCGGCCAGAGTGGTCGAGGCCACGAAGATCAGGGTGGAGAACAGCACAGAGCCCATGACCACCGGGTAGTTGCGTGTGGTAATGCTGTCGATCACCAGCTTGCCCAGACCCGGGCGGGAAAACACGATTTCGGTGAACACCGCCGCCGACAAGAGGAACCCCATGCCGACGCCGATGACCGTCACGGTCGGCAGAATGGCCATACGCAATGCGTAGCCAAAGATGATCCGCCGCTCCGGCAGGCCAAAGGCACGGGCGGTGCGGATATGCCCTTCGCCCATGACCTCAAGCATTGAGGCCCGCACCAGCCGAGCGATATAACCGACCCAACTCAGACCGATGGCAAGGCTGGGCAGCACAAGGTGATGGAATTGATCCCCCCAGGCCCCCGCCTCCCCCGCACCGATGGCCGGGAACCATTGCAGTTTCACTGCGAAGATCAAAAGCGAATACAGCGCGACCACAAAGGCCGGAACCGCGATGACCGACACCGACAGGATACCGGTCAGACGGTCGCCCAGCGAATTGCGGTTGACGGCGGAATAGCAACCCAGCGCGATCCCCAACGCGGCGGACCAGGTGATCGAAAACAGGATCAGGGCCAGCGTGTGAGGCACCTGCCCCAGCACGATATCGGTCACCGGCCGGTTCGAAAAAACGTCCATCCCCAGATCGCCGTGCAGCATGTTGGCAAAAAACAGACCAATCTGCACGATCAGCGGCCGGTCAAGACCCATCCGGGTCTCTAGCGCCGCGCGCATTTCCGGTGTCGCCCGCGGGCCAAGCATTGTCGACACCGGATCGCCCGGAATCATGTGCACGATCAGGAACAGCGCGGTCACGGCCAGAACCGTGATCAGCGCGGCCAGACCGATCCTGCGGACGATGTAGGACAGCATGGGACGCCCCTTGTTCGGAAGAGAGTGAAAGAGGGGCGCGGATCATTACCGCGCCCCGATGCCTTGGACAAAGATGCCCTAGGCAGCGCCGAAATAGCGGTAGAGCGGGAGGCCGTCGGGCCGCAACGCCGGGGCGATGCTGTCGCGATAGATGACCGGCGTCGCCTCATGCGTGAGGAACTTGTAGGCGCCGCTTTCCTCCATCAGGTCCTGTGCCCGGGCATACATCTGCGCGCGCTTGGCCTGATCGCCTTCGGACTGCGCCGCAAGGTGCAGCGCGTCGAACTCTTCACTGCGGAAGCGTTCCCAGTTCCAGATGCCCGCCTGTTCGGTGATGAACCACGACGTCGCGTAGTAGGGATCGGGCGTCATGGAGAAGCGATTCAGCACCAGTTCAAGGTCTTCATTCGACCCCAGTTCCCAGAAAGTCGCGCCTTCGTGCAGGCGGATTTCCAGGGTAACACCAATCGCAGCAAGATTGGCCTGAATGATCTGCGCCGCGGTCACATTGGCGGATTTGTTCAGCACATCAATGGCCAGCGACACATTGGTTTCGCCCGATTCCGCCATCAGCGCCTGCGCCTTTTCCAGGTCAGCGGACACGCCTGTCAGAGGCGCGTCGCGGTGCCCTGCCAGACCCGGGGCGATGATCCCCGTCGATGGCTCTGCCGCGCCGAAATAGGCCGCCGCCATGATCGTGGGCACGTCAATCGCGTACTGGATGGCCTGTCGCAGTTTCAGATTGCCCAGCTTCGGGTTGTCGAGGTTCATCCCGACCCAGACATAGTATAGCGACGGGTATTCATCCAGCGTCGCGCCGGCGATCGGGTTCGACTTAAGCCGTTCCACGCTATCAAGGCTGACGCGGGTAAAGTCGATCTCGCCCGCCTCGAACGCGATCTCAGCCGCTTTTTCATCGTCGATATGGTAGATCTGGATTTCATCGAAAGCCGCCGGATCGCCCTGCCAATCGGGATTGCGGCGCAGGGTGGTTTTCTGCTTCTGCTCCCACCCGGCATGAAGATACGGGCCAGAGGTCGCAACCGGCTGGGTGTCGATCTTTCCACCGACGCTTTCGAATGCAGCCTTCGACACGATATTGCCCGCGATATAGGGCAGCGTGATCGACCACAGCGGCTGGAACGCGTTCTTCAACACGATGGTGCCAGTCCGTTCACCGGTCACCTCGACATGATCCAGCGGACCCCAGTCGGGTTTGTTGGTGGATTCCAGTGCGTCGTCGATGATCCGCTCGAACGAGAATTTAACGTCTTCAGCGGTCATCGCCCCAAAGCCGTTCGTGAAACCGATATTGTCCTTCAGCGCGAAATTGATGTGGGTGTCGTCCGCCTGTTCGATCATAGCGGCGGCATCCAGTTGCCAGCCCCATTCGCGGCCCGGCTTGTATTGGATCAGCTTGTTATAGATCGCCGCGTGGATCTCCTCGTCCACGACCCCCTGGCTGAACGCCGGATCCATCGATCGGATGTCGGCATAGGTGCGGGTCTTGAGCGTGCCCCCGGCGGCATAAGCGGCGCGGGGCAGCATCATGCCCGCCGCAGCAAGCCCACCAAGCGCGGCTCCGCCTTTCAGGAAGGACCTGCGCGGCAGGCCGACCTTGGTCCAGGATATGTTTGGTTTGTTCATTGAAGTCTCCCTAACTGAAGAAGCCCCGTTCGGGCGCATTTATTGTCAGGAAGTTCACGGCAAGTTGTGGAAACCTGCAATTAAGCGAGATTGCGCTTGATTAAGCTTTATTATGCTATATATGCTTCACTCAGCATATTATACTGGCACCGATCCCGACCAAAGGCCTAGCCATGCAATCCGACGACTTTGCGACCAATCTCCGGCTCCTGTGCTCCACCGAATCGTCGGTCTCGGCGATCTGCCGCCAGATCGGGCTCAACCGGCAACAATTCAACAAGTATCTGAGCGGCGCCGCCCGGCCCTCTCCGGCCAATATGCGCAGAATTGCCCTTCACTTCGGCGTGCGCCCGGCGGAGTTCCTGCTCCCGGCGGACGAATTCGAAAACCACCCCTCGGTGGCGGGAAAGCTGACGGGCCCGCACGTCGCCCCGGCACATCAAGGCGGGTTCGAATCGGCCTTCCGGGGGCAAACGATCCCCTTGCGCCGCTACCTTGGTTACTATCTCAGCTATTTCCTGACCCAAAGCTGGGAAAACTCCATAATCTGCGCGATCGTCCGGTTGGATGAATTCAACGGCATGATCCGCTGCCGGTCATTGGAACGGTCCGTGGATCCCGACGATGGCAGCCTCTACCTGTCCAAGTACGATGGCCGCGTCGCAATCCTCGGCAATCGCGTTTTCGTCATGGAGTACCAGACGCTCGCCCGGGATGCCCTGGTCGAGACGGTCCTGAATCCAGTCGGTCGGGGCCAGTTGCAATACTTGCGTGGCACGACCTTCGGCATCACCAGCCGCCAGCGGACACCATTCACGTCACCGGTTGTCTGGCGGCACCTGGGCGATTCAATCTCTCTCAGGAATGCCATGCGGAAGGTTGGGCGATACGATGTCAACTCGGCGAGTTTGGATGGTCGCGCCAGATCAATTCTTCTGGGAGCGCCTGGTTGAGCGGGGCGCCGGCGCATAGGTTGAGAAGCCAGGAGATCGACCGCTTTCACCGGCGACACGCGGCTTGATCGGTGCTGAGGAATTCGCCACGGATGAGAACGTTTGCAGGGCGCATGGACCGGTCAAATGAGGCTGCTCAAGGTAGTCATGTCAATTTTCATCGGGAACCTCGTGCCATTTATCATCAATCAGCCGCTCATACCGTATACTAATAAGGTGCCAAGTAATCCGCCTAATTACTTGATACCGGTCATTCTTTTATTCCCCTGATGGGATCTCAATTGATAAGTAAAAGGCGAAGGAACCACTCATTCCTGCGGGCTCCAACATCTGCGCCACAGGGTGAATAGTTCTCCGACGAATTGTTCACTGGTCAGTATTCCCTACTCACTTCAATACCCGATCTTCTCCAACGCCATCTCAATGGTCTCGAGCATCTTTCTGGCGTGTTTGAGATCGGCCTGCACGATTTTACGAATGCCTTCGTCAGGTTCGGAGGACAAATGCTCTGTCAGCGCGGAGACCTCCTCGGCCCAGTCGTCGCGACATTTGGTCCAGTGCTCGAGCTGCGCGAGGTCCTCCTTTGTCATCGGACCTTGGACGCGGGCCATTCCCGTGTTCATGTCAATGATCACCTGATCAGGATGCGGTATCGGGTCCGGCAGGTCGGTGATGCCAAGCGCCTCGCGTCGTTGAAGCTCCTGCTCCCATTCGACTTTGTAGTCGATTGCAGTCTGCAACCATTCGTCGGCCAGCGCCTTGTTCTGGCGCTCGGTCGAGGACAGCATCTCTGCAAAGAGGCGCTGCGCGCGGTGCTGTCCCTTGGCGGCATTCACGGCAAGCGCGCGAACCACGGCCTGAGCCATGGGCACCGAGACGTTCCGATGGCCATCGCGCACGGTGATCTCGCGGTAGGCCTCCTCAAGTACGATCGTCTTCAGACGTTCTTCGTTGAGTCGAGGAATCTTGTTCTTCGCACCCTTCGGCCGTCCCTTCGGATTGCCTGACTGGCCGGGTTTGAAACGGGTGGTTTCCGGCGGCTTGCCATAACCGACGTCATAGCCCCTACCCTTCGCGACCGCTGGCAACTTGGGGCGGTCTTCGCTCATTCTGCTACCTCCAAAAATTCGGCCTGCCGCGGCCAGCCGCAGACCAGTTGCTCTGCCTCGTCCTTCGCATAAGCTTCCCAGCGCGCCAGAGTACGGTCGCAGTAGATCGGGTCGAGTTCGCAGAGATACGCCCGACGCCCGGTCTTCTCAGCGGCGATCAAGGCCGGAAGACACTTACAACAGATATTCCCGCTTTGGCTGAGGGTTCCCTGTAAATCCCAGG
>Ga0255752_10005046_pt1 | contig 12989 bp, 9 predicted proteins | sample 011ome_25_FD_179952 | JGI IMG/M metagenome (GOLD analysis project Ga0255752, IMG submission 179952) | Coastal salt marsh microbial communities from the Groves Creek Marsh, Skidaway Island, Georgia - 011512CT metaG (version 2) | ecosystem: Environmental > Aquatic > Marine > Intertidal zone > Salt...
TTCATTTCAAGAATGCGATCCGGGGTTCCTATTTTGGACACCGTGACAAGAAAGTGCGTGGTGGAACAAATAGGTCCTAAAACATTCCGAATCATCTTGACGCAGGGATTGAACCGCCAGATACGCCGCATGTGCGAGTATCTAGGGTATAGAGTGACAAAACTTAAGCGCGTACGCATCATGAACATCACCCTTGACCTTGCTGTGGGGCAATGGCGTGATTTGAAAAAACACGAGTTGGCGGAATTAAACAAACTTTGCGAGGACAGCTCGAAAACACATCGATAGAATGAGCCCAGATGTAATTTACTTATTAGTGAATACCCTGGCGTTGGTGGCTTGGATAGCATTGTCTATAGCTCCATACAATGCACAAGTACAGAAGTGGGTACTAGGTGGCGTAGTGGTGATACTAGCTGGGCTTTATGCCATACTCTTTGTAGGTTCATTTGATGGGGCTATGATGAATGAATTAGCCACATTGGACGGATTGACGGCCCTTTTTTCCAATAAACAAGCAGTAATCCTGGGCTGGACTCATTATCTAGCATTTGATCTTGTAGCAGGAATATATATCGTGCGCAATGCACAAACTCACGAGATTTCCTCGAGGGCCATTCTACCGTTTTTATGGCTCACATTCATGGCCGGTCCATTGGGTTGGTTGATGTATGTTGTTTTCATAGTTGTGAAGACTAAGGTTTACGAGTTTTAGTTCTAATGTGGGTACAATCAATTCTAAGAGAGAGGCATTTATATTGAAATAAATATTACCTTGTTGGAGAACTTTAAACCTTTATTTCGATGAAAAAATTATTTATTTCTGTCTTTGCTATTTTAGCATTAACGATGATGACGAGTTGTTCAAGTTTTCGACCGTCAGTGTTCAACCTTACAAACAGTGAAACACAAGTAGTCTTATCCGAAAATAATTTCGAGACTATAGGCAGAGTTTCAGGAACAGTTACTGCTCGATATATTTTTGGAATAGGCGGACTCTTGAGAAAAGGCCTAGCGGGTGAAGCCACTGCCAAAATGTATAATGAAGCGAATTTATCGGGTTCACAAATTATAATTGACAAGCATATTGAATTCAAAACTAATAACTTAATTCCAGGCGTTTGGGGATCTATTAAAGCCACAGCAACGGGAACAGTGATAGAATTCAAATAGAATTATTTATTTCAATTGATTTAAGTGGAGTCTACTTCTAGACTCCATTCTTTTTTTGCTAAGTTTTTACCCTAAAATTCTGTTAGAACCAGGAAGAAGATTTTAAAAAACGTTTCCCAATAAACGGGTTGAATCTGTGCGAATACAACAAAAAATATTTTCATTAGAGATTTTTTTCGCTTCGCTGAAAAGAACCCTAAGGGGGACCGCTCCAACTCACCTGAAAACCAGTTCGCCTTCGGCGTCTTTTACTTTTCTATAACTTATCCGCTCACTGAAGCAAGCTTCATTCGCGTTAAGGCATAAAAAAAAACCAGCGCATTGCGCTGGTTTTTAGGTGTTTTGGCGGAGAAAGAGGGATTCGAACCCCCGGTACCTCTCGGTACGCTGGTTTTCAAGACCAGTGCATTCGACCACTCTGCCATTTCTCCGGTGGAAGGCGTGTTGCTTCCTAAGTGGGCGGCAAATTTAAACAGGATTTGATGTTATGCAAGGGGAAATATGCAATTATATTTGGGGCATGGGGATCAAAAGACTTTTCATTGCGATCGGGATGGTCGTTGCCGGCAGCGCGGCGGGGCAGGGTGTACGCTTTGGTTTACAACCTGTAGCCTATACAAGCGCTCAAGGAACACCTTATGTAGATGTTTATAGCACGCTGGATGCGAGTACGTTGGCCTATGCGATGGCGGCGGATAGCTCGTGGAGCGGATCGTTGGTGGTTCGCTTGAAGATGGGTGATAAATGGGATGCCTTGGTCTTCGACTATAATTCACAGGACAGTGCCTCGGGAGCGCCTTTATTGTTGCAAAAAAGTGTAATGGCCTTTGAAAATTGGATCCCAGTACCGGTGGAGGTAGTGCTCAGAGACGAGGTGAGCGGACAGGAGTGGCGGTACGAGGATACGTTGACCTTAGAATCGGAGGGACTATATCTGTCGCCTGCGCTGTTATTAGATACACTCGAAACGGAATTGGACCTGTATCAAAAATCAGGTACTTCAGTGGTACCCATGGCTAATCTGGGGATGCCTTTGTATACGAAAGCTGATGTGGCGTGGTATGCGGAAGTTTTTGTGGATTCAGGGCAATACGTGTTGCGATACCAACTTTCGGATCTCTCGGGCCAATTAGTTCCTGGGACCTACGGATTTAAACGTTTGGAGGTCGGAGTGAACCCGTTAAAGATCCAGTACAACATGGAAGGGGTGCTCAGCGGGACCTATGCGGTAGCGCTGGAAGTACTCGATGTAAAGGGCAACGCGGTACAACGCAAGGAGACGGCGTTCCAATGGTTTGATGAAAATATGCTCTCAAAGTGGGAGGTTGATGGCCCCACCTTGGATAAAGAAATGTTTGAAGCACGATGGGGAAATTGGTCCCAGATCCAAGACTACCTTGGGATGATTGCGCCCATTGCAACGCTTTCGGACCGCCGTATTTTAATGAACCTGAAGGACCAACCGGATACGGCCCTGGCAGCCAAATTCATCGCAAATTTCTGGCAAAACAAGGCGCCGGAGAATCCAGAAGGGACTTGGAAAGGCTACCTGGCCATTATCGAAAAGGTAGATCAAGAGTTCGGTTCTAAGACCATGAAGGGCTATAAAACTCAAATGGGGCGCGTGTTCCTGCAATATGGTGCTCCGTCGTTGGTGGAGGAGCGTCCCTTTGACGGTAAAAATTACCCGTACCAAATCTGGCAATACGACCAGCTCAAGAGCCCAAGCACGCCGACTCAACAAAACCAAGTATTCATTTTTGTCGATCAGGAATTGGTCGGTAGGCAATATACCTTGCTCCATAGTAGTGCCATCGGTGAGATTAAAGACCACAAATGGCAGTACCACCTCAGTCGCCACACCAACGCAGGCCCAGATATCGACGCCACCTCGACCAAATACGGCCGCGATAATTTCGGCGAACGCATTTCAAATTCGTTAATCATTGGGAACCAGGGAACTTGGTTCGATATGTACAACAACTAGTGGAGAAGATTGCCGTCGTCATATTGAATTGGAACGGGCGCGCGCTGCTAGAGCGCTATTTGCCTGGAGTTGTGGCCCACAGCGACCCGCATCCGGTGTATGTGGTGGACAATGATAGTTTAGACGATTCTAAGGAGTATGTGGTGTCCAATTTTCCCCAGGTCCAGTGGATCCAAACAGGAGAGAACCTCGGCTATGCCGGAGGATACAACAAAGGATTGGCCAGTATCCACGAACCTTATGCCGTCCTCTTAAATAGCGACGTTCGTACCACTCCAGGATGGCTCAACCCTATCGCCGATCATTTTGCAGCACACCCAAATTGCGCGGCCCTACAACCAAAAATTCTTTGGGACCGCCAACCGGACTCTTTTGAATATGCCGGTGCCTCCGGAGGATTCATCGACGCCCTAGGCTATCCCTTCTGCCGTGGCCGCATCTTGCACCACCTTGAATCCGATATCGGCCAGTACAACCAACCGCGTAAAGTCTTTTGGGCTACCGGTGCCTGTTTGGCGTTGAAGACCAGCGTCTTTAAAGAGCTCGGCGGTCTAGATCCTATGTTGTTCGCGCACATGGAGGAAATCGACCTGTGCTGGCGCATGCAACGGGCAGGATATGATATTTGGGTACAACCCGAGAGCACCGTCTTCCACTTAGGAGGGGCGACCTTGCAAATGGATTCCCCGAGAAAGACCTTCTTGAACTTCCGCAACAACTTATCCATATTAGTCAAGAACCTTCCGCACCACCAAGCGATGGCGCTCGTATTCGTGCGATTGATCCTCGACGGTGTGGCTGGATTTAAGTTCCTGTTCGAAGGCAAGCCAAAGCACACCTTTGCCATCATCAAAGCGCATTTTGCGTTCTATGGTAGGTTCTCAAAAATCCAACGTGCGCGGGCCGCTACGGCCAAGCATCCGTTTAAAAAGCTAAGTGCCCTCACCGGCACGTATTCCGGCAGTATGGTCTGGCAGGTATATGCCAAAGGCAAATCCAAGTTTTCCGAGTTCTATTAGCACATGTGGCCTTCGTTGAAGGGAGAGCACTGGGACAGCGTACTGGACCGGCTCGCAGCAGATGATTACGCCATCATTGATTCATTCCTCCCACAAAATGTCCTGGATAGGATAGAGGCGACGTTCGATGCTGTAGAAGCGGAGGATCGGTTGCATGCGGCAAAAATTGGTCACGCATCAGAAGAACAACGCATCTCCGAAATCCGTAGTGATTACGTCCACTGGCTGGACCGCGAACGAGACCTCGATCTAGAGCCTTTCTTCACCGGTATCGACGATTTACGTATGGCTGTCGGGCGCGCCATGTACATCAGCCTGTTGGGCTATGAATTCCATTTGGCTAAATACCCTCCCGGGGCCTTCTACAAAGCGCATCTTGACCAGTTTGACCACCGCGATAACCGTCAGCTCAGCTTGGTCATCTATCTCAACACAAGCTGGCAACCCGGCGACGGCGGCGAACTTAAAATCCACGGCGATCGACCCGCCATTGTGGAGCCACGCTACAACCGTGCCGTCCTTTTTCGCAGTGACCGAGTCCTTCACGAGGTCCTCATCGCCCACAAATCCCGCCGAAGCCTTACCGGCTGGCTCTTGAAGCGTCCTTCCTCTGTGGCCGTCTTGGGATTATAAAATCTCATTTCTGAACCAGGAAATTATTTTCAAGGCCCTTTTTCACTTTAAAACACGCAAAACTTCTCAAAAACTTCATTTCCTGAGGAGCAGCGCGCGCGTGAACTTGCCTTAAATTGTAGTTCAACAAAATCAATTTGTATGAAACGCCATGTGCTCTTTTTCTTCTTGCTCCTAGCAGGAACCCTGAACGCGCAAACCTTGACACAAACCATTCGTGGGACTGTCGTGGACGCCGAATCTAAATTTCCATTGGCCGATGCCATGGTCATTTGTGATAATCAACAGGCCTTTTCCGATGAATATGGCCAATTCTCTGTCGAAGTAGAAATAGGCCGCAAAGTTGTCGCCGTGCAGCTCTTCGGATATGAGCCCAAGAGCTCGGTCGTAGAACTCAACTCCGCCAAACAAGCCGTAATCCGAGTAGAACTGACCGAAAGCACCGTGAAGCTTGACGAAGTAGATGTGGTTGCCACGCCTCGTGGAGATGTGAAAAACGAGATGGCCGTGGTGAGCGCCCGTAAATTCTCGGTAGAAGAAACCAACCTCTATGCAGGTTCTCGTGGAGAGCCCGCGCGTATGGCGACAAATTTTGCTGGGGTACAGGGTTCTGACGATTCACGCAATGATATCGTCGTCCGTGGAAATACTCCGGCCGGTATCTTGTACAGATTCGAAGGCATCAATATTCCAAACCCCAACCACTTCGCCATTCCAGGTACCGGTGGGGGACCCGTAACCATCTTGAACAACAAATACATCCAAAGTGGTGATTTCTACACTGGTGCGTGGCCAGGCGAATACGGCAATGCCATCGCCGGGGTCTTTGACCTAGAAATGCGCGACGGTAATAACGCAACGCCGTTTGAAGGAAGCTTCCAGTTCGGTCTTCTTGGGGTAGAATTAATGGCAGAGGGAAGGTTAGGTGAGGAGAAGCCTAATGCACCTTCTTACCTCATCCTAGGCCGTTACTCCACCCTCAGTATGGCTACTACGCTTGGTATTCCTTTAGGTACCACGGCTATTCCAAATTATGCCGATGGTGCATTCCGTTTCAGCTTCCCTCAAAAGGACGGTTCAAAACTGAGCATCTGGGGAATGGGCGGTACCTCTAACCTCGTCATTGATATCACAGGTACAGATGGCGATATTATCACTGGAGAATTTGAAAGCTATGGTACCGTTGACCGCGATCAGTACTTCGATACCCACATGGGAGTAGTCGGAGCAACGTACAACAATCGCCTCTCACCGAACAGTTATGTAAAAAGCGGTGCTGCCGTTTCACGTTCTGCCATCCATGCCTTGAACAACAAGGTATTTAGAAGTGTAGATTCTTCGAATGTAGATGAGTTGCGCTGGCGCGTAGATTCTTCTCCGAAAATCCTCAATTACTGGTATTACGAAACCAAGATTCATGGCTATAGCCATTACACTAAAAAGATCGACGCTCGTCAAAGCTTGAAAGCCGGGGTGAACGTGGATTACGTAATGGTGGACTATTTAGATTCTACACGTATCGTGAATGGACTCACAGGGGTGATTTCAGATTGGGAATTCCCGTGGGGTACCTCAGCGGGTACTTCTTCAACAGACGGTTATGCCATCGTTCAGCCGTTTATCAGCTACAAGAATAGATTGACGGATGATTTGACCATGACGGCCGGATTGACCGCACTGTATTCGAACATTAATAACAATTCTTTGAGTCCAATTGAGCCGCGACTAGGATTGAACTACGATCTGGATAAGAACAACAAACTGTTTACCGGTGCAGGCTACCACAGTCAGATGCAGAGCAGTTACTTGTACTACTACCGCGGCTCTCAAGCGACGCCACAGGCCATTGCAGATGGAGTATATGGTACGGAATACAATAAAGGCATGGGACTGACTAAGAGTGCGCACTTGGTTGCAGGTTGGGAGCACAACTTCGAATATCCCGTACGCATCAAATTGGAGACCTATTACCAATACTTATGGGATGTGCCCGTAGAAATGATTCCATCTTACTTCTCTTTAGTGAATGGCGGTACTGGCTTTGGACGTCTATGGGCAGAGCCATTGGAGAATGGAGGTACAGGCCGAAACTACGGGGTGGAATTCACCGCTGAGCATTACTACCGCAACGGATTCTATAGTTTGTTTACCGGTTCATTGTTCGACGCGAAATACAAAGGCTCTAAAAATATGGCAGCTGCCGGTACAGGCTCTGCAGATGATATATGGGTGAACACCACCTTCAATGGACGTTATGCCTTCAACTTTATTATGGCAAAGAACTACCAGTTGAGTAAATATGGAGTGTTGAACCTTGGTACAAAGGTGAGCTCCATCGGTGGACGTTGGTTCGGGGATATTGATCCTACGGCCTCTGCCATAGGTTCGGAAATTGAATTCTTTGATGATCCTACCTTCAACAGCAATCAATACCGTCCGTACTTCCGTCTAGATTTCAAGGTGGGGTACAAGTGGAACTTCATGAACCTCGCGCACGAGTTCGCTTTGGACATTTCCAACATCACCAACAACAAGAATATCTTGACCTTGACCTATTTGCCGGAAACGGGTGAGATCGCTGAGAATTATCAGCTTGGACTCTTCCCAGTCTTCTATTACAAGATGGATTTCTAAGAATATAGAAAGAATGAAAAGCCCCGCTCGAAGCGGGGCTTTTTTATGCTTAAGATTTACGGTAGAACCGGTGCACTACCTCATCGTGTTCGATGCTAAAGAAACCATAATGTGAGGCGTAGGTGATCTTTGGATTTGAAGGTACCTCGATCTCATTGTTGGAGTAGAGGGCTTCATGTTCTAATTGGCCCGTTTTATCAAACTTCTTACCCTTAAAGGTGTGGCCGTCCACTTCGCTGATATCAAACCAAGCACCTTCTCCCAGACCTCCCAACCATTGGGCGGAGGCAGGCAAGCTAGAGGGACGCTCAGGTTCTGCAATATCCCCGTGAATGCTATCGTCGGGGCGAGAATCCGTGTATTTGGTAAAGGCACTTTCTAACAGACCCGCACTGAGATCAGCCATGCTGTGTCGACGGCTTTTGTCCAAGAATTGCAGTGTGCCGCCTTCAAAACTGTAAATAGTATCTTGAGTCTTGGCCGCGACCACATTAAACAAGGGCGTAGGGCGAACCGTCAATGGATATTTAAGCTTTGTGCCTACGGTACCGTCTTCACTCGAAGCTTTGATGGTTTCCGTCACGTAGCGGGCGCAGTTGCTAGCGCTCTTATACAGACCGTTGTACGGGAAATAGCCCTTCATGACCATTTCATCAGCGTACTTCTTGGCCTTGATGTAATCTATGGATTTACTTACAGAGAAAACCAAAGGTCCAACACCGTGCGTGTATTTTGCTTTGCGTTCTAGTTCCGCAGCGATCTCTTCTACATTCATCAAATCCTTTTCCTCGTTAAACACTGCTTTGGTGCTCAACGCCAGTTCAGGATCGGTGTATTTACTGCGCGCACGCCCAAAACCACGTGGAGTGATGTAGCGGCCAAAGTCATAATAAATGACTTCGTGTGTTTGTGGATTTATCAAACAAACCGCAGCATGACCTACTCTAAAATTTAGATTCTTGATCAATCCCGCCTTTCGCAAGAAAATTGGGAGGCTCTCATCTGCTCGCGCAGTACACTGAGGCCAAGCAATAACAATGGCAGTATCTAGATAAGACATTCGCTGAGAATAAATCTAAGAGTAAAAATAGGGTAAAAACCAAAAGTTAAATTCTGGTTAACCCATCATTTTTAACAATTCATCATAGTCACCAACGGTACAGTCCGCGCCTGCTCCGCGAAGCTCTTCGTCGGTCTTACTGGTTCTCACGCCAACGACCATGGCACCACATGCTTTTCCAGCAGCAACACCGGAGGAGGTATCTTCAATTACCCAAAGCCTATTTGGCTCAAGATTTAGGGGTTCCCAAGGTTTTAAGCACTCCAAGAAGATGTCGGGATGAGGTTTGCCACGTTCCACACATTCGGCACTGCGCCAATGACTTAAGTAGGGATGTAGTCCCAACGCTTCAATGACAAAACGAGCATTTTCCTTGGTGCCCATGGTCCCTACAGCCATGGGAATACCGAGTTTCTTAAGACGATTTAAGAAGGCCATTAGGCCGATGACGGGCTCTACAAGTGGCGCGTATAATTCTCGATACTTGGCCTCCTTTTCTTCAGCAATTCGCTCGGCATCTTCCGCAGAAGTAGGCCCAAAATATTTCTGACAGATCTCAAAATTTGTCCCATGCAGGTCGGCGATAATGGCTTCTCTTGATGTAGGACCGCCATATTTTGTTGAAATAGCCAACCAAGCATCAATGTGCACATGGTAGTTATCGACAAGCGTGCCGTCCATGTCGAAAATGACATATGCAGGTGGGGCCAATTTTTTCATCTATGGCAATGAGAATATGGTATACTCGTCCAAATGCAGCGTACCTGTTGGTAATCGTGTGAAGGTTCGCAAGGTCATCGCACCCGTAGGTACTTCTCGTCCTTCAGCTTGTGGATCCCAGCATTGGGTAGCGGGACCCGAGAATAATTCATTCCCCCAACGGTCATAAATAGCATAGGAGGTACGTTCAGGCATAGAGCTCGTAATGCAGTACTGGTCATTTACCCCATCACCATTTGGGGTAAATGCCGTAGGGACATACATCAGCACATCATCCAAACAATCCACTTCCAGGACGCTATGAATGGTATCTAGATTATTACAGCTATCAATAGCGACCAGGGTAAGCTCATGCACGCCCGCAAAAGGGAAGAGGGTATCCAGGCTCGGCTGCATGTAGGTCGCACCGCCCAATTCTAATGAGATGAACGCCGTGTACCCGTGCGCCGTCAGCGTATAGTTAGGACATCCATATCCTTCGTCGACATAGGGCTCAGGAATTAATCGGAAATACAAACTATCCTCGGAAATACACCCATTGATGTCGGTAGCGACATAGGGATACCAAGCGGTGCTGTCGAGCTGAATGACAGTTGTATGAGTATCTAGGGTCGTCCAATACAGATCGGTCAATACAGGCGAGCTGAAATCCACAACCATAGAATCACAAAATGCCGTATCGCGGTACGGCGGATCGAACAAAGAACCATTTTTAAGGTAAATGCTATCGGTGAATTGGCAATCGCCTAAATCCACCACCACCCAAAGCCAGCCGCTTTGATTCGTTGAGGTGAAAGCCGCTGTATCACCATTGGACCAATTATAACTCAATCCTGCCGTCGGATTATTCACCTCCACCATTGTCGGCTGAGATAAACAAACGCTGGTGGTATCATCCGTTATTGGCTCATAAGTTGTCCCGTAGTAGTCAAAATCGAAATAAATAGAATCCGTGCTGCCGCGGTCGTCCTCAACTACCACCTTAATTTTCACAGGCCCAGTGTAGGTCGGGTCTATGATCGCATGTAAAATAGTATCGCGCGCGTTGGAATCCACCACCGTACCCGTACCCGTCATTAGCGTATGGGAGAGCACCGTAATACTATCCACACACGAGATATATCCAAAATACAAGGGGATCGGTGTGGCACACAAAGCGCCAAGGGGCACATCCGTCACGGGCTGCGCATAAAACGGATCCAACAATTTAAGATCATCATCAAAACCGCTGATATATCCATAAAGTCCTGTAGAAGTGCCCTGTCCAGCAAGAATCCCAACGTGGAAGGGCGTAATGCAATCCAAGGTAAAGTTGTTTGTCAAGGTGTTCGGGCCTATGTACACCCCCGACCAATTAGGATCATAGGTACTCTGCTGCACCGTTATACCAGCGTTCCCACTGACCGGATTACCATTGTAGTTCAAGTTCGCCACAGCACTCGAAGGAATAGTAACCAATGCTGAGGTCGCCAAACCGGAAGCTCTATTGTATCGGATGAACGTCGATCCTGTACAATCCACGTGAGGAATCTGCGCCATGCCCTGTTCCGGATCGTGGCTGGTGGTTCCAGTAGTGACTTGGAATACATAAATAGGCTTCGTACTCTCAATCACAAAAGGCTTTCCAGGCGTATTGGCATTCCCTGTCATGCTGTACGTTCCCGCATCTCCAGGCCCGCCGTTGGTCAAGATAGCGGTCCCATCTACGGTGATGTAGGTGCTATCTTCAGTGGCAACATACATGAAATAATCATTGGGGTGGTAGGCCATACCTCGCAGCACCACATGTTTGGTGCCCAAATGTTCAACAGGAGTCACCTGATCTATTCCCGCATCTGCATTATTGGCCGAGGCATTCTTCAGGTGATTCCCGCCAGCCGTCACCGCAATAGGTTTATCGGCCGTAACATGTGTTCCCAACAACACATCATCATCTTGCATCTTGGAAACCCAACTCTGCCCAGCATCCAAGGTGAATACCACACTGTCGAGCCCATTGTCAAACTGGTTATTCGCCGGCGCTTTAAACTTAATGTTTGTGCTGTCTTCCGTAGCCACCACACTGATGTAGTGCATTCCTTTATAGCCAGCATAATTGCCCGAAACCGTAGAATTAATAAGGGTTTGTGACCCCACGTAAAACTCAGTGCCCAAAGCATTGCGCCCTTTCGCGGTAATAATTTCTTGATTGTACGGATCCAGAATACGTTGAGTGATGGTCACCGGATTCGTGGCCTCGACAAATAAGGCATCTTTATACCGCTTTTGATTGGTCCAATTCAGTTCTCTCGCCCCGTATGTACTATTCAATCCCACCACAGGCGTAGTAAAACTGATTGTTCCAATATTGTTCGAGGTAACAATCATCGTTTGGGAAAAGCTCGTATCGCTATTGTATACCCAAACCGAAGAAGAAGGAGAGGTGGTGCTGATGTACAGATAGATATCATGATCCCCAGCTTCCCATTCATAGAGTGGAGGAAGCACGAAGTAGGTATCACTTTGCGCCCTCGCTAAGAACGTTGATACTAAACCTATGAGAATCAGTAGTTTTTTCACCGCCATAAAGGTAGTGTAATTGGGACACTTTCTTGTTGTGCAGGAACCTTTTCCGGGCTACTTTTACACCACTTATGGAGAGGTGCCTGAGTGGTTGAAAGGGCCCGCCTGGAAAGCTGGTATAGGGGCAACTCTATCGAGGGTTCGAATCCCTTCCTCTCCGCATACCTAGGGTACCAAAATGTACCAAAATGCTCGAAACCAACGTTTTGGGCATTTTTTTTTGCCCAAAGGGGTGTACCAAAATAGCCCAAAATGTACCCCTTATGGGCTGCTTAGCGGGTTGCTTTTTTGGAATGTAAAAAAACGCAACCCAGCAATGGGACAAAAAAGAACATAATGGTATTGATGTTCAATGATTTGCGAGTAGGTTTTTTCGTCTAAGTTTACCATTTTTGAATTGGGAATGGGGGGCTTAATTAACGTTAAAGGGTAGGAATTGCACGGCTTTGTCCCACTAGTGGAACCAGAACTCAGTTCAATCAAGATTTCGGTGCGGGGTTAATTCTTCGACCTTTTCTCCAGAATGTCTACTCAGAAACCCTTTGAAGGAAACTTCAGAGGGTTTCTTCGTTTTTAGCATCGTAGTAATTGTCAATAATCGCTAAAACTGTGTCGCTAGCTCCATTACAAAACTAGTGAGCCCGAAAAGCCCCATCGAGTTATTTTACTTTTTGAAGTATTCTATTTCAAAAGGGAACTTCTTTAAGTTGGATTCTACCACAACCCAAATAATCTGATCAAAACCCGACATTGTTGTAATGAATTCTTCTTCAGACTCCCAAGCATAGTACTTTCTTAAATGTGCACCCTGCTGTTGAACTTGGGGGCCATGTATAGTTCTGTTGTAATACCAGAACTGACTTCCGTTTGCAGCATGATTGAGCAGCCCAGCACGAAGCAGACCCCATGCATAGCTATCGCCAATGATTAATACTTTGGGTGGCAAAGCTATGGAGTCCCAACGCCGCGAAAAATGAACCGATGGATCATCTTCAAGGTCAAAGATCAAGTTCATGCTTTCTTCAATGTCTTCCTCGGTACCATAAGGTTCGCCTACTGTTGTATCCTTAATGTGGACTTGTATTCCCTGTATTCCCTCAACAATTTCTTGGGTCATCACCATATTGGCAGCTTCCGACCAATGCACGCTATTTCGAGGGTAGGTAGTGTATAGTGCATTGGGATTTTCCCTGAAGCGACG
>Ga0255752_10005056_pt1 | contig 12969 bp, 14 predicted proteins | sample 011ome_25_FD_179952 | JGI IMG/M metagenome (GOLD analysis project Ga0255752, IMG submission 179952) | Coastal salt marsh microbial communities from the Groves Creek Marsh, Skidaway Island, Georgia - 011512CT metaG (version 2) | ecosystem: Environmental > Aquatic > Marine > Intertidal zone >...
GACCGTTTCCCGCCACAAGCCCATATATTTACCAAGAGCAAGCTGAATTGGGTCAATTTGGAAGGTAGCACGCCTTGCTTTGAAGCATTTTACAACAAAAAAGAACTACTTTCGGAAAAGAGTTTGAAGAGAAGACAAGCTATTGGTTGGTGAGTAATAATACGATGAGGATAGGTCTATGGTGAGGTTCTAATAACAACCACCGCCAATGCCTAACACATGCAAATGCCCATATCTGTGAGTTATACAACTGACCCCACAAGCAACTGATAGTGGTTAACAGTGTGAACACCTAATCTGTGTAACTAGCTGTGTATATTATACGTAGGTACTGGGGGTGTCCCTGCATACCCCCTTGTAACATATGCACATGACCTAAGATGGCATAGGCAAGTGAAGGCAGTTAGCTGCCATATACAGAGTAAGTATATTATCACTTACCATACTCACTTTCCCTATACTCAGAACGAACTCTGTAAACAGCATAAACATACCTATGCACTAGCATCATTCCATTACCCGAAGATTTCCATGTAACCCACATAACTGCCCACAGACAGCTATAAGCAGTCTGGGTGATACATTTAACTCAAGCACTGCTAGTGCCTGTCAGTGAATCTCACAGAGCCATTGAGGACATGTTTATGGGGCATGTAAGGGTGTTATTTCGCCAAGCACTTAACTGATGTACAAACTGATGTACATATCGTGCCTGTTGACAGTGATGCACAGAACTGTAACCTATTGATATTACCTACAACAGGTGGGGCATTGGTGCTGTACATGAGAACTAACCCTCATCACCCGCTCCATATATCTCATCATATCATGTGCTAACACATTGATTTGTAGGCATTATGCAATGTCTGCGAGGTGTGGTGATGTACAGATTGATTTATCTTACCTCATTGTTCCTTTATAGTTATGTGTCTGTTGGATTTGCATCCAGTGTTTATGATGAAATGTATTCTGAATGCCTTAACGAATTTGGAACTATCAATAATGGTATTGTATTGGAATGCGCAGGAAGAGTAATTGACAAAGCTGATAAAGACTTGAGTGAGAAAATTGAAACCTTGAGACAAACCAGATTATCGGAAGATTTTGATAGGTTTCTCCTTAGTCAGAAAAATTGGGAACAATACATGGAAGTCCAATGTGATTTGCAAGGCATTTATGTTGGTTCACCAATGTTTGCGTATTGTCCAATGCAAATGTTGATTAATCGGCATGGGGACATAGACCTCCTACTTGAAAGTTTAGATTATTAGAAAATAGTATTGACTGATGATAAACCTCTATCACTTATATAAAGTATTAGTTTTTCTTTTTCTTATTTCTCTGGGTTATCCATGTTTAGCAGACAATAACTCCTCTTCTTTTGATATTGTTGCATCACCAGTCTGCAAAAACTTCAAAGGCGAGTCTGTTATCTTCAAAAATATCAATGACTCGAACGCACCTAGTGCGGCAGGAATGGCAAATAGAAATGAAGATGGATTGCCTGTTATTTATCGGTTTAGTTATCACAAATCCCCAGAGGCGCTTCAACGTTTTGTAGATTTACATGAATGCGCTCATCACCAAATAGGCGACATTGATTTGCCACATCCGCCTCGAAATAGTCCGGCGCATATGATGAACGAGAGCATTTCTGATTGCATAGCAACTCTTCGCATAAGAGATGAATATGATGAGGGGAAAAGCCTTCTGACGTTCACTATTGCTGGATTAAGTACCGCAATGAGTGAAATAGGTTTTCCAGCCTCTACTATAGAAAGCCGAATATCAAACATCTCAAATTGTTTTGAAAAAGATGTATCAGCAGAGGAATTTATTGATGGTGTTCTTGAACATCGTGAATTGAAAAAATAATCACTCAACTTTATTTGAAAACCCTCCCGCTCCATTTCCCCACCACATCGTGTGCTAACACATTGTAATTGAAGCAATTCAATTGGTTATATCAAATAATATATGGGAAATGGTGCTGGCGGAGAGGTATATTTCTCTGTGTAAGCACCATAAACCCCCTCACATCATGTGCTAACACATTGATTTGTAGGCATTGTGCAATGTCTTAACATGTTTTATTATCTATTATATTTAGTATTAGGAGACTAGGTCATGATGGGTGGGTCATTTGCAATATGGCAGATAATTATAGCTTTACTATTTTTATCTTACATTGTTCTTAACATCGTATTTCTTATCATTGTAAGCGTATCAAGTGTAAAAATTAGCAATAGACTGGATGAGTTAGTTAAGCAAAATGAAAACCGTTTAAACAGTAAAGAATGATTAATTTTCGCATAGAATAACTTGTTTCAAAATATCCATAGTTCTTTCTAATTGATACCCATCGCCATAAGTTTCGCCTATGGATTGCTTTGACCATCCACCTATTTGGTTAATCATGTCTGACGGACAGTTCACTGCTCTGAGCCTGTCTCTCATAGAGTGCCTGAATGAGTGGATAACATAGTCACTACCTGCCACTTGCTTGAGCCATTTGTTAAGGGTTGCACTTGCTGAGTTTGAGTGGGTGGTTACCCCATCACAGTATCTGGGGAAGAGGTAAGGAGATGTAGAGGCATGTACGGCTTGCTGTGCTCCCCAGAGTGAACATCCCACTAGTGGCAGCTTTCTCTGGCTTGAAGGTGTCTTGAGCCTTCTCCACGGATGCTGACTGATATCTACATAAGGTATCTCTTCATTGAGATGGATATCCTCAACAGCTAAACCAGCCGCTTCTGATAGCCTCATGCCAGTATCACTGATAAGAGCCACAAGCCATCTAGGGTCATCATTGGCTTCCATGCATCTCTGCTGAATATGCTTAAGCACATCATTCGGAATAGGCTTACGTCTGGTCACATCATCTCTATCAGGCATGAATGTCCCACTGAAGGCATTCTTGCCTTCTATCCCATGCTCCTTCATCACAAGGTTGATGATAGAACGAACAGAAGCAAACACCCTTTTTACCGTATTAATATTCATGCTCTTCTCAAAGCACCAGTCTCTGAACTTGGCAGCATCAAGGGTTGAATATGATGTGATAGGTCTGTTGCCCAAGACCTTTGCTACATATTCACTATTCCGTCTAGCTGTACGAACAAAGATACGGTCATTGTTACCCTTGATGGAAAGGTACATATCCACTGCATCCAGCATAACAGGGAGGTGTATTCCACATCATCTGTCTTCACGAGATGGATAGCAGGGATGTCCATTTGCTGCAGGCGAAGACCAAGCCAATAGTCCTCAAGCCTCTGTGTCACTGACTGTGCCGCACGGACAGCATTAGCATATGATTTGGTCTTCAAGCTGAAGGACAATCTATCAGAAGCATAATGCTTCTTCACATCATAGGGGACACGTCTAGTGTAATAGTAAACCCCATCTCTGTTGGACACATAACGAACATCAGAATTGTACATCAATCTGTACATCACCACACCTCGCAGACATTGCATAATGCCTACAAATCAATGTGTTAGCACATGATATGATGAGATATATGGAGCGGGTGATGAGATTCGAACTCACGACCCTTACCTTGGCAAGGTAATGCTCTACCCCTGAGCTACACCCGCATCCGAGCCCTGCAATATAATGCAAGTCGGGATGGACGCAAGCGAAAAATGATCTGTCAGTAATGAGATGTCTTTGTCATGACTGATGGCTGTGATGTGACTTCCCCAGAACAAGGTGATGACGGCGATCTACGCATTCAATGCGGTGTGCAATCCAGTGATGATATAATCCTGTGTGGCGTCATCCAACCAAGCATGAAATGGCAATGCCAAAATACGATCACAAAGCTCGGCTGTTACCTCAAGGCCGCCTGTTTCAATAGGATAAGCAGCATAGGGGGGATGTTGATGAATACCTTGGGTGTAATAAATCGCCGTCGGAATGCCTTTTTGTTTCAGTGCTGCTTGGATTGTGTTGCGATCAGTCCCATTGGGCAGAAGCACACAATATTGCGCCCAGCTAGAGGTGGCGTCATTCGCTAATTTTTGTGGCGTAACAAGCCCAGCAAGCGCATCGTGATAACGATCTGCAAGAACCTGCCTGCGCTGAAGCTCATCTGGAAATATTGCTAATTTTTCCAGCAATACTGCCGCTTGCATCGTGTCCATCCGTGCGGTCATACCAATCCGATCATATTGATAACGGTTCTTGCCCATACCATGCACTCGGGCTGATTTGGTAATATCGGCTAAATCATCATCATCGGTGAAAACTGCACCACCATCACCATAACAGCCAAGGGGTTTTGCAGGGAAAAAACTGGTGGCGGTCATTTTGGCCATCTGCCCAACCACCTTACCATCACGCTGTGCCCCTATTGATTGGGCAGCATCATCAAGAACCCAAAGCCCATGGCTGTCCGCAAAATGATTAATCGTAACCATATCCGCGGCTTGACCAAAGAGCCCCACAGGGATAATGCCAACCACACGAATGCCTGCGGCTTGTGCCGCCGCCATTGCATCATCAAGCTTATGCGGATCAAGGGTAAAGGTTTCATGATCCACTTCTGCGAAAATGGGAACCGCGCCTAAGCACGGCATGACCTCAGCGCTGGCAGCGAAACTGAAACTTGGAACAATGACCCCATCGCCCGGCCGCAAGCCAAGTGCCATCAGGCAAAGCAACAGGGCATCGGTGCCGCTTGAGGTGCTGATGGCATGACGCGTTTTGGTAAATTGGGCTAATTTGGTTTCTAGCGCGGTGATCTCTGGTCCCATGATATATTGGCCATGGTTCAACACCTTTTGCAGGGCCTCATCAACCTGTGGGCGAATGTGTGCTTGCTGTGCCGCGAGATCAATAAAGGGGATCATATTGTCAGCGGAATAATGTGGCGACGATGTTGTGGTCATAATGCTTTCCTTAAACGGGCATTCCCTGGTGCGGTTCTATGGATACTAATGATAGTTGGATAGTTTTTGGCTGGCATGCTTTTCCATCTGATCCAGTAACCTTTGGACATATAGGGCTTCGGTCAGATCTGTTGGTGCTGGCTGGTTTGTTTTCACCATATTTATAAAGGCCTGCATTTCGTCTTTTAGCGGCTCCGACGGCGGCAATGGTATCGGTTCTGGCTCGCCGCATTCAAGATTGGGGGTATGCTTATCTCTTAGGATACGCATGGGATAGCGCGTCAATTTGCTTTCCCAAGGTTTGGTGTCATCAAACACCAATGAGGCTTCATCACCAACAATGGTCAAATTATGCACTTTGACGGGGTTCATCCAATTGGCCTGAATGGTAGCTGATACCCCATTAGCAAAACCAATTTGTGCTGTGACGATATCATCAATCCCAGGCGTAATATGGCTAATCATATGGCAGGACACATGCTGTGCCTCCGCCCCTTTGACCAGATGATAGATCATCGCCAAATCATGTGGACAAAGATCAAAAAGCGCAGATTCCGTGGCGCGTACCCGACCTGCAGCAAGCCGACTAGCACGGATATGCCGCATCTTTCCAATCTGGCCTTGTTCAACCGCCTTTGCACAGGCAATAAACGCCGAATGATAACGTAGCAAATGCCCAAGCATAACCTGCCGGTTAGCGGCAGCGGCAGCTTTGGCAATGGCTTCCGCATCTGCCAAAGTCAGGGCCAAAGGCTTTTCGATATAAATGTGTTTTCCCGCCTCTAGCGTAGCGACCGCCAAATCATGATGGCTAGGGGCTGGTGTCGCCAGCGCAACCCCATCGATATCAGAGTTTGCCAGAATATCGTCAAAGGACATCACTGCCACCCCATGCTGATCGGCAATATGCTTGGCGCGGTCTGGCTCGCTATCGCACATGCCAGCAAGAACCCCCAAATGCGCAAGATTGCGAGCAATATTTTGCCCCCACATTCCTGTGCCGATGAGGGCAATAACAGGCTTATCATTGGGTTGTTTAGACATGGTGTATTCAGCTTTCACAATCTTTACCATTGCTATCACGCAACTTTGGCGCGTGGTCAATCGTTGCATTTTGTTATATTCCGTGAATCCGATGGGAATAATGGTAATCTGTGCGACAAACCGCCACAAAGGCGGTGGCGCAATCCGTTGTTAATATTTCACAATTCGCAATATTTAAATCCAATACGCTAATATTGATCCCTTGAACGCTCTGCAAGTTAGGACCCTAATATGACAGCCCCTTTGCCTTATCATCCCAATGATCTGATGGCTGTGCTAGAAGAATTGGGTATCGTCGTCGCGAAGTTTTCTCATCCGCCGTTGAGGACAGTTGAAGATTCCCAAGCATACCGCCAAGGGATGCAGGGTGGCCATGCCAAAAACCTTTATCTGCGTGATCGGAAAAAGCGCAATTACCTTGTTGTTGCTGAAGAAACCCAACCGATTGATCTTAAAGTGTTGGCAACAGCAATGGAGGCCGATCGGCTGACCTTTGGTAGTCCAGACCGCTTGATGCAGTATTTGGGCGTGATACCAGGGGCGGTGACACCATTTTCAGTGATTAATGATCAGGCAGGTGAGGTGACGGTTTTTCTCGATGAAACCCTAGCTAATATGGAAAAGGCTAATTTTCATCCGCTTGTAAATGATCAAACGGTGACCATTGCAATATCAGATTTGATGCGATTTTTCTCCTACACCGGGCATTCGGTGACCATTCTGCCTCTTCAGAAATTAATGAAATAATTCTTGTGTTTAATGACTTGTCATTCTGAAAAGAAATACTATTTTAGAATTAAGGCCGGTATAATAATAAGTTCTTTTCCGGAAAATTAAGTCAATTTACATTTGGTAGAACATGGTTTCTTTAGATAAAGCCAATAATAGAGATATTTCTGGAATGGGTGTTGATGTCACAACCTCAACATTCATGAGTGAGGTTGTCGAAGCCTCACAACACCAGCCTGTTATCGTGGATTTCTGGGCGCCATGGTGTGGTCCTTGCAAACAGATGATGCCAGCTTTAGAAAAAGTAGTGGCCTCAACCCATGGCAAAGTGAAGCTAGCCAAAGTTAACATTGATGAAAATCAGGACATTGCCCAACAGCTTCGGGTGCAATCGGTGCCGACAGTATATGTGTTTGTCAATGGGCAACCAGTAGATGGGTTTGTTGGCGCAAAACCAGAATCCGAATTGCAGGCCTTAGTTAATCAATTAGTGGATCAGTCAGCAGATGGCGGCTCACCTCAAAGCTACCTTGAAGAGGCAGAACAGGCCATTGCGGCAAAAGATTTCGGCGCTGCCATCGGGGCTTTTCAGATGGTACTTCAGATGGAAGAAACCAATGAGGTTGCGATTGCAGGATTGCTCAGGTGTTTAATTGGGCTCAATGATCTTGAAGGCGCGCGTCAAATGTTGGACAGCCTCTCTGAGGAATTAACATCCACTGCTGCCATTGAAGAAGTAGCAAAGCGCCTTACCTTTGCTGAGAAAGCTGCTGAACATGCTGGCGCATTATCAGAATTACAGGCCGCCGTTGATGCAGAGCCTGAAAATATGCAGAAACGCTATGACCTTGCCATGGCCCAATTTGGGGCAGGAATGTCAGAAGAAGCCATCAATCATTTGTTGGATATGATAAGAAAAAATAGAAACTGGAATGGAGATGCGGCACGTCTCCAGTTGCTTGAAATATTTGCTGCATTGGGGCCAACCGCCCCTGAAGTCAAGGAAGGTCGAAAACAACTTTCATCACTTCTGTTTTCGTGAAGACGTTTTAAAAGTTTAACAAGTCCATCCCATGGAAGGATAATAACATGAAACGGAATTCGCTTGATCCTAATCTTGAGGATTTACCGGGCCTAATCCCAATATTTCCTCTTGATGGCGCTTTGCTCCTTCCCGGGGGCAGGTTGCCACTTAATATCTTTGAGCCGCGGTATCTTTCAATGATATCTGATGCGCTATCAACCCCGCACCGTTTGATTGGTATGATTCAAACAAACTCCAGCACGACCCAAGATGAAATGTCACCGATGTTGTATTCTGTTGGCTGTGCTGGACGTATTTCGAGTTTTGAAGAAACCTTAGATGGCCGCTATCTTATCTCGCTTGATGGTATGATCCGATTTAAAGTGACTGCCGAAGCAGAGGGGCGGTCTGATTATCGGCAATGCCATGTTGATTATCGGACATATTCTGATGATCTCCATGTTAGCGAGAAGTCATTTGATCGAAGCCGGTTGATGGTGGTGTTAAAGCGGTATTTCAGCATGAAAGGGTTTTCAGCAGATTGGGAATCGATTGAGGCCTGTGCGGATGAAAAACTCATCACAACTCTTTCTATGATTTGCCCTTTGCCTGTGGCAGAAAAACAAATGCTTCTGGAATCACTGGATGTTCCTTCCCGAGGCGAAATGTTGACGACTATGCTGGAAATGGAAATCCAGATGCAGTCGTCCAATAATAAACAACAAGGCCATGTCAGACACTGAAAACACATCACGTAAACTTGATCCCGCTCTCTTGGAAGTGCTGGTCTGTCCAGTTTGCCATGGGCCGTTGACTTATGATCAGGTTAATCATGAATTGATTAGCGAGCAAAGTGGTCTTGCTTATCCGGTTCGTGATGGCATCCCGATTATGCTGGTAGATCAGGCGCGTCGGCTGGATGGGGCATGATGATAAGCCAAGCTTGGCCATCGGAAATCCAACTATCACAAGACAAAAGGTTGCTGAGCGTCCGTTTTGATGACGGGCTTAGCGCTGAGCTTCCGGCCGAACTTTTGCGCGTGGAATCACCATCAGCTGAGGTTCAGGGGCATGGTAGTGGTCAAAAGAAAACCCCAGCTGGAAAACGAAAAGTCACTATCACCGCAATCGAAACCGTTGGACAATATGCTGTTCGTCTCGTCTTTGATGATGGTCATAACACAGGGATTTATTCATGGGAGGTTCTCTATCGGTTTGCCACCGATCACGAACACATGATGGGCAATTATCTTGACCGCCTCAAAGAACAAGGGCTTAGCCGTGATTAAACCACCTGCCACTGGCAAGTTTTTCTGCTAAGGCCTTAACAGGGCGAAGATTAGCCACTGCCATCCCCATTCCTGCCAATCGCCGCCGCCGCTTTCCAAAAGAAAACAGCATATTCAATCCATCTGTTGCCACGGTCATCATCGTGACTTCAGGCCATCGGCGCATAGCATAGGTTTTAAGCACATTGGCGCCGCCCATATCTGCCCCTGTATTTCCAGCGTCATTGATCACATCCATAAGGGTCATGATATCCCCAAGCGCCAGATTATAGCCTTGACCCGCCAGAGGGTTGATCGCATGACTAGCATCACCAAGCAACGCTAAACGCGTTGCCACAGGCCAAACGGCGTGTTGCGGAATAATGGGGAAAGCTTGTTTTGGGCTGGCTAGGCGTAATCCGCCAAACACCTTTCCACTAGCATCATCAAGAGCCATGGCAAAACGGTCATCATCTGCTTCCATCAGTTGCGCGGCGTCTTCGGTTTTCATGCTCCAGACGAGAGAGGCGAGATGCGGTTCAGGCATTGGCATCAAAGCCATAGGCCCGCCAGGTAAGAATTTTTGCCATGCTATATTCTGATGCGGCGCATCTAAGGAAAGGATTGCCACAATAGCGGTCTGATGCAGATTACGGGTAATAACCCGAATGGATGCCGCTTGGCGCAAAACGCTGTTTCTGCCATCAGCGGCAAGGATCAACCCTGCAGGAATAGATTCCCCCTGATCGGTGATCAGATTGGCAGCGCTATGACCAAAGATAGGGTGCTGAGGTTTGTAGTCAGTGATACGGGCAGTGGTGTGTGTAATCAATGGTGATGCTTCCACCAAAGCGTGTAAAGCCATGTTCAGATCACGGTTTCTGACCACCCAAGCCAAAGGACCGGTTTCAGGTTTATCCCAGTTAATCACCGCGTCTAACGGTTTTTCACGAGGGGTATCATCAGTAATCAAAATGCGGTCAATATGAGCCAATTTTTCTGCCAAAGGGGCATCGCCTGTAATGGTGTCCATCACCCCTAGGGATTTAAGAAACCCATACGCCACTGGGTTAATCGTGGTTGTGCGAAGCGCATCAACGCTTTCCTCATCATGGTGATAGAGCTGGACAGCATAACCATGATCTGCCAGAGCTAACGCCGCGGCATAACCGGTTAACCCGCCACCAACCACATGAATGCCATGCTTGCCTGATGCGAGAGAATGTTTAGACGCGGCCGTCATGAGTAGGACTCATCAGTGCGGCTAAGTTGCTTGACGGCCTCCATCATTATGGGCAAAAGGCTGCCACCAGAATAGAGAATGCCATGGCACCCTGCGGCGCTTGCCGCCGCCATATCGGTGTCACGGTCACCAATCATCACGCTTCGGCTAAGATCAATCTGATGGCGATTTGCCAAATCAAGGATCATCCCCGGTTTTGGCTTGCGGCAGGAACAATCCCTCATTTTGGGATCAATAGCCTTGGGATGATGCGAGCAGATAGCAATATCCATAATCTGGCCACCTTTTGCGGTAATACATTCACACATATGGGTATGAAAACGATGAACGGCCGCTATATCAAAATAACCAAGTCCGATACCGCCCTGATTGGTCACGACAAAAATGGGGAAACCGGACTGATGGGCGAACTTGATCGCATCGGCAGCATCTGGCATAAAGTCAAAATCCTCTACCCGATGTGGGTAGCCATGATCAATGTTGATAACACCATCACGATCCAAAAAGAGAGCAGGGCGAGGCTGAGGCATAACGCTAAACTAACCGGGATCAGCCCTAAATTTCAATAGCAATATCAAAGCAAGATAAGGTAACATGGCTTCATGGCGGAACAAGACGATAAGACCCCGATAATTTCACCGGTTATGACCGCATGGCTAAAGCGTATGGTTTTTAAAATAGCGGCTATTGGGCTTGCTGTTATTGGCGTCTGTTTATTTGCTATTTTGTTAAGTTATCATCCCTCTGATCCATCTTTTAATAGTGCTGCAGATGCTGATCCGGCTGTGTTGAAAAACATGCTTGGGGGATTTGGTGCTAATTTGGCGTCAATTCTGATCAATGCCTTTGGTTTTTTGGTATCTATAGCATTGGCGATCATCCCTTTGATTTGGGCGTTTCGGATGTGGCAGAACCGCTGGAAGGGTCGGCTTCTTATGCGGCTATATTTTCTCCCTTTTGTTCTGATCTTTTTGGCCACTTCGCTTAAAGCGTCGCATCTTTTTTTCGAAACAGGACTTAGTTTTGGGGCCAGTGGCGAGGTGGTTTATCATCTGCTTTTTGATTACAGCGTTCTAACGACGCCTTTGCTGGCCTCACCCGTTGTTATCACAGGTCAGCATATATTAGCATCGGTGCTTACTATCGTGGCAATAGCCGGCTATATAGTTGTGGCAACTGTTGGACGCAAAGAGCTTCAGATAGTGCCGCGTGGGGCAGGACTGATAAAATCCCTTATTCTGATGGTTTTTTCAGGGGCGTCTAAAGCTGGAAAAGCAGCGTCTGAACACCGCAAAACTAGCCGCAAAACTAAGCGCAAGACACCTTCTCCACGGCGTGAGCCTATTATCGTTGCGGCTGAGGATGAAACGGAGGCCTCAACGATTTCTAGTGCGCCGAAAAAGCGCAAACCGGTTAGCTCCCGCAAACAGGCTTCACTGGATTTACAAACCCCTGGCGGATATCGCCTGCCGCCAGTGGATTTATTGGCTGAACCTAATGAAGAAATGGTTGCCCCGGATGCTGAGGCCTTGGACAACACTTCGCGCATGTTAGAAGGGGTGTTGTCTGAATTTGGGATTGGCGGCAGTATTGAACGCGCCCGTTTTGGACCAGTGGTGACACGGTATGAATTAAACCCAGCCCCAGGAACCAAAACCCAACGGGTGATCAGCTTATCAGATGATATTGCAAGATCAATGTCGGCGCTATCCGTTCGGGTCGCCGTGGTGCCTGGCCAGAACACTATTGGCATAGAATTGCCAAACCAAAACCGCCAGACGGTTTTGATCCGGGATATTCTGGATCATGACAACTGGGGCACTAGCACCGCAACCTTGCCGCTAGCCCTAGGGATGGATATCGCTGGTAATCCGGTGGTAGCGGATATGACGCGGATGCCGCATCTGTTAGTGGCTGGAACAACGGGATCAGGGAAATCAGTAGGGATCAATGGCATGATCCTATCATTGCTTTATACCCATACCCCCGAAACCTGCCGACTAATTATGATTGATCCAAAAATGCTAGAATTGTCAGTTTATGATGGGATTCCCCATTTGCTGACCCCGGTGGTCACTGATCCTAGTAAAGCGGTGGTAGCGCTTAAATGGGCAGTGAGGGAAATGGAAAACCGCTATCGGAATATGGCAAAGCTTGGGGTGCGAAATATTGATGGTTTTAATAAGCATATCCAAGAAGCAAAACGCAAAGGGGAAACCCTGTCACGTCGTGTGCAAACTGGATTTGATGAGGAAAGCGGCCAACCAGTCTTTGAAGAAGAACAGCTTGATCTGAATGTGTTGCCTTATATCGTTGTTGTGATTGATGAGGTGGCGGACTTGATGCTGGTGGCAGGCAAAGATATTGAGGCGGCGGTTCAACGTTTGGCGCAAATGGCGCGTGCTGCGGGCATCCACGTTATTATGGCAACCCAAAGGCCTTCGGTAGATGTGATTACTGGTACAATTAAGGCGAACTTCCCAACCCGAATTTCCTTTCAGGTAACCTCGCGTATCGACAGCCGCACCATCCTTGGTGAACAAGGAGCAGAACATTTGCTTGGCCGAGGGGATATGCTGTTTATGGAAGGCGGTGGGCGCATTGTTCGTGTTCATGGCCCATTTGTCAGTGACAAAGAAGTTGAGAGCGTAACCACTTTTCTGCGTCAGCAGGGAGAGCCAGAATATGATGATAGTGTGACGACAGAAGCAGATGCCTCACAAGGGGATAATGGCATGGGTGATGGCGGCATGGGTGATGGTGAGG
>Ga0255752_10005060_pt1 | contig 12957 bp, 12 predicted proteins | sample 011ome_25_FD_179952 | JGI IMG/M metagenome (GOLD analysis project Ga0255752, IMG submission 179952) | Coastal salt marsh microbial communities from the Groves Creek Marsh, Skidaway Island, Georgia - 011512CT metaG (version 2) | ecosystem: Environmental > Aquatic > Marine > Intertidal zone >...
TTCAACATCTAGGTCGCCGTCGTCGTCTGTTAATTCTAACATCGAATTTTTAGCTATTTCGATGACTCCTATTCTTGCTTTTATGGTTCCATTTGTAACTAAATAAACTGGAAAGTATATAATATTTCGTTGAATAAATGTATGTTTTGCTTTACCAAGAACGACCAAAATTTGTTTACGATGTATGTCGAGTTCATATATTAATGCCTCATAGTCAATATCTTCAGGGTCAATATCCGGACTTTCTTTATAAAAAACCGTACTGTTAATATTTGAATACACCATTATACATACTGGTGCGATTTTGTCGTAGTGTGCGATACGCAAAATACCGATATTTTATTATCACTTCATTATGTATATGACGTATAGCATATTAGACAATCCGGTTACCGTAAATGGAATTTCTACACCATTTACCACTTCGCCAATGAGCACAATCACAAACGAGTTTTACGACGTATTTAGTATGTTTTGGAAATATATAATCGCAATTATCGCAATTATTTGGTGTTTATACAGATACACATTCAAACATGCACTAAAATCCGCAAAACGTATCACAGGTGGATGAGGAAGACCTCCTCCTCGCCCTGGTTCTGATTAAATTCACAGATAGACACCAAACCACTTTATATATTGCAAAATGCGGAATGACCGAATTGTATACAATTGTTTAACTGAACGATTAGTCCAATTTGCGAAAAGTTGTTTATCGTAATATATTCCCTTTCAATCACATATATTTTATACATGTGTGATTTTATCTTCAAATATCTTCTAGTTTTTTAAAAAACTGATAGTCTTCTTTGAATAATTTTAAATTATGAACATCTTGTTTCTTCATAAACCGAATTTCATCATGAACGTTTAATTTTACGTTTTCTTCGTCGATAATGTTGCCTACAAAAAACATGCACATGTATTTTTCATTATGTATATAAGAAGCAACCTGTTTGTTTACATTAATTTCTAAATTAAGCTCCTCTCTCCATTCGCGTTTCAAACAATCTATAATTGTTTCATTGGGTTCTTCTTTACCCCCGGGAAACTCCCAATACCCCCCTGAACCTTTATCAAGTGGTCTTAGTCCCATCAAGATTTTATTCTGTTTGTTATACATGATTCCACACGCGACCTTTATTAATTTCGACATACTAATATTAGTGTAGATTTTTTATGTCCTTCTAGATATAGCTCTAGAATTTCGAACAGTTCCCCCAGGACAAGAAGTAACTGTATTTGCCTTGTAAAAAACCATAGCATTGTTGCTGTATAAACTTTTTCTAGTTCCCATTGGAAAAGTGGGAGGGGTATATAAAAAAGACTTTGTGCAAGATACGCAAGGATTGTTCGCCATTATAGATAATATAGAGAAATAGTTATTTACCAATCATATCCATATATTTAAACACGCTTCGACTTGAGAGACTTTTATATTCCTTTGCTTTTTTCTTTGAAAATGCTTCTAAAAATGGAATGATTTGTTCAGACCATTTTAATTCACTCGATAAAAAATTATTGCCCATCGTGATAAATAAAAGCATATTTTCTGAAATTTCGTCAACTTCATTTTTTCGATTATCTTCATCAATAAATTTTAAAGTTAATTCTTGTAATTCAATAATAACATCCATCACATCTTTTCGTGAAATCATATCGCGCTTTGTTAAATTCATAATAAAGCAGGTGTTTGCTTTACGCAACTCATTTTCTTTATTATAGTCGCAAAATTTATCATAATTCTCATCGGGGTCAGCATAAGATATGTGATTTATTGTTTCGCGATATTTTACCAATAATCCATCCAAGATTTCCCCAAATGTTTCATATTCTCCCACCAGCTCAACATACATATCCGCATATACTTCCGACATGAATCGATTTGCACTAGCAATATCAAAAATCATATTCGCCACATTTACTTTATTCGAGTCGTCCCCTTCTACGTCAACAATTTCCCTTACTTTTTCTAATATATCATCCTTTTGGGTTTCATAATTTTTGGGGGACAATTTATTTAATAAACCACGAACTTCATTCAATTCTTTTTCAAATCCGACCGCCTTTACAATATCCGTTGCTTTAAAATTTCTCACAGCGTTCCAATCGTCCATGATTGTGTTCAAATTGTCGGTTGATGAATTGCGAGAATTCGAATTATAACCTCCGCGACGACCACCTCTCATATGAGAATTACCTCGTTGATTTCGGTCAAAACTTTTATCATTATGCCGAACATTCGATGGGGTTGAATCGTAAATTTCTGTAGGAACAACAATCTGGGTCTCTAACATATCAAGTATTTTTTTAATATCAGGAGAAATTTCATAATTATTCTCGAATTTAGTCTTGAGAATAGTTTCTAATGAATAATGAACAATTTCAGTCATGTGTTTACTCTATATAATCTAACCAATATATTTATATTATTTATATATAAACTAGTTAAATAGTATTTAACACTAATACTCAATGGAAGAAGTTACCAATATTGTATTAGATAATACAGTATCTGAAAATACTGAAAACATAAAAGTTGTTGAAAACTGGGACGATTTTAATTTCGATGATTCGTTATTAAGAAGCATATATGGACACGGTTTTGAAAAACCGAGTCAAATTCAAAAAATAGCGATTCTTCCTATTATGGAAAAACGAGATGTAATTGCTCAAGCGCCGTCGGGTATGGGTAAAACGGGGGCATTTACTATTGGTACACTACACAGACTCGACTTGAAAAATAGAACAACACAAGCCTTAATCATGGCGCCTACTCACGAGCTTGTTCGGCAAATCTCGTCTGTAATTACTTCATTAAGTGCCCAGATGGACGGTATAGTAATAAAAACGTTAGTAGGTGGGACTTCTGTTTCAGAAGATGCGAGTGATTTGCGTTCCAATGTGCCCCATGTGATTGTTGGTTCGGTTGGACGTGTATGTGATATGATTCGTAGAAAGCATATTAGAACAAGGGATATTAAAATGTTTGTCCTAGATGAGGCAGACGAAATGTTATCGGGTGGATTTCTTGAAAATATTTATCAAGTGTTTCATACAATGAGTAGTGAACTACAGGTTGCGATTTTCAGTGCTACTATGCCAACTGAAATGTTAGAGTTAACAAATAAATTCATGCGTAACCCGGTCAAGATTACAATGGAAGCGGAAAAATTAAATCTAGATGGTATCAAACAATGCTATGTAGCACTTAATGACGATTCTGCAAAATTCGATACATTGAAGGATTTATTCAATGAATTATCTCTGAACCAAACAATTGTCTACGTAAATAGTGTGAATCGTGTAGTAGATTTATATGAGGCAATGAGTAAGGAAAATCACTCTGTATGTTGCATTCATAGTTCTATGCCCACAAATGAACGAAAGCATAATATAAATGAGTTTACAAAGGGTGCATTTCGTGTATTAATATCATCTAATGTAACTGCCCGAGGTATTGATATTCAACAGGTTAGTGTAGTTATCAATTTTGACGTGCCTCGATGTGTTCATAACTATTTGCATCGCATTGGACGTAGTGGACGTTGGGGGCGCAAGGGTTTAGCTATTAATTTTGTAACAAAAGAAGATATTGGTGCAATGAAGGCTATCGAAAATCATTATCAATCTACGATTGAGGAACTACCTAGCAATTTTTCAAGTTTAGTCTAATCATAATACGGAAAATATAATATTAAAATGTTATATTTTCGATTTGCGTAAGATATTAGTAACTATTATCCCCAAATAGGATAAACATGTTTCTATGGATAGACCCTATAATGAATGAAGCGCGAGTACGTGCGGAAGTGTTGGTTTCAGAATCAGCCGGTGTTGAATACATTCCATCGGAAGAGGAGTCGCCCATTGAACCGACTCATTTACATTATCCATTTAAACTACCCATCGCCTACCTACCCGTTGAAGAACTACACCAATTGACTGAGATAGTTAGCCAAGACCTAGAATTGGTAGAAACTGTAGGAGAAAAATCTATATATCAACGATTATTCAAACCCTCTCATCAATTCGGCGAAGGTCTCATTATGGATTGGAAACAACATTTTACAACCAATATAGAATACCTTCGTGATACACAGATGATTATTAAAGAAACATCACCCATTGCCGATTATGATACAGATGTTGAACTGTTATTGACTATATGGGACGATGTTAAAGGAAATTCCGGTTCTTTCTTGGAAAAATATTGCTATGTTGAATGGGACATAATAAAACCGTTAAACCGTTCATCGGGGTTTATGCAGGTTTTGTCTATGGTTAACATGATGTCACCAGTTATAAGTCTTATGATTCCTTTCTTATTCTTGGTTTTACCATTTATTTTGTTAAAGATGCGTGGTTTACCAATTACAGTGACTATGTATATTGATGTATTAAAGGACATTGCAAAACATCATTTTATAGGCAAGGCACTTACAAGTTTGTCCAAGATTTCGATTGAGAGTTTGATATATCTCGTTTTAGCAGCAGGTATGTATTTTTACCAAATTTATCAAAATATTACATCATGTAAACGTTTCTATCGAAACATTGAGAGAATGAACACTTATTTGTTTGAAATAAAGAATTATCTTGGACAGTCTATTGTAAATATGAACCAATTTACCGAGAAACATTCTAATAAGAAATCATATTCTGCATTCTGCGAAGATATAAATAAGCATGTGGTTGTATTAACTGAATATCGCAACATTCTATCGGATATTGATACATCAGGCAGTTTTTTCCAACGTCTTGGTAGTGTTGGTTATATGTTGCAATCGTATTATGAATTACATTCAAACAAGAAGTATGATGAAAGTGTTCGTTATTCATTCGGATTTGAAGGTTTCTTGGACAATTTACGTGGTGTTAGTAGTCATTATTCATCGGGATATATATCTGCAGCACAACTTGATAATACGAGTTCATGTTCGTTTAAAAAGCAATATTACCCAGGACATATAGATGAAACCGATTGTATCAAAAATAATTGTGAATTAGATAAAAAACTCATTATAACTGGACCAAATGCATCAGGTAAAACCACAATGTTAAAATCAACCACTATTAATGTGATTTGTTCTCAACAAATCGGGTGTGGATTCTACGAAAGCGCCGTTATAAACCCATATACACACATCCATTCTTATCTTAACATTCCAGACACATCTGAACGTGATAGTTTATTCCAAGCCGAATCAAGAAGATGCAAAGAAATCATTGATTCTATAGTAAAATGTCCAAGCGAAGAGGGTTATCGTCATTTTGGTATATTCGATGAACTATATTCTGGAACAAATCCCAATGAAGCAACCAAATCGGGTTTCGCATTCTTGAAATATTTATCGAAATTCGAACATGTTGATTTTATATTAACCACCCATTACGTGAAAATATGTTCGAAGTTTAAGAAAAGCAACTATATTCGTAATCACAAAATGGATGTTGTCCAAGATGACCTTGGAAAATTGAAATATACGTATAAAATGAAAAAAGGTATTTCAAAAATAGAGGGTGCAGTTCGTATATTGGAAGATATGGATTATCCCGAAGAGATAATCAATAGCGTAAAAGAATAATTTAAGATTCCTTCAATCGTTTTGTCTTCGCAAGAACCTCCATCTTGCGAGTTTTGCTGTCGAACAAACTAGTAGCGTCATAAACATGAGTTAATAAATTATGTTTAATTTCTGAGCATCGCTCCTTATATTTGTGCAAGATTTCTTCATATTCGTCCTCATCTTCAAAATCATCTTCATTTGGAGGGCGGCCTACCTCACCCTCTAATTTTTCAACAAAAGAACATTTTAATGGTAATAACGCTTTATTCATAGCATGTCCAATACTAGCACCTGCCTTTTCGAATCCATCAACATATTTGATGAATTCGGCTTCTCCGTATAATTGACGATTTTCATCCTTTTTCTTTTCCTTCACATAAAAAACACCGTTTTTAACGTCCGTTGTTTGTATGAAATTCATAGATTGAGGCATATCCTCTAAACATTTGAAGAATATGGCGTATACATTGTATGCTAAACTGATTTGATTCGCAGCTACATCTCGGTATGTAGTAGTGAAAAAATCAACACATCTTTTCACATAACGCTCAGTAAAATCATGGATTGTTTCGGCATCACGACAAGTATTTGTAAGATAGAAATTCAACGTATTATTCACGGTATGATTATTAGTTGTATTACCAACCTTGGGTATAATATCAATTATCTTGGTCATAATCTCCTTTTTATCCGTTTCATTTCGTTTACGTTCTTCTTCATATTTTTCCATCATCATCATGAACATGGATTTAATTTCACGGTTCACATCTTTCATTTCGCGGTTCTCTTGGGACAATTTATTTATAAGCTGGTCTTTACTATTTACGTTCAAATCTTCCGAATGTCGTATATCACTCGCATCTTCTTTCAAGGAGCACGCCGTTTTATGACGGGAGAAACTCGATTGGTGCTTGAATAATCGTCCACAAGGACAGCTATATTGGTATGATGTATTTTCAGTTAGCACAGTATAGCATTTTGTTAGCTTTGCATGTTTAGCAGTCAATATATGTCTATTATAATCCCCCTTCTTGCTGCATACAAAGTTGCACGTTTTACAAATAAAATTAGATGATGTATTTGATGTTTTTTCGTTTAGCATTTTTACATATATAATGCTAAATAAAAAACATCGAAATGTTCTAGCGCAGGTTTTTCCCAAAAATACAGTTGCAGCGAACCAGAAAATGTAGTATATTAAAACACTGCATTATCGTAACAATCAGTTTTTCGGAAAAACGGTTTTAAAAGATTTGTTGGGTCTATCCAATTTGGAACTTTTTAAAAAGTTCCATTATGAGAAAGTACCAACTATTTCAATATAGGGTTTTTATTGTGGGATATATAGATTATGGGAACTTTATACTTTAGGTATGGTAAATTGCTCATTTGGATTTGATAAACCGAATAAATGCCCAAAAACACCCGTAGAAGAGTATTTTTCAGGATAAGGAGGTTGGGTTTTTGGAAACGTTTCTATGGTAATATTTTGCTCAATGGGAGCCGGTTTCATTTTCTGTTGAAACCCTTCCTTCTTCATTTTCTTGTTTTTTTTAGCAGAAGCAGGAGCAGGAGCACTAGCCATTGAGTTTAACATTTCTAGATTTTCTACTGTGAAGTCCTCTATCACATCATCAAACGCGTTATTTTGTCCAATCCATAGCGATATAACTAAAGTTAATAGTAAACATATAATTGAAACAATTCTATTCTTAGAAATACGATTGAACATAGTTTGTATATGTAATATTTATATAAAATAGTTTGAAAGTATATAAAAAAACAGTGTTTATATAACACATACGGAGTAAGCAGTATGTCTACAGATAGCGCTACACAAAGAATGACCGGAATGGTTAAATGGTTCAACAACAAGTCCGGATTTGGATTTATCACCGTTTGCGGTGCAGGTGAGTTTGGCGGAAAGGATATTTTCGTTCATTACTCATCAATCCGTGTTACAAACTCTCAATACAAGTATTTGGTTCAGGGTGAGTATGTTGATTTTCAATTGATGAAGTCCGAAAATGGTAAGCATGAGTATCATGCAACTGATATTACAGGTGTTTCCGATGGACCAATCCTGTGCGAGACACGTCGTGTGGCTCTCGCTTCTCAATCGGAGAGAAATGGAAGCAAGGGAGGGAATAATCGTAGACCCGATTCACCTACCGAGGCACCCTCTGCCGAGGCTGCATAAGTTTATGATAAACAATAAATATTGAATTTTACAAATATATTACACGCATATTCTACATACAGAAACGTATGTAGAATATTACTTTATATCGGGGTCAACATCACCTACCTTTATTTTCAATTTATTCATTAAATTTTCTCGAAAAATTGCTACAAATGCATCATCGGGTTCTTCAAAAGTGTCTGATTTTTTATCTTCTTGTCGCTGTTTTTCCGCACTCATAATTTCGCTTACCACATAATTTCTAGCTTGGTATAATGCTTGAACAACTAAAATTGGAAACACATCCTGTATAGATTGATTTTGTTGAATGGTATTTTCAAGAGTATTTAATGTGGAATTTAAAATTTCTTTTCCATGTTCCATCATATATACATAAGAAACATTCGTCATTTTTTTGGTTATATCACCGGCTGTATCATCCATCTTTTTGGTAACCATTTCGGTTATTTTTTTATGATACTTTTCATAAAGTTCGTTTGAGTTTTGCTCTATATCGGTTTGTGAAAGTTCAACCTCTTGTTGCCCCGTTGCCGCATTGTATGCACCGGAAGCAGCACGTCCCATAGCACCAGGAGCATTACGAATACCACTAACGGCAGCACGCCGGGCATCACCAGCTGCAGATTTCATTTCTTTCGCCTTCGCCATGATGCCCGAACCGGTTTCACCCATTTTTGTCTTCAACCCTGAACCAGCAGCAGCAATACTGTGTTTTGCTCCACTAGCGGCATTAGAGATACCGTCTTTAGCTCTACTAGCAGCATTAGAGATACCTTCTTTAGCTTTACTAGCAGCAGCACTCATATAATCACGAATGCCTCCACCCCGGCGAGTTTTATTTTTCAACTTGCGTTTTTTCCTAGTAGATTTCTTACGAGTTTTGCGTGTTGATTTACCACCCACGGTTGTTGTAGACGGTGTATATGGAAACCATTCTTTATAAGGCGGGGTTTGTAATTCAGTCATCAAACGTTTTCTAAATTGATAAACAGTCTCATTTTCTTTCCATACAAGTTTGAATATTTTCTCAATTTCCACCATAGTTCGGTCACCAGAGGACTGTTTTAACAATGCATATAATAACAATGGACCGTGTGTAGCTCTACGCAAAGAAGTATTCATACCTTGAATAATAATGGCGTTCATTTTAGATTCGGTATCAGACCTGTCTAATATTTTACTCATTTTTTCGATGAGTGCATTACGTAGGTCATCAGTCAATGTTTTACCGTCGACTAAAGATTCACATATTTCAGTTACTATTTTTTCAGAAATTTTATCATATATTTTACTCAAATCGCGTTGTGTAAAATTCTTTGTATTGGGATCAGACATTATAGTTATATTAAGAATAGAAAATAACAAGTATAAAATTGATTATTATCGTAAATAATAAGAGCTAACCAAAAAATGTCTAATAAACGAAATCGCGAAAAGTCAGGTAAGACAATAAAGAACAAAAGTTCTCTATCGTCGCGTGAAAAACAGGCATTATGGGATGTATTTGATAATGATATTCCGTCAACATCATCACCTTCTGATAGTGAATTAGAATGCGTGTATGATAAATCGACGGACGGATATATAAATGCTACAACATGTAAATTATGCAATTCGCAAATTATGATTATGGACGACGGTTTTCCTACATGTACCAGTAAAGATTGTGGAATTTTATACAAAGACACGTTGGATTATTCTCCTGAATGGAGATTTTATGGAGCAGATGATAAAAATTCGTCAGACCCGACACGTTGTGGTAATCCAATCAATCCTTTGCTCCAAGAATCATCGTTTGGTTGTAAGATATTGTGCAATCAAAGTGCGTCATATGAAATGAAGCGCATACGAAAATGGACAGAATGGCAAGCAATGCCGCATCGCGAAAAATCCTTATATGATGAATTTCAATTTATCACAGTTATGGCTAAAAATGCGGGGATACCGAGATTGTTTATTGATGACGCGATGGCTATTCATAAGGATATATCATCACAAAAAATGTTCAGAGGAATGAATCGTGATGGGATTAAAGCGGCTTCTATTTATATCTCATGCAGGTTAAATGATTGTCCTCGAACATCACATGAAATTGCTGAAATATTCATGTTGGACAAAACGAGTGCTACAAATGGGTGTTCGATGGCGGTAAACATATTGTCTAATCTGGATAGAAACGGATCAAAAATTAACGCTACGTCCAGTGACTTGTGTGCTACTACACCGAGTTCATTTATAGAGCGATATTGCAGTAAGTTGAACATAAATTCTGAATTAACCATGTTAGCAAAGTTCATAGCAACAAAGCTACAAGAAACCGAGTATATTAAGGATAATACTCCACAGTCGATAGCAGCAGGTATTATATATTTTATATCGCAATCGTGTAATTTATCGATTACTAAATTAAACGTGAAACAAGTATGTAATGTAAGTGAAGTGACTATAAATAAATGTTGTAAAAAAATGGATATGATACAAGAAAAACTGATACCATCGTGTATTTTAGCAAAATACGGAAATATGTAAATATCTATCGCGTATAAGATTATGTGATTATATGAAATAAATATATATACATCAATTAAAATGGATATTAAAGATGGACAAATGATTCCCGTGGAGAATAAACAATCTCACCCGAAGATTATTTTTATTGTTCCATACCGTGACCGTGAACAACAATTAATATTTTTTAAGCGACATATCCAATATGTATTAGAAGACATGAAGAAAGAAGAATACGAAATAATGATTATTCATCAAAAAGATAAGCGTTCATTTAATTGTGGGGCTTTAAAAAATATAGGATTCTTAATAGTTCGCGAAAAATATCCCGATGATTATAAAAATATAACACTTGTGTTTAATGACGTCGATACAATGCCGTTTAGTAAAAATTTTATACCATATAAAACCGAGCCGGGGCGTGTTAAACATTTTTATGGATTTAAATTTACATTGGGTGGTATCGTATCAATAACGGGCCAAGATTTCGAAAAGATAAACGGATTTCCTAATTTTTGGGCATGGGGGTATGAAGATAATATGTTAAATGACCGTGTTAAAAATATGAATATGATAATCGACCGTTCAACATTTTTCCCATTTGCCGATAAAAACATATTACATTTTTACGACGGCTATTTAAAACAAGTAAACAAACAAGAATTTGAAAGGTATGAACGAGGAACCAGAGAAGGTATAAATTCATTATTCAAAGTGAAGTATAGTGTAAACAAGGAAACAGGACTTATAGATATTACATCGTTTGAAACAGGTACAGACGAAAATAAACGATTAACCCACATGCACGATTTGCACAATGGTACGCGCCCATTTGTTGGTCGACGGCGAGGAACTCGCGGAATGTCCTTTTTCTTATAATATCAATTATAGTGGACATAGTTCAACAATTTTATAAGTCATACCAATCTGATTACGCGATTCCCAAACTCCCGATATTTTAATAATAATAACATTGGCACGGACGTTACGATTTGATTCTGTATAAACGCGTAGTTGTTTAGTGGAAATTTGTTTATGGAAACAGAATTCAACCTGTTTATCACTTCGAGAGTATTTTTTATATTGAGTTAATAAATTTTTTTCTAATAAACAAAAATCATGTATTAATTTTGCATTTAATTGAAAATTATTATGGATGCTTCGAATGTGATTTACATATTCCGTTTTATTACAACGTGGGTCAATCACAATGGGAAATAACAGATGTAACCCATTCATCGTAAAATTTTCACGTGAAAATAAAATTTTTGTAAACTCTCCGTCCATCACAGTATTTTGTTTGGAATATAAAAACCGTATTTCGTCAACAAAACGAATCTCGTTTTCTCGTTTCAAATCATTAATATGTAAGTATAGGTTCATCTACATATTAATATAATAACATGTTTATACCCTTTGTGAATAACAACCGGATTTAAGAGACATGCTTTACAACGATTCTGCGATATTTATCCTTGTCGTTTTTTTTAATAAAAATACTGGTCCCCGCAGATGATATAGAAGTATAGGGATTGTTTTCTATACTTTTTTTCACAGCGTCGGATGCATCAGATTCTTTTTTTTTATCACTATCAGAATTATTATGACTCTTCTGTTCGTATACTATACCATCTAATTTTTTAGCGAATTCTTGTAAACGTTCTGTAACCGCCTGTTCACCCAATTTAGATTCTGCGGAAATAACTCCACGCACATGGTCAGCTGATGTAGGTTGATTCTCCGTGAGATAATTAGCCATCTCCTCACTCGGTAATCCTTCTTTATATGAAAATATAAAACGCAATAACAGATATGTGAAAAATAAAGATAAAATATACAACAATATAGATTTTAGATACATCATGTCGCAAAGCATATATTTATATATATTATATATATAAATGTCGTCGAGTAGTCTAAATAAATCATCAAATATATCATGGAAAGGAAAGACATTTGGACAGATAACTACTTCTATACAAAAAAACCAGAATTCAAGTGCTGAAATGAAGCAATCATTATTATTTTTACCCCCACCATTAAAAATATATCGTCGTGAAGTAAACACCGCACAGGTTGCTGTAAATTCTACAAAACAATCGAGGTCTATCGATGAACTGAATCGTCCAGGTGGATATTTAGTAAGTTCTCATAAAGATGAATGTGATTGCAGTGGAAATGTCGGCATATTGGACAATCTTATTCCAAACAATAAAACAGATACTGGCGAATGCTGTAATCCCAATGCGATGTTGGACCCCGCTACTGTTGCTAGACGTCGCATGCGAAGTTCGGGTGTAATTCGTAAACCAGTTGCTTCTGCAGTCACATCTGCACCCTATTGCACAACGTCACAGGAATATTTGAATACTCGAGGAAAAACGTTTGAACAAAATCAATATCACTATTTCAAATCTGGTAATCCATTGGTGAAACCCGGAGCACCTGGTAGTGAGAATAATAAATATTCAGCGAATACTGATAGTTCGTTATATTGTCCAAATAATCCAAATTATTATGTCGAATCGCAATTTAAACCTACTAATTACAAATATTCACAGGACGGTGGTGTATCATCGAGTTCAAGAACATCTAGATTAAATTATAATACAATTACTACGAACGGGGGATTATATACTAAAGCATTTGGTTCGGAAGTAGGCAATGCATTAGCAT
>Ga0255752_10005073_pt1 | contig 12932 bp, 14 predicted proteins | sample 011ome_25_FD_179952 | JGI IMG/M metagenome (GOLD analysis project Ga0255752, IMG submission 179952) | Coastal salt marsh microbial communities from the Groves Creek Marsh, Skidaway Island, Georgia - 011512CT metaG (version 2) | ecosystem: Environmental > Aquatic > Marine > Intertidal zone >...
ATAAGATTAGAACAAAATTACAGATCTACAAATATTATTTTAGGCGCGGCAAACGCTTTAATTGAAAACAACACTGATAGGCTTGGTAAAAATCTTTGGACCGACAAGCTTGAAGGTGAACAAATTATCTTATACCAGGCCTTCAATGAGCAGGATGAGGCTAGGTTTGTTGCTGACATTTTAAAAGACTGGATGAGCAAAGGAGAAATGTATTCTGATGCTGCTGTCTTGTATAGATCTAATGCTCAATCAAGAGCGCTTGAAGAGGCTCTGCTAAGATCAAGTATCCCTTACAGAATATATGGTGGCCAAAGGTTCTATGAAAGAATGGAAATCAAAAATGCTATTGCTTATCTAAAAATTATTTTTAATAACTCTGACAATCCTGCATTTGAGAGATCAATATCAAACCCCACAAGAGGCGTTGGGGAAAAAACTTTAGCAAAGATTCGTTCTACGGCCACTAAATATAATATTTCATATATAAAAGCATCAGCCAAACTAATTGATGAAGGCGCAATATCTGGAAGAGGTGGAACAGGGGTGAAATCTTATTTAGAGTTTATTGCTCGATGTAAAGAATTTATAGAAGAGAATGCTCTTTCAGACTTAATGGAAGAAATAATTAAAACTTCAGGATTAGTTGCCTATCATGCAAAAGAGCCTGGAGAAAAAGGCAAAACAAGGGTAGAAAATTTAGAGGAGTTGGTTTCTGCAACTACAAATTTTGAGCAAAGTATTAGAGAAGAAAAAACAAATATTGAAATTGCAGAGCAATATTTAGATATGATCTCTCTTGATTCTGGTGATAGGCAGGCATCAGAGCATGATGATGCTGCTCAACTTATGACTCTTCATTCAGCAAAGGGACTGGAGTTTAAATTGGTTTTAATGACTGGTCTTGAAGAGACCTTATTTCCTCATGGACGATCAATGGAAAACCCAGGCCAGCTTCAAGAAGAGAGAAGGCTTTGTTATGTTGGTATAACTAGAGCTATGGAAAAACTTTATATAACCCACGCAGAGTCAAGAAGATTGCACGGCTCTGATACTTTTAATCCACCATCAAGATTTATAAAAGAAATTCCTAAAGATCTTATCAACGAGATTAGGCCTAGAGCACAGACTCACATACCTTATAATAGAAAAGACTTTAAAGAAACCAAGCTTGAGTTCGAGGATGAGATTGGAATTTCACTTGGACAAAGAGTTATGCATAAATCTTTTGGTGAGGGCGTGGTTCTTAATTATGAAGGTTCAGGTGAGGCTGCCAGAGTTCAGATTAATTTTGACCAAGCAGGAACAAAGTGGCTAGTTATGGCTTATGCAAATTTAGAGAAACTATGATGAAAAAAATTTTAATATTTGTTTTTTTGATTGGAATAATTTCTGGTTGTTCTGGTGGACAAGAATCATTCAGCTCTGCAAATGCTGAAGAGTATAAGACCTATAAGTGGAGGCTTGTCACATCTTGGCCAAAAAATTACCCAGGTCTTGGAATGGCTCCAGAGAGAATAGCCGATTTAGTAGAGGAGATGAGCAATGGCCAAATGCAGATAACTGTATATGGTGCAGGCGAACAGGTCCCTGCTTTTGGAGTTTTTGATGCTGTCTCAAGTGGATCGCATCAAATGGGGCACAGTGGAGGGTATTTTTGGAAGGGAAAAGTTCCTGCTGCACAGTTTTTTACTAGTGTTCCTTTTGGATTAACAGCAGATGAGATTAATGCATGGGTAAACAGAGGCGGTGGTTTAGAGTTATGGAGAGAAATATACGAGCCTTTTAACATTTATCCTATTCCTGCTGGAAACACTGGAACCCAAATGTTTGGTTGGTTTAACAAAGAAATCAACTCATTGGAGGATGTCAAAGGACTTAAAATGCGTATTCCAGGAATCGGAGGAGAAGTTTTAAAAGAAGCAGGTGGAATTCCAGTTACTCTTCCCGGAGGCGAATTATTTACAGCACTTCAAACAGGTGTAATTGATGCTACAGAGTGGGTTGGGCCTTACAATGATCTTACTTTTGGTTTTCATCAAGCTGCAAAATATTACTATTATCCTGGCTGGCATGAACCAGGACCAATGCTAGAGCTATTAATTAATATGGATGCTTGGAACAGTCTGCCAAAACATCTTCAAGTAATAATCGAGACAGCAACCAAAGCAGTAAATCAAGATACTCTAGATGAGTATTTAGCAAGAAACAATCAAGCTCTAACTGAGCTGATTGAGGTTCATGGCGTTGAGCTAAGAAAATTGCCAGATGATGTTATCGAGGAATTTAGAGTTATTTCCAATGAAATACTGAGCGATCTAGCCAAAGAAGATGATGTAATTGGCAAGGTTTATGATTCATATATTGAATTTAAAAATAATGTTACTGAATATCATAAGATTTCTGAAGACTCATTCATTGAAGCTAGAAATAAATAGTGTCTGAAAGTTTAAGCTTTAAATCATTAGGTCGTTGCGAATACGGTGAAAGTCTTCATATGATGAAGTCTCATATTTGTAATGAAGATTTCAAAAATGAAATATGGTTCTTAGAACATCCACCAATTTTTACCTTAGGAACTGCAGCTGATCAAAAACATATTTTAAATGCTAAAGACATTCCTATTTTTCAGTCAGATAGAGGCGGAGAGGTTACATATCATGGTCCTGGCCAGCTAGTAATATACTTTTTGCTCGATATAAAAAAGTCTAGCCTAGGACCTAAAACTTTAGTGAAAACCCTTCAAGAGTTCACAAAATCTCTATTAGAACATTACTCAATAGATTCTAATTTTGTTGATGGTGCTCCTGGAGTGTATGTTGATAACAAGAAAATTGCTTCGATAGGGCTCAGGATTTCAAAAGGCAAAACCTATCATGGCATAAGCATAAATGTAGATATGGACTTAACTCCATTTACTCTAATTAATCCGTGCGGTTATGAGGGGCTTGAGGTAGCACAGATAAAAGACTATGAGAATGATGTTTCAATTAAAGATGTTGAGAGCCTTGCAATTGAACTTTTAGAGCCTATATTTTAGATATGGAAATTATTCCAACAAAAAAAATCATTAATAGAGACGGAGTTAAAGCTGTAAAGAATGGCCAAAAGGGCAATCAATACTCTCATATTCCTAATCTAAAAAAACCTGAATGGCTTAAGGTTAAAGCTCAATTTAATCCAAATTTCCATAAGATAAAAAATCAGGTAAGTGAAAAGAGATTGAATACAGTATGTGAAGAAGCTCATTGTCCAAATATCTCAGAATGCTGGTCGGCAGGAACGGCAACATTTATGTTAATGGGCTCAGTTTGTACAAGAGCGTGTAAATTTTGCTCAGTAGATACAGGCAACCCTAAAGGCTGGCTAGACATTGACGAACCATTAAACACTGCTAAAGCTGTTCAAATAATGAAATTAAAATATGTAGTTTTAACATCTGTTAATAGGGATGATTTGCCTGACGGGGGTGCAAAACATTTTGCAGATACAGTAAAGCTTATAAAAGACCTTAATCCTGGGACTGCAGTTGAAGCTCTTACACCAGACTTTAAAGGCCTGTCATCTTCAATAGATACTATTGTTAATTGTGGGCTAGAAGTTTTTGCACAAAATATAGAAACTGTTGAAAGGCTTACCCACCCTGTAAGAGATATTAGAGCTGGTTATCAACAAACTCTTGATGTTTTAGCAGAATCAAAAAAAATTAATCCAAAGGTCCTAACAAAAACTAGCCTTATTCTTGGTCTTGGTGAAACAGATGAAGAGATAGAGCAAACAATGGATGATCTAATAGCTAATAAAGTAGATATTCTAACAATTGGACAATATTTAAGACCAACCTTGAATCATCTACCCATTGAAAGATGGGTAACTCCAGAAGAATTTGAAGCCTATAGAGAGATTGGATTAAAAAAAGGATTTTTAGAAGTTGTTTCAGGACCTATGGTCAGATCAAGTTATAGAGCTGAAAGAGCTCTTGAAAAAAATAACGCCGGTCTATAATTTTATAAAACCAAGAAAGGTAAAAATAAGACAGTAATTAACACTAACAACTGTATAAAAATAAATGGAATAACGCCTCTATAAATTTCTGATGTCTGTATAGATTCATCTGCAACACCCCTCAAATAAAACAATGAAAAGCCAAAGGGAGGTGTTAAGAAAGAAGTTTGTAGATTAATTGCAATAAGAATTGCTAACCAGACTGGATCAAAACCCATCATCAAAAGAGGTGGGGCGACCAAAGGAACAATGACGTAGCAAATTTCAATAAAATCTAAAATAAATCCAAGCAAGAAAACAAAAATTAAAACAAAAATTAGTGCTGTATATGGCCCGCCAGGGAGAGAACCAAACACCAAATCAATTAAATCATCTCCGCCAACCCCTCTAAAAATTAATGAAAAAATAGAAGCACCAATTAATATTGTGAAAATCATTGTTGATACTATTGCAGTTTTCTGACTAGTTTCTTTTATAAAGTCCAAAGACAGCTTGCCATTGATAAGAACTATTAAAAGTGCACCAGCGGCACCAATAGCAGATGCCTCTGTTGGAGTCGCTATTCCAGCAATAATAGAACCTAAAACTAGAATAATTAAAAGTAGTGGCAAGGCGAGAGTCTTAACAATATCCTTGAATGATGCTGAACTTGCTTCTGGCTCAAACAAGATATCCGGATTTTTATAATTTTGGTAAATCGTATAAATTAGATACCCAAGACAAATCATAATTCCAGGAACTATGGCGCCAATAAATAGATCTCCAACAGTAACAGTTTGTTGAGAAAAAATACCCATATTGTTTTGAGCTCTCTGATATGCATTGGACATAACATCACCCAAAAGCACTAATGCAATTGAAGGAGGTATGATCTGTCCCAAGGTTCCAGTTGATGCAACTAGGCCTGATGAGAAATCTTTTTTATAGCCTTGTTGCATTAGAACAGGCAGAGACATGAGACCCATTGTCACAACTGTTGCTCCAACAATACCTGTGCTTGCTGCTAATAAAGCACCCACCGTAATTATTGAAATGCTAAGACCGCCTCTAATATTCTTAAATGCCAAAGCCATATTTTCTAACATTTTTGCAGCAATACCTGACCTTTCAAGAACGGTTCCCATAAATATAAACAAGGGAACTGCAAGAAGAGTCACATTATTCATAATCCCAAATATTCTCAGAGGAATACTTTTTAAAATTGATTCATCAAATATTCCAAACGGTATACAGATTAGAGCAAATAAAATAGAGACCCCAGAAAGTGTGAACGCAACCGGATATCCAAACAAAAGAGCTAGACATATTAAAACTAAAAGTAATAAAGGAATTATTTCCATTTTGTTTTTATAAATTGATTAATTAACGCTGCTAAAAGTGTTAGTGGAAACAAAATCATTAATGTTTTTTGAATATATACATATGCCAAGCCACCAGCCTCTGTAGATGCCTCACTCATTTTCCAAGAAGCCTCGATTGTTTCAATAGAATAAAAAAATGTAATGGCTATAAGAGGCAACAAAAATACTAAACCAAAGATAAAATTAATGTTTTTTTTATATTTTTGAGATGCATTTCTATAGAAGATATCCACCCTAACGTGTTCATCATGGTTCATTACATAACCCGCACAACCAAGAAACACTAGAGCATGAAAATACATAACCAATTCTTGGATATCAGTTCTTCCAACCCCAAAAAAATACCTACTAACTATTACAAAAATCATCAAGGCAACCATGACTGGTATCAGGTAAGATATTTTTTCACCTACAAAATTTATATACTTTTCTAGAACTTTCATTAGATGTCTGACTCAGATTTAGTTAGAATATTTATCATGTTAATTGTACTTTCACCAGCAAAAACTTTGGATTATGAAGTTGATTCTAAAAGCAATCATACTGCACCCCAGTTTCTAAGCCAATCTTCAAGTCTTATAAAGACACTCAAAGATAAGGAGCCAAAAGACATTGCCAGTCTTATGGGGCTAAGTGATAAGTTGGCAGCTTTAAATTTTGATCGATATCAATCATGGAAGGCGTCTAAAACTTTATCAGAAGATAGCAAGCCTTCATTGTTAGTTTTTAAAGGTGATGTTTATCAAGGGCTTGATGCTGAAACCCTTAATGCTAAGCAAATTAAATTTGCTCAAAAGCATTTAAGAATCCTATCAGGATTATATGGAATATTAAGACCTATGGATGTTATTAAGCCTTACAGACTAGAAATGGGGACAAAGCTAGAAACGAGTAAAGGTAAAAACTTATATGAATTTTGGGGTAACTCAATTCAAGAAAATGTATTGAATGATTTGGAGTCTCAAAAATCTGATCTTTTAATCAATTTAGCTTCTAAAGAATATTTTAGCGTTCTAGGCAAAATGCCAGACTATGTAAATGTTGTCTCACCTGTATTTAAAGATTGTAAAAATGGGAAATACAAAATTATTAGTTTTTATGCGAAAAAAGCCAGAGGCCTTATGGCTAGGTGGATTATTGAAAACAACGTAAAAGATTTTGAGGAGCTCTCTGGTTTCAACTCAGATGGCTATTATTACTCTAAAGCTGAATCAACGGCTACAGATCCAGTATTTTTAAGAGATTAAATTAACCCTTCTTTTTCCCAAAAAGATTTTAGCTCTTCGAGGTCATCAAACTCGCCTTCAGATTTATTCATAAATGCTGTTAGTGCAGTTTCTGTATCTTTATGACTAATTAAGCTGGCATTCCACATGGCATGATATTCCAAGGAATCTCTAACTGAATTATCTCTAGCATAGTTAATTTGTTTTTTAATTACTCTGGTAACAAGAGGAGATTTGCTCGCAATTGTTTGAGCTATTTTCTGTACCTCTTCCATCATATTATCTACAGATGAGTAAACTTCATTAACAAGACCAAGAGATTTAGCTTCTGCAGAGTCACATTTCCTCCCTGTGTATGCAAGTTCTCTTAAAACAGCTAGAGGAATTAAAGATGGTAGTCTTTGAAGTGTGCCAACATCAGCTGCAATACCTATATCAACTTCTGCAATTTTAAAGAAAGCATTTTCAGAGCAATATCTCATATCACATGCCGCTGCCATATCAATGGCACCGCCAATGCATCCACCCTGAATAGCAGCTATGGTTGGCATTCTGCATTCTTCAAGTGCTGTAAAAGTATCCTGTAGTTCTAGTACTTCATGATAAAAAGCTTCTCTTTTTCTTGCTGGATCAATTTCTTTCTCAGATTTTTTTGGAGGTGCAAAGTTAGCAAAATCCATACCGGCACTAAAATGTTTACCTTGACCAGATAATATTAAAACTCTTGCATCAGACTTTTTATCAATATCTTTAATTATCTCTGGTAGCTCTTTCCAAAAGATTCTTGTCATCGAGTTTAATTGATCAGGTCTGTTCATAATAAGATGAGCAATGCCATCGTTAATCTGAACCTCAAAACAAGAATATTTACTCATTTTCAGCAAGTTCTATTGATTCATTAACAATGTTGCGCATCTTTTCTACATGCTCAAATGTCTTATGGTGAGACATCACAACTTTTCTTTCTTCACTTAACAAAACAAGCATTTTCTTTAGTTTGTTAAGATTTTCTAATAGTTCACTATTCATAGGTTTTTGTAACTTAAATTTAATTATTGGCATTATAATGCTCTTAATCTATGAAATCACGGAATCTAATATATTTATGTCTTATCCTTTGCGCATTTATTGATAATATAAATGCAAAAGAAAAAGAATTAGATAATTCTCTTCAAGCTCAATCAATGCTCTCAGTCTTATATGCTCAGTCTTCGGCAGAATATGAGGCGAGCAATATACAAACATACGTGAATGCAAAGTCAGCTCTTGATAGAGCACTAAATGATCTTGGCTGGACTGCAGCAATAGAACAGAAGGAAAATTTTAAAAACAAACCGCCTGCAATAATTTTAGATATCGATGAAACAGTTTTAAATAATATTCCTTTTCAAGCCAGAGCAATTATTAATGGTCAATCTTATCCCACAGGATGGCTTGAATGGATGCTTGAAGAATCCTCTGATGCTGTTGCTGGAGTATCAGACTTTTTAGAATATGCACAAAGCAAGGGTGTAAAAATTTTTTATGTAACAAATAGGATTGCAGTAGCAGAAGATGCAACCCGTAATAACATTCAAAAACTTGGACTTCCTCTAGATACTGATAGAGATGTTTTATTAATGAAGAATGAGAATGGTTGGACCTCAGACAAGGTTTCAAGACGAGAGTTAGTTGCAAAAGATTATAGAATTTTATTGCTTATTGGTGATCAACTAGGTGATTTTTTACCACTAGATGAAACAACGCTTGAATTAGATTCAAGAAAAAATCTGGCTGAGACCTATGACCATATGTGGGGTTCAAAATGGTTCATGATCACTAACCCGATGTATGGAAGATGGGAGGCTTCAATATATAACAATGAATATCCCGACACAGAAGATGAGCTTATTCAGATGAGGCTGAAAGCACTAGAGCTTAAAGATAAAACAAATTAGCATTATGCAAGTTGATGCAGAGTTCATACGAAATCTTAACGAGCCTCTAAAAAAAATTGTCCAAGATGCAGGTAATGCAATTATGGAGGTTTACAAAAAAGATGATTTTGAAAGCGCAATAAAATCCGATGGCTCTCCTGTCACAGAGGCTGACAACAATGCAAATAAAATTATTATTGATGCGCTTAAAGAAATTACCCCAAAAGTCCCGATAGTTTCAGAAGAAACTTATAAAAAAGAATCAGATATACCTAAAACTCCTTATTGGTTAGTCGACCCTTTAGATGGCACAAGGGAATTTCTAAACAAGTCTAAAGACTTTACCGTTAATATTGCTCTTATTGAAAATACCGATTCTATTTTTGGAATCATATGTGCCCCAGCATCAGGCAAGACATGGCTTGGATCTAAATTTAATATTTCTTGCAATGAAGAAACGATAACAGATAGTTTAAGAATAGTAATGAGTAAAAGCCATCAAACAGATAAAGACAAAATGTTTCTTGATTATCTCAATAGTTTAAACGTTTCTTATGAAATAATAGAAAAGGGTAGCTCATTGAAATTGTGCGCACTCGCAGATAATAAGGCTGATATATATCCAAGATTTGGACCTACTTCAGAATGGGATATAGCAGCTGGACACGCTATATTAGATGCATGTGGCGGAAGTATCTCTCAAATGGCAAATGCTGAAGATCTAAAATACTCAAAAGAGGAAAGCATCTTAAATCCAGCTTTTGCAGCATTTAGAAATGAGGCCATAAAAGATCAATATTTGCCTATTTTGAGCGAGTTTTATAAAAAATTGGTATAATTTTGTGTATAACATTAATTAATAATATAATTAATTATAAATAAAATTTATATTAAGTATGGGAACACAGTTACAACCATCTCAGTTAAATAGTCCTGGCAAGGATATTGAGTCCTATTTAGCTTCTGTGCATTCAATTCCTATATTATCTAAAGAAGAAGAGCAGGAATTAGCGCTCAAACTATATGAAGAAGACGATCTAGATGCTGCAAGACAGTTAGTTATTCATCATCTAAGATTTGTTGTTCATATTGCAAGATCATATCAGGGTTACGGCCTTCCTTTGGCTGACATTATTCAAGAAGGTAATGTTGGACTAATGAAAGCGGTTGATAAATATGATCCTCATAGAGGGGTGAAAGTTGTTTCTTTTGCAGTTCACTGGATTAAAGCTGAAATTCATGAGTACATACTGAAAAACTGGAGGCTTGTAAAAATAGCCACAACGAAAGCTCAAAGAAAGTTATTTTTCAACCTTAGAGGCAAGAAAAAGAGTCTTGAATGGCTTACTAAAGAAGAAGCAGAGAATATTGCCAAAGATCTCAATGTAGAAGTAAAGGATGTGCTTCATATGGAAAATAGGCTTTCATCTAATGATGCTTCATTTGATACTCCAGTTCCCTCTGGTGATGATGATGAAATGATGTCACCTTCTCAATATATTGAAGACAAGACATATGATCCTGAGGTTATTGTTGCAAATGCTGAAGCTGATGATATGAATCAAAGCGAATTAGTTGAAGCCCTTAAAATGTTAGATGATAGAAGCAAAGACATTCTTCAAAGAAGATACTTAGCAGACGATAAAGCAACATTACATGAGTTAGCTGAAGAGTATGATGTTTCTGCAGAAAGAATTAGGCAAATCGAAAATGGAGCGTTAAAAAAATTAAAAGCCATAATGGTAAGTGCTGCTTAATTCGATTCATTGATATTCCATTTATAAATGCGCAACAAATTTCTCCCATCTTTTGTTCAAAGAAAAGGGCGTATAACTAAAAGCCAAGAAGATAACCTAAATTCTTTACATAAATATCTTGTAACTTCTCATGCTCAGATACTTCTCGAGAAAAGTAACTTTAAAAGAGTTATTTTAGAAATAGGCTTTGGTAATGGAGAGAATCTTATAAATTTAGCTAAAGAAAATCCTAAAAATTTATATATAGGTTCAGAAGTGTATATGGCTGGAATTGGGCAGGTTCTTGGAGCAATTAATGATAATGAGCTTGCTAATATTAGATTAGTGACCGGGGATATAAGATTATTAATAGAAGAAATTAAAGAATCAATCTTTGATGAAGTTTTAATAATATGCCCCGACCCATGGCCCAAGTTAAAACACCATAAAAGACGAATGATCAACTCAGAATTTTTAGATTCAATTTATAAAGTTTTAAATTCAGATGGTCACCTTTTTATATCAACAGATTGGGAGAATTATGCTGAATCAATCGATGAATCTATTAGTCAAAATTTAGATTTCAAAGTTTTAAGCTCATCTCCCTATGAAAACATAATGTTAACTAAGTTCCAGCAAAGGGCTGTAGAAGAGGGTAGAAAAATTTATCCATTTTCGCTAAAGAAAAGCTAGTTAAAATTATTTACGGTATCGTTCAGAAACTTATATCCTTGATCGGTTGCCTTAATTAAATTTTTTTCTATTAAACCCTTTTTATAACCCATAAATAATTTTTCTTTAAAAGTATCGGATATATAAATGCCTCTTTTTTCAAGATCTTTAAATGAAGTGCCGTTTTTAACTCTCAAGACATTCATTGCAAGATCAAGATCATATGATGCGTCATCTATTTTAATAATTTTTATCTTTGACGGATTATTGATATAAGATTCAACTTTTTTTAATTTAATCATCCTTGTTATTGAATTTTCTGTTGTAATTTTACTGTGCGCACCTGGGCCTATACCGAGGTAATCACCGTATAGCCAATAATTCATATTATGTTTACTTACTTTGTTATTTTTGGACCATGATGAAACCTCATACTGAAAAATATTATTTTGATTAAGAATATCTTTTGCAGCCAATTCCATTGTCTCTATGGTCTTATCAGATGGAATATTTAATTCTTTTTTATAAAAAATTGTATTGGGTTCAATCGTTAGTTGGTACAGAGATAAGTGATCAATTTTATTTTTGCAGAATATTTCAATATCTTGTTTTAGAGAATTAATTGATTGGTTCATAATTCCATAAATTAAATCAATTGAAATATTGATGTTTTTAAACCCAGAAGCAATTTTAATTGCTTGATAACTATCATTCGCATTGTGGTTTCTTTCCAAGCTACCCAACACTTCTTGATCAAAACTTTGTATACCTATTGAAATTCTATTAACCCCAGCAGCAATAATTTCATCTATGTAAGAGTAAGTGACCTCTTTTGGATTTAATTCAAAGCTAATTTCACATTCTTTTTTTAAAAGGCCCATATCTTTTAAATTTTTGATAATTTTTTTTATTATCTTTGAAGATACCAATGAAGGGGTTCCTCCCCCAAAGTAAATAGAGCAGAATTTTCTTTTTTGAATATATTTCATTGAGTCTTTTAAATCCTGATTAAGAGCAACCAATAGCCTTTCTTCATCTCCATCTAATTTATTTGTATTGATATTGAAGTCACAGTAGGGACATCTTTTCTCGCACCAGGGTAGATGAATATAAAGCGATATAGGTACTTTATTTGGATTAAAGTTTTTCAAGCTCTTTAATGAATGATCTTGCAGCAACGGCTCTATGACTTATTTTATTTTTTTCTTCAGGATCAATAGATGCCATAGATACATCATATCCATTTGGATAAAAAATTTTGTCATAGCCAAAACCTCCATAGCCTGAACTTTTTGTTGATATTCTTCCATGAATTTCTCCAACAGAGTAAAGAGGGATGGGATCTAAATCTGAGCGAACACCGACTAGGACACATATATAAAAGGCCTCAAGAGATGAGACATTTTTTTTGTTTAATTGATCAATAATTTTATCTCTATTATCTTTATCTGAGGCTCCTTCACCTGCATATCTTGCTGAATAGATTCCTGGTTCATAATCTAATCCTGGCACAACCAATCCAGAATCATCAGCAATTGTTAAGAGTCCAGATTTATTTGAACCATGTCTAGCTTTTTTTAATGCATTTTCAAAAAAAGAAATTCCGTCCTCAACAGCATCATCAATTCCTAAATCTTCTTGAGATATAAAATCAAAGCCCTTAAAAATTTTTTTGAATTCCCTTATTTTTCCTTGATTAGACGAAGCAAGAAGAACTTTATTATTTTTTAGCAATTAGATAAATTCCCTCGGAGGCAAAAGTATTTGGAAATGTTGAAGCCATAGCGCTCTTAGCGCCTTTATCATTAAGAAAAAACTTTTCGTTAATAACAAAACCTTCTTCAAAACACAGTGTTTCAAAATCTTTGATTGTACAAAGATGTAAGTTTTTAGTTTCATACCAGCTTGATGGAAGATTAGGTGTAACCGGCATTCTGCCTTGGGCTAAATCAAGTCTACACTTCCAAAAACCTAAATTTGGGAGAGTAACAATACATTGTTTTGACAGCTTAAGCATTT
>Ga0255752_10005076_pt1 | contig 12931 bp, 23 predicted proteins | sample 011ome_25_FD_179952 | JGI IMG/M metagenome (GOLD analysis project Ga0255752, IMG submission 179952) | Coastal salt marsh microbial communities from the Groves Creek Marsh, Skidaway Island, Georgia - 011512CT metaG (version 2) | ecosystem: Environmental > Aquatic > Marine > Intertidal zone >...
GACGACGTTGCTGTTGGTGAATCTTCTCGCGCTCACGCTTTAGTTTAATCTGACGCTGCATGTGCATCAAGTCATCAAACGCCTGCGGCCCGTAGGCCAGCTTCACCATGGACATCATCTCAAGGTGCTGTTTGCGCATGGCTTCGCGGCGCTGGAGCTGCTCCATTGCCTCTTGCTCGACGGACTTACCGCTGCCGATACGTTGGAATAGGCCCGGCTTTTTGTTGTCGATTTCAGCAAGCTCAGAGGCTTTACCCATCCACGAGCCGATTTGACCCAGAACATCTTCGACCTCACGGCCCGCTTCCACCAGCTTTTTGACGGTATTGAAGGCAGCAGTGGCTGCCATGAAGATGCTAATCGGGTCCATATCTGCCTCTACTTAAACGGCGGACCGCCTACCCATAAAACCAAAGAGCGGCGTACGCCTCTAGTTACCGGGGTTACACGGTGCATAACATACGATGGGAAAAACCATGCCCGACCGCGTTTGGTCTCAAGGGTTAGCGTTTCGTCGGACGAAACACGGGCTTGGAATTCACCCCCTTCAAACTCAGATGGATCAGACAGCAGCAGGGCTATGGACAGCTTGCGGGGAACGTGCCGGTCTTGGGCTGTGGCGTCGGTATGCCAGTCATAATGCCCACTACTATCAGCGCTGTACACCCCAAGTTGCATGGGTTCGTAGAACCCGTTTAGGTCAAATTGGAAGAACCTGCGATTTACTTCTGCCACTACTTTAGCCATTTTCTCCCAAATATGCAAGAGTTCCGGCTTCTGCCCAATCCAACTGACTTGGGTTTTACGGATGTCATTATTGACGTTTCCATCGCCGACACAGGCAGTCTCCGTTGCTAACCATTCAGGCTGATCCAGAAGTAAGTTGATCTCCTCCTCAGTCAGGAAGCCTTCCCAGTGGGCCATCTCTTCTTTGCCAAACCCATTTACGGGGTTTATTGGGTAAATCATGCGTACCCCTCTGGCTTTACAGCCCATGGATTGATGGCAACGGCTACCCGAATACCGGTAAAGTCCTCCACCCCGTGCCTAATTCCGGGGCCAAACGCCACCAGCCGATTAGTCTTGGGGGTGAGAATCATATCGTCCGTCATAAATTTACCCCCGGTAAGTGAGTCAATCTTGGCGTAGAACACAATGCTGCATATAGGTGTCGCTAGCGCTCCCGTGCGTCTGGCCAACACTTCGTCCTTATCTATATGCCAGTCAGGTTTCGTTCCGTCATGGACCCACTGCTCAATCCCGCTCATACCAGTCAAGTCAAAAGTACGGGAGACCACACTCAGAATCATAGACAAGGGGGACTGTAGCTCCAGCAGCTCGTCAAGCGTACCGTCAACCCAGCGCATCTGGCGAGAATCAGCATGTTTAAAGTAGTCCTGCACCACCCACAGGCTTTGTGCATCTAGGACGTTATCAGCAATTAGCATTTGTTGTAGATAAGGGTCAGAGTTAGTCGGTACTGGGGCGCCAAGTGAGACTGAGGCCGGATAGTGTGCGGTATCTTTGCGTCGAACGCGATCAAGCGGTTGGGGGTGTAGGCATTAGCAAACACAATTTCCTTACCTGTCTCGTCGTAAAACAGCGTCTCCCCATGCCAGCCGTCACGCCACTCCAAATTTACGTAGTACAGCAGGACTTTATCCTCTGGGTGTGCATGTACAAAGTTGACATCTGAGGCGGTGGATAGGTTGAGTATGCACTTCTCCAGCCGGTATCCGTCCATCTCCTGTGCTACGGGGGTAGCCGCCAGTCGATCTAGGATGCCCAAACGTGCAACGTCCTCCATGGAGTAGTTGGAGTGGAGATTTTGGAATTGTCGGTTCTCAGGCGTTAGGCTGTCGGCCCACCCAATACGAAACGTTGAGGATTGCGCAAACGAATACAGGCTGTGCCGGTACTCCATATCAAACACATCGTCGTAGACCCGTATAGTGCGCCCGTTATCGACCTGCGTTTCGCGGATTAACTTTTTTGGAAACATTCCAGCACCTCGTCGTACTTCAGCTTGGCAAAACAAAAGGATAACATCCTCCGTGCCTTGTTCGGCTTCAGCGTTACAGAGTGCGGGGTATCCGTATCCATCAACCAAATCTCATTATTAGAAGCACAGAACTCTTCAGCGAAATCAGATTTCTGAGTCTCAGTGTTCCAATGGTAAAACGTGGTTACCTCACCGTCGGTCTCAAGGTATACGTTAATAGCGCTTCTCTTGCCATAGTCCCGATGCGCCGGTAGCACAGGGTTAGGCGTGTCAATAGCAGGTAGCTCTAAGAACAGAAGGTACGGACGCTCACGCTGCAGTAGTTGCTTCGGTAGTTGGTCAATAAACTGATCTTCGTTACTAACAGTCATGTTCCGCGCGGACCACCCAGTCTCAGCCAGTTTAGCGTAGTCTCCGGGTAAACCCTTACTATAGCGCTGGAGCCGCGCATATTCTCTAAACGGCGTAATGGTTGCCGCCGCTAGATAGCTCATATCCACTGGGAAGTCCAGCTTAGCCGCGTGCTTCATTTGAAGTTTAGGCCGTATACATCCGTGGTTGCGGCAGCAGTGACGCTAGCTGATTTGACTGAAATCTGACGAGGAGCTACGTGGTCGGTACCGTTAATTACCAGCGTACCTGAACACAGGAACAGAGTCGTACCTTGGGGTAGCTCTATAGCCTCGCCACTTTTTAACGCCACCAGCTCAATAGGTGGTACGTAGCCTTGGTTAACTTTGGGGTCGTAGCACCACGATACGCTCGGCGCATTGGCAGTAGAGGTGTACAGGCCGTCCCGGTAGTCTCCGTTCTTAATCCAGCCGGGGACGCACTCATAGGCTACGGTGCCCGTTGCTTTATCCCGCACAGTGATATGCCCCTCGGTAAAGAGTAGCACCGTCTTGCTGTCGGCGTAAGTAACGGTATCTACCGTGTAGCCATCTTCGTAATAGTTGGCGTAGAGGATTCGCCCAAAGGCGGCGTATGGTTTGCGGATCATATTTACACCGTAGCTAGTGGAGTGTCGGAGTCAGTCGCTGTCAATTCAGCAACGGTAAACTCATGGGTCTGCCCAACCAAGGCCTGTATAGCGGCTACTCGACCGGCGTCGGCAACGAACTTCTCGTCAGCTTCCTGCATCTGGGCATGATACATACCCGCCTGCGCAATACGCTTCTTTAGCTCTTCAATATCCGTTACATCAGGCCACATGGTTAGCGGCTGAAACGCATACGTCGTGTAATCTGCAGGGTCTTGGCTCGCGGTCGTATCCGACGCAAAAGAGATGAGCAGGGATTTAGCCGCTTCATCGTAGCCAGTAATCGTAAATTTAACTTTGTTCATTGTTTACTCCAGTTAACCGACTGAACCTTCGCGCGTGCCGGTAGCCGACCATGTTACATAAGGATTACCAACGATGTAGTAGCCTGCTGGCCCTCCAGCACCGCCGGGTCGTGGGTTTGCACCTCCGCTATTCGAGCCGGGGTTACCCGCCGCTCCGCGCCCACCACCTGTACCACCAGTCGCTGCGTCACCTGCACCACCGCCACCACCAGCATCGTTAGTGCCGTTAGAACCACCGTATGGGCCTGCGCCACCGGGGCCGACATTGTATCCAGCACCACCGCCACCAGCACCACCCCAACGTGCGGGGCCTTTATCATCCTGACCACCGCCGCCTGTACCGCCACCTCCGCCACCACCGGCAACAATACCATTATTCTGGACAGTTACTGGTCGGTTCGCGTACATGGCGTTACCGCCTTTGAAACCCGCAGGGCCCGGACTGGCGCCTAGAATAGAGGGGCCGCCTGTACCACCCATACCTTGGATGTAGCCGTTGTTAACGACAGTCACCGTATCTCCTGCATTAAAGGAACTCGGCACTGACATAGCGTAGGCATCTACGCTGTTGCTACCCACTCGCACCCCTGAGTTCACCGTAAAAGTCAAATCAGAAATCCCCGCTACATAGCTTGGGCTTCGGTTGGCGTAAAGGTCGTAGTTAAGCGTAGGGGACGAGATGGTAATTGGAATAGCAATCCTGCGACGGGTGCCGTAGAAGTTACTGACTGCAATTGTGCCAGACGTGGGTATTGTCGCCGTACTTGAACTGTCAGGCACATAAGGGCCGCCACGGTAGTACTCACTCAGCCCAATAGGGGCAGACCCTAAGAACTCGCCCTGAATATCAGTGAGCGAGAGTGGGCCGGAGGAAGGCAGAGGTCCTGACATCGTTAAACCGTCCCGTAGGCAGTTACGTTAGCAAGGGCTGTAAAGTTACCAGAGGAGTCTAGTTTGGCAACGTTTGTTCCGTTGTAGTTGAAGTACAGGGTTGTACCGCTGGGAGTCACGCTCCAGCCGCCTGAATTCGTGATGTTGTTTGCCGCGGAGGCAGTAGCTGCGTTGATGTTCCAGCTACCAGAAGCCCCTGTACCAGTGGGAGAAGGCACGTTGGTGCCAATAGTCAGCCCAAGGTTTGTCCGTGCATCAACCGCACTAGAAGCACCAGTACCGCCGTCGGCGACGGCTAAGTCAGAGGTCAAGGTCAGGGTAGGCAGGTGGTCAATCTGAACCGCCATGTTGGTGCCATCCGACCAGACTGCGACTGTCTTACCCGCAGGGACTGCTACACCGGTACCCGCTGCAGTCGTATTACCCAATATCGTAGAGTTGTAGATCGATACCGCGTAAGCACTGCTGTTTTTAACAATGTACCCCTTGGGTGAGGGCGGAGCGTAGGCAGCAAAGTTTGCACCGGTTGTCGTGGTGAAATCCAACGTGAGACTACGAGACTGGTCATTGGCTCCGTTCAGCGCGGTCAGCGCTTGGTTTGCCGAGGTGACGCTAACAGCCGTATAGCCAGAGATTGCGTTCTCCAGCAAGGTTCCAAGGTTAGTGTTGGTGGTCGTTCCCCACGTACCCGCTTGGTCGCCTGTGCCAATCAGCTCTAGTCGCAGATTGGGTGAATATGTGCTTGCCATGTTGTAGCTCCTTACAGGGCTCTATTGTGCCCGTTTTACTCGTCTGCGGGAAGAGGCTCGTTACCCTCCGCCAGCCACTTCAGATACTCTTGGTAATCTGTGTTGGCGTGGTCGAATGGGATGAAGGCGTTGTCGGATAGGCGTTTGATGACCTGTGTGGGCTGTCCCATGAAATCATTTGGTAATAGTTTGTACATTTATAGCTCCGCTTCGATTTCAACATGAGCGGCGACTTGGGATGCCCCTAAACCGCTATTAGAGTTTAGGAACAACCAACGCTTGTTTCTGACTACTGCATACCCACTTTGTCCGGCGTGATTTGCTGAATTGGGGTCATACCTCATTAGAACGCCAGCAGTGTTATTCGCATCGTAGATGGACGCCGTGCCGTTTGCGCGCATTTCAACTGGCATTATCCCAACGCATCCATTAACCATACCTGTGGTTGTCTGTCCTTGTACGCCAGTAGTGCCAATTACGGAACCTGAAGGCGAACCTTTTGTACCTTCATGACTTTGCCAGTAATACCGCTGACACAACGCCAACTCCTGCCCATACTGCCGATGCTCAAAAGGTGTCGCTACGCTGCCTGCCTCAAGCTGTACGCCTGTGATTTGCCATGTTGAGCCAGCAGAAATGCTCGATGCCGCGCCGATTGCTTTAGTCCCGTATGTGCCGTCAGCGGAGTTGTACGCACCTGTGCGTGTTGTCCAAGTATTGTTAGCCGACACTTGGAAGTTACTTCCAGCAATAATGTTCCAACGAACAAAAAGTCCAGCGCCATTGGTCTTTAACCATGTGCCTGACGTATCTCCTGCAACTGTGAAAGTTTTGTACTCCCACGTGTTTGCCGCATTAACGGTGTAGGTAGTTGCGTATGCGCGTGTGCCATCACTGTTGCAAAAGCCCATGCTAAAAGTGCCTGTAAAAGAAGACTTCACCCACAGACCTACGGTAATGGTTTGCGCGTTTGCTGTGCCCCACCGAAAGTCTGTGACGTTCAGACCTTCGATGATTTGTTGAAACGTGGCTTCGTTTTGCGTAGTTAGAGATATTGCTGACGCAAATGTCAACTTCGTGGACTGATAAAACCCAGCAGGCGCGTCCTCAACTTGCTCTGCTGTATATGTTGTGCCTGTGCTATTCCAACAGATGAATCTGTCTACTGGATAGTTGTATCCTGAACCAGAAACAACAGAAATGCTAGCCCCAGCGTTCCTCTGGTCAATCCGCATATCGCCGTTGATAATGCGATTCCTGCCAGCCATGTTAGACATCGTGGGGGTGTACCCGTTGATGCTTGCTGTGTTGCCACCGCTGGCATCGGTGATGGCGTTTGTTGCTAATGTACTCATGGCTTGGGGTACTCCTGTTTCACTGCGGCAATCGTTGCCTTCCAAGCGTCAATGCCTTCGTGGTAGATGGTGTCTAGCTGGTCAGCAATTGATGGGTAGGCTTTGGCACGTTGGTCTTTGTATGCGTTAGGGTCAACCCAAGCGTTAACTGCATCCATGTCAATAGCGACTTTGTTACCATCTGCGTCAAATGCTCCAGTACCGTCATCAACCGTAGTTACTTGTGGGTATAGAGCGTAAATTGCTTTATGGTTCATCCTGCAATCTCCGTGGCTGTTAGTGTTGAAATTGTTGTGCACTGATTCGCGTCATTAATATTTTGCGGCCTATTTACATAAATTATTCTAGGTACGGTTGACATGGGGCGCACACGGATGGTGTAAGTTACTGCGCTTGTTGTGCTGGGCAAGTCTAAAAATTTAAAGTTTACTGGCTCTAATAAGTATTGATCGCGAGCATCATTGCCTGTTGTGGTTTTAGCAAACATAGCAGACACACCTGGAGAAATCGCAGGAGCAGTTTGAAGCTCAGTTCCATTTCTATAAATTTTAAATATAGGAAATGAATCTTGATTTTCGCCAATGTGCAGACAGACTTCAACCATAACTTTGTTGGCTGTTGAAGAGGGTGTAATTGTGACGTTATACCCAGTAATTTCTGCAAATGATGAACCAGTTGTTGACCATGTGTCAGACTTTACGGCTTGTACAACCTGAATCACACTACCCGCTGGCATCGCTGACGCTGGAACACCAGCCGTAGTCAACACCGTCCCCGCCTCATCAGGCAACACAAGCGTTCTATCTGTATTGGTCGCTGGTGACTCAAGGGTGAAAACCCCTGTGCCTGTGTCAGCGCCTTTGATTGCTACCTTAGACATTAGATGCCTCCAACTTGTGCCGCCTCAATAGCCGCCTGATAAGCCGCTACAACTTCAGCGGTGTGGGTTGCCGCACAGATAGCCTGTACTCGTGCGTCTTGAGTTGAGTAATCATCGCCGGGGGCAACAACGTGACGATGGTAGCTTTGTGATAATGCTACACCGTCCTCTACAATTCGGATAGCGGTGCGTACTTGCACTGTGCCATTTTCGGTCACTTCAATTTTATCTACTACTGTTTGTTTTTCTAAAGCCATTTTGATTTCCTTTGAGTTAGTCTGTGCGGTATTGCCCGCCTATCCAATAACTAGCAGCAAAATTAGAGCACTCTCTGTTTGCTCCATTTGTTATATACGCATAAAGCGTATTTGTACCGTTGTTCACCATCCAAGTAGTATTCCCGGGATTTGCGCTGCCCCCATTAGTATATGAAAACCAACCTCCGGCACGTTTAGATGAGTCTGCTGATGCGGTAAATGGAAGTGAGAGCGTAAAATTGGCTGTATTTGAATTACTCGTAACATAAATCTGGATAGAAAAGAAAACAATACCGCCAATTTTTACATAAGTACCAGCAGCAGTTGTAAGCGTTGTTGGGCAGGTAGGCGTCCAAGTCCCCTCCTCATAGTCATCCAGCTTATTAGCCGCAGCAGAGCCGCCAAGGTAGACGCCGCCTGATGCCGTTAAGTCAACCGCTGAAATGTCGCCAGTAGTTGTAATGTCTGTGGCTTGCGCCGTAGTGTTAATGTCAGGCGTTGTAATCCCTGTCGTTCCATTTAAAACTATACTCATATCTACCCCTTAGACGATAACCCAGCGGGCGCCGGACTCGACGGTTACTGTTACACCACCGGAGATTGTGACTGGCCCTGCGCTCATGGCGTTCTTGGTGGATACGATGGTGTAGTCGTAATTGACTGTCTGCCCGTTCTCGTAGAACACCTCATCGGTACCGCCACCTGTGGCTCCGCCGCCCCCACCCGCAGATACCAGCTCTACGGGGAAATAAGCAATGGATTTGAATTCGTCCGAGGCTGAAGCCGCTGATGTCAGGGTTACATTCACCCCGTCCGGAGCTGAGAAGTCGGCATTATTAAGCAGCACCCCGTTCAGGTACACGTCAATGTAACCGGGTATGTAGCCGCCAGACGGCGCGAACACAGTCTGCCCAGCCGTCGCTGTAATCTCAGTAACAGTCCGTACTGTCTGCCCAAACGGTGGTACGCCGATGTATGACATTTATTGTTCCTTTGGATACTTTGCTTTGGTCGCTGCGATGGCGTCTGCCCAAGTAGTTGTGCCGTTGCGCTTGTCCCAGTACTGCATGTCTAACTGTTCCGCAATTGACGGGTAGGCTTGGGCACGTTGGCGCTGGTATTCGTTGTTGTCGTACTCAGCTTGGAGGCGGGACATTTCGGCTGTGATTTCGGCTTCTGTTGGTTTCGGTCTGTCATCAAACCACTCTAGCCCTTCGTAAGATTGCCCACGAATTACCAACTTAGCGTTTGGTACAAGGCTAAAGACCGCCTCACTAAACCATTTAGGTTGAATCCTGCTCATCCTGCAATCTCCATAAGAGTAAGTGAAGAGATGCCGCCTTCATCGTTAATATCCACACCGTTCCCACTACAATTCATCCTCAGAGCGTAATCAACAGAAGCTGTACTAGATGGGCTGTCTAAATATTGTACGTGTATCGAACCGACTGAACGGTTGTTGGAAGCGCCATCATTCCAAGGGGTAATACCATCAAAATTACCTAACGAAGTACCATTACGTACAAGCCAGTACAGGCCCTCTGAATTAGTACCCGCGCGCCTAGCAACAGACGCTAAGTTACCCATTACAAGAATTTTATTTGACGCACTCCTTGGTGTAATTGATGCAAACAGGAAATCAATTTGAGCCGTTACTCTTGTGTCTGTTGTGTTTAAAACTTGCACCACTTGAATAACACTACCCGCTGGCATCGAGCTTGAGTTCAACACGGGGATAGCCGCGGCTGTTAAGTCCAGCCCAGCGTCAGCGATTTTACTTAGTGCCATGTCTTATGCCTTTGGGTACTTTGCTTTAACAGCCTGACAAGCCGCAATGTATGCGTCGATCTGCGCTTGGTCACCCTTGACTACGCCGTCGAGGTAGTCAGCCATAGGGGGATACTCCACCAATCGTTTGTGCCAATATGGTTTTTCAGGAATTGCAGGAATTTCCTCATAAACCCAACCATTATTCCACTTTGCTTTATGGTTTTCAGGAACGATAGGGGCATCAACTTCAATACACCCTGCTGGTATGAGATAGACATTCGGCTCAAGTGGTGAAACCTCTACCTGAACTACTGAGACAAAATAACCGTTTTCATCTAATTGGATTACGTTTTTCACAGTCGCCCTCAGTATTTAATACAGGCTAAAAAAGCCAAGTTGCGTGGTCGAGTTACGCCGCCGCCCCATCCATCAGCCATATACCAATCGTTGTCTCTGGCAGGACCGGTACTGACATGAATCGATCTGCTAGTGTTATAACCATTAGCATGCGCAGGGTCGTATCCTAGAATTGCTTGTGCGCTTGCAAGACTTTGGTCGCCTGAATTACCAGCCGCCATCGTTCCACCAAAACCTTCGTCATACGGAATGTTAAAGGCGTTAACCGAACCTTTTTGCCAAGACCCAATACCACGCCCATTATCTATCCCACGTCCATCATCAAAAAAGCGTGGAAATTCACCACGGCAATCGGGCAAACCAAAAGTTGTTGAGCCATCACCCGCACCGTAAGAGGTACCAATAGCGGCAAATAAATCAGCGTAGGTAGTGCGGGAAACCGTTGCACCGTTGCACTTTAACCAGCCGCTAGGGGTTGAGTTCACTACAAAGAAAGCCAGCGTCCCTGCGGCTACTCTGGCGGGGGTGTCAATTTTAGTAACTGTCACGGCACCGCTTGCCAACTTGGTAGTGGTTACTGCGCCTGATGCAAGTTTTGCCTCTGTAATAGACCCGTCTGCTGGTATGGCGTTATTAAGAGACCCCGCAGGAATGTCAAAGCTCCCCGTGACTATATTTGCAAGGTTTCGTGCGTTGCTCATGCTTACGCTCCCTGTTGGGCTGCCATTTCAGCTTCCATGCGAGCCTGACGTTCTGCCGCAGATTCCACGTTAGCCGCCATAACGATGTCGTCCTTTGAGCCAGTGATGGATTCACCAGCGGCTAGTTTGCGTTGGACTTCAGCCGCTACGATTTCCTCGATAGCAATGCGGCACCGCTCTTTGACTGCGTTTTGAATCCAGTCGTCTTGTGAAAAGGCGACAACACCGAGAGCCTTGTTCTCGGCTGCGCTTAGTTCGATTGTGTAAGTTGCCATGTTTTATCCTTTTAGTTTGCCAAATAGCCCCACATATTCCACTGACTAGGGTATGCGTACGCTGACCCAGAACCCCTGTAATAACGCAAATCCACAGTGTCATTGGCATATAAATATACTCCCCACCCACCAGAAGCGAGAGCGTGGGCGGAAGAAGCGCCGTTAAACTGTATATTATTCGAGCCACTACCGCCGTTTTTCCAATATTGCAGACTGTTTGTCTCGCCGTTGTAGTGTGGATATGAAAGGCCCCAGAAACCAAACACATAGTATCCATCTACGGGGGCAGTAAATACACCAGTACTTCCGTTGTAGTGCCCACCCCTATTTAATACTGTTGTTGCTGGGATAACTATTGACCAAGTACCCGTAGATTGCGAATAACTTGTTCCAACATAAGAAAAAGCTGGCTGATACGGCATCGTGACCCGACCTGCGGAGTCGATAGTTACTTGCGGAGTATTATGCCCAATTTGGATTGGTGCGGTAGAGTTGTAATGAGCAATAACAAAAGCATCTGACACACCGCCAGAGGAAAAAGAGTAGTTCCCTGCGCTATTTTCTTTACCAATGTAGGCGGTTTGCCCATCACGAGTAAACGTGTGTATTACGGCTTGACCTGTTGCGGCTGAGGACTCAAAGCGATTTACACCAGTAGATGAAAAGGTTTCTACCAAATATGACGAGGGGGTTTTCCCAACACCTAGTTTGGTATCAACAATCAAATCCCCCGTCATCGTGTCGCCAGTCTTTTGTACTGCGCCTGTGTCAGTAATCGAACCAACGGGGAAGTCGCGGTAGACGACGTAGATGTTTGCTGTGCCGCTTGATGGGGCTGCTGAGAATGTGAGCGTCGTGCTGCTTACGCTGTATGAGCCGTCGTAGGGTGACTGCTGGACGTTATTGACCATCACCTCAATGGCATTGACTGCCGAGACAGGGCGGTTCAAGGTAAACGCAACAGTAGACCCGTCGCCGTTAAACGACTGGGAATTGACCCCAGAGAACCCAACTGGGATAACAGCAGCGGATGATCCTACGTATGACATATTTATACCAAGTAGCTGACAACAGTATCAATCGAAGCGGCAGCGCTAGAGACAACCCCAACGTCATCACCTTCTTCGATAACAAGTTTCTGATCCCCGCCAACGACAACCAGTGCGCCGCCCACAGGGACAATTGCCCCTTTGACCATATACGCAGAGGAACCGCCGTTCTTATTCAGAATGACATCCGCAGTGATGTTGCCGGTCGTGACGTTAGCAATAGACACGCCAATCAGAGTGTGAGTCGTTCCAGCGCTGACTGTGTCCGTAATAGCGGTCTCGGAAGTCCCGATGCCTGCTGTAAGAGTAGATTTAAAAGCCATTTTTTACCCCAAGGCGATAGCCATTGCGACTGCAGTACCAGCCGGATCGAACGGAGCCGTACCATCTGCAGCCAAATAAACCGAGCGTTCTGCCGGATACGTAACGAATACATCCTTTGTCCCTGAGCTGAAACTTACAGCCGAGCCAGCATTGCTGGATTCAAGGATCGTATCGCGTGAAAGCGTAGTGCCAGAAGATGTGTAGGTACCAACCCCAACCTCCCAGTCATTAGTAACTGTGTCGTAGATTGCGTAGTACGTGGTGCTACCATCGCCCAGAACACTGAAGGCTTGGAACCCATTGGCGGCTCCAGCGAGTGTAATCGTGCCAGTTCCCGTGGTAGTTGTCGTTTCTTTGACCCGGTCTTTTACAACAAGTGCCATGTTTAACCTTTAGTATTTACGTTGACCCAGCTAGTGGGCTGGCTGTTGTCTGTAATTGACCATCCACCGTCTGTGCTCGCATCAACATTTTGCCAGTTTACGCTCTGGCTGTCATCAATAATCTCCCACGAAAGCCGCGCTAAGATAGCGTCAATAGCCGTTGCAAGTTCTGCGACGCTGGCTACAAAGTCCACATTTACGCTGAACTCGTCAAGCGTGCGAGCGGAGGCCGCTGCGGTTACCGCAAAATCAACAAAGGCTGACAACTGCTCACTGGCGGCTGCTATCTCCCCAATTAAGGCGCGGAACTCTACGTTTGACGCGGGGCTATCACTGACTGTACTCGTCTCCGCAACGGCTCCAGATACCGTGAAGCTACTAGCCACAGAGTCGGCTCCGGTACCAAGTTCAGCGATATTAGCGGAGAACGTAAGGAGGGAAGAAACAAAGTCAGCGGCTGCCGCGCTCGCGCTAGCATTAACTGCGAAGTCAACCTTAGATGCGGTAGCGTCGGTACCAGATACCAGCTCAGCCATGAACGTGGCGAAGTCTACATTAGCGGTCTTACTATCATCCGCAGTGGCTGTTTCCGAC
>Ga0255752_10005079_pt1 | contig 12928 bp, 14 predicted proteins | sample 011ome_25_FD_179952 | JGI IMG/M metagenome (GOLD analysis project Ga0255752, IMG submission 179952) | Coastal salt marsh microbial communities from the Groves Creek Marsh, Skidaway Island, Georgia - 011512CT metaG (version 2) | ecosystem: Environmental > Aquatic > Marine > Intertidal zone >...
TGTATCTTCCAGTGACTGTGCCTGTGCCTGTGCCTTCTTTTTGCCAGTCGTCGCTTTGGTCGTCTTTGTCGGTTTAGTCACAACTTTCTTTTTTGTTGGTTTCGTTAGGAAATGAACTGGTGTAGTTTGACCCGACTCTGCAGAATCATCAATTGTTTCCTTATCCGATACGACAAAACCATCCTTCAAATAACCGTGCGAAGTCAAAAGCGACGGATCAATATTTGCCAATTCGTCTTCGCTATATTCATCTTCATCGCCCAAATCTTCAAATCCACCAAACAACTTTTCATAGATTTTTTCCCACATTTCTTTCGTTAAATCAATAAACTCATTTTCGTTATTTTCGCTCGTTCGCACAATTGCACACGTGCCAAAATACAATTCTTTATCAACCGGTGGCGGAAAATCATACTTATTTTCAAAATTTGCCTTGCCGCTCTTTTTTGCCCAGACAGATACAGTAAAGCGTTCTTGCTCCGACTTGTTTAAGCGGACGCACCAAGTATGCCGCTTCACAAAATCATCAGCAACCCGAAAACCGCACTTTTTATATAGTGTCTCCATTGTCACCTCTTTTGCCTTGAGTGTTTTTACAGTGCCATTTGTTTCAATCAATACGATAGACGTCATCTCTTATAAGATGGTTTATATTATATATACTATGAAGAATAGGTTTAAATAGTTTCCACTTATTATATTAACTAGGATTAGTATAGAATAAATGCGGGTTTTTATTCTCTCTATTCAGCATATTGATAATCATAATATTATTCAAAAATTAGAACCATTTATTCATAGAACCTCTTATATTAGTTATATATGGTCCATGAATGGATTGATAGAAGTTGAAGATAACAAAATATATAATATTGATATTGTAGATGTGCCTGTTGTAAAAACATTGTTTGGTGCTTATCCTGCAACTATCGATAAAAGCAAATTTATTCGGAACGAAGAATGTTATCAAACCGCACCACGTTCATATAATGATTATACTGAAGAGCAACGGTTTCGATTAACGCCGACAAGTCAGGTAGAATGGGTTATTGAATTTAAGGATGATGTATTGCACGATAACTATTTTTATATTCCGGGCGACGATGATAGTATTATTCATAAAGAACCTATTCGGTCAGAATTAACAAAGTATTTACAATTGTAAATAATCTACATATTGTTTGTTTGTTTGTTTGTTTGTTTGTTTGTTTTTGTTGTATACGTTATAATCATCATTTAGTATATATTTTCATATATAAATAATAAACCAATGTTTTTATCTATATTAAAATGGGTCTTGATTTCCTTGACAATTATTTATTTAATACATCATTTGTATATGTTCTTTTTAAATACATTGACTGTGCCTAAGATAAAAGATTTAGTCAATAAACCGAATGAACAATACGACGAGATGTTTAAAACGCTACAAGGCAACGGTACAAGAAAGGACATAAGTTTAAAAAACAAAAATGATATAGAGGCAAGTGATGATAAAATGACCGAAGAATTGTCTTCCTTTTTAAATGAATTAAAAAAAAACCCTGAACAAGGAAATGACAGCGGCAGCGGCAGCGGCAATATGAATGGCAGCGGCAATCACATTTCTAATAATAATATATTGGGTGCAAATGAGATTGACTCTTATTCAGCATTTTAATGTTATTTAATTTATGTATATTGTGATAATACAACCCATTTTCTAGGTCATTTGCATAAACACCATTACCGCGATTGTTATTGTTGGGATTAAAAAGTGAATTATAGAAATCGCGATTATAATGATATTCCAATAATCGCCAAGAAATAGTCCAAGTTAAAATACACAAGATGAAAGTGATAAAGGTAAATGCAACCATTTTTGATGTGCAATTATAATAAATAATAATTATTATTTCAATTTTACACCATTTTACTATTCATATGTTTTAAATTTTATACACGCTGCTCTTAACTCTTCTCGTGTAATATGTTTTTGTTTATTCAAAACATCGTCATTACAAATGTATGTATCTTCTTGACAAGTGGCACATAAATCGTTTAAAATATATTTCGCGCAAAATTCTGCATCTAATATCTGATAATTTAACAAGTATTTCACACTTAAATTATCTACACTATCAGTTAATTCATTAATATTATAAGCATTTTTATTCTTGATAAGGTCTTGGTCGGTGAGCGCTGCTTTAACCATTTTTCTGTCTATTGTTCTTTACTATTTAATATCTTTATATAAATTCAATAAAATTACGTTTTCAGGTTTGGCGAAAGTTTTTCGGATTTGGACATTTATAAATGTCCATTTTCCAAAAGTGCCCATTAATATAGAGAAAAAACACGAAAAAGTGACTTGTGACTGAAATGCTCTCATTTCCATTTTCGGATGAATTATTTTGTTATGCTAATTTTTTTGTGTTTTTATTAATTTATTTAAAAAGTATTTAGGAGATTTTTTTGTTGTAGTAATATACAACAATGACAACACCCAAAAATAACAAAATCTCCAAATTATTTTTATGCGAAAATTGTAATTATTCAACACGTAAGAATTCTGAATATAAAAAACATTTACTTACACTTAAGCACATAAATACAACAAATTACAACACTTTAGACATTATAATAGAAAAAGAATATAGTTGTGCTTGTGGGAAAAAATATAATCATAGAGCATCGTTATTTAATCATAAAAAAAAATGTAATATAGATGAAAATAATAAAGTATGTGAATTAACGTTACCTGAAGAAAATTCTAATAAAAAAGATGAAAAAATAGATTTACTAATAACCGAACATATTGATTTTAAAAATATTATCATAGAATTGGTTAAAAGCAATAGTGATTTACAAAAGCAGACATTAGAAATGCAACAACAATTACTAGAAGTATGTAAAAACAGTAACACAATCATTAACAATAACAACAATAATAGCAACAACAAAACATTTAATATGCAAGTGTTTTTAAATGAAAAATGTAAAGATGCAATGAATTTGATGGACTTTGTGAATTCAATGACGCTGGATTTCTCGGATTTGGAAGAACTTGGCGAACTCGGTTATGTCGAAGGCATTTCGCGGCAAATGATGAGGAAACTTAGTGAGATGGATGTATACAAACGCCCTATTCATTGTAGCGACCTTAAGAGGGAAACCATGTACGTCCGTGATAACGATGTCTGGGAAAAAGAAACGGAACTTTATGACAACCTCCGGAAGGCAATTAAATATATTACGAAAAAGAATGGTGATTTGATGATACCTTGGCGAAATGCGCATCCGCAATGCATGAATCTACAACATCCGTTAAACGATAAATACTTGGGGATAATGAACCAAGCAATGGGCGGACCCGGCGAATTTGCCGAGAGCGAAAGCAAGATTATTAAGAAAATATCCAAATGTGTCACGATAGATAAGAAGGATATGTAAAAAAGGGAAAGAATATGTAAAATTGATTTTAACTTATGTATGTCTTTATAAAGATATAAAGATATATCCTTATGGAATATAACAATAAAGATCACCGCCACAGTATGTTCTTTACACAAGATGAAAAAAAAGAATTATTGACCAGAATGCCTTCTTTAGAACTTTCCTATGAACCTAAACTACATAAGAAAGTTCATTCCAAAGTATACTATATTATACCAAAAGGTCCAAAAGCGGTTGTTTGGTATACGTATTGGAAAGACCAGCATGTGTGTTTAGTCGTGAAATTAAATGAGCGCGGCAATTATAGTGACGTGCAAGTATTTCCTTCGTCGTTTAGTGATAAATTAGCATTAGGCACAATTATTTATGGAACATACTTTTTACACTATAATCAACATTATTTTACATGTGAACAATTACATGTTTATCAGGGAAACAATGTTCACAAAAAACCTTATTTAGATAAATTAAATTTATTGTTGGCAATGTTTCAAAATGAAGTTGAACAAATTGCGTATGTACCTTCTACACTAGTTGTGGGGATGCCTGTTATGACGAGTAACTACGAAGATGCTGAAGCACAGTTAAACGCACTGCCCTATAAAACGTATGGGATTGGTATTCCAAGCATAAGGCAGATGCAGACGCCAAGCATAAGGCAGATGCAGACGCAGACGCCAAACATAAGGCAGATGCAGACGCAGACGCCAAACATAAGGCAGATGCAGACGCAGACGCAGATGCAGACGCCAATGCCAGCGCCACTTACAAAAAATTATAACAACCAATACAATATTCAAAATAAACTATTTAAGGTAAAAGCTGAATTAGGCGCGGATAAATATATGCTTTATACGGATGATAATAAGATATTTGAACAAGCACTCGTATCTTCGTATAAAAGCAGCGTTTTATTGAATTCACTATTTAGGAATATTAAAGAAAATACGAATTTAGATTTATTAGAAGAAAGCGACGATGAAGATGAATTTGAAAATACTGACTTAGATCGGTTTGTTGATTTAGAAAAAACAGTAGTAATGGAATGCGTTTATTCAAAACGGTTTAAGAAATGGGAACCAGTGAAAGTTGTCTACACCAAATAAAATAAAATAAAATATAAATAAAATATATATAAGATGAAAGGAGGACAAATTCCTATGTTGGGTGGCAGCAGTTGTAACAATGGATATTCCAAGAAAGGTGGACAAATTATGTTGGGTGGCAATCAAAAAAAAAGTATGCGTGGCGGAAGTTTTGCTGAAGTTGGTGCTGGCGCTAGTGGTCAATTAACCGCCGGGAATGGGATGGGAGTGACGGGCGCTGGTGAAATCGCCACTGGTGCGAAACTTGGACCTATCGCTGCCCATGCCGGTGTTTCTGGACAAGCAGGTGCTAGTGTTGGTAATGAAGGTATGGTTGTTACACAAAATGGTGGACGCCGCCGTCATCGCAAGCGAAGCAGTGCCAAGCGAAGCAGTGCCAAGCGAAGCAGTTCCAAGCGACGCGGTACTACTAAGCGACGCGGTACTACTAAGCGACGCAGTGCCAAGCGAAGCAGTGCCAAGCGCAAATCGCGTAAACATTAAATAATTAACCAATTAAACAACTTAAATAGTATTATTATATTTTTTGTATAAAAGTATACAAAAGGTATAATTTATCGGGGAATTAGCTCAGTTGGTAGAGCGCTTGCTTTGCATGCATGAGGTCAGGGGTTCAATTCCCCTATTCTCCATTTATAATTTTAATTTTTATATCTCTCTATAAAAATTAACATATGTAAAAAAATAATAAGAGCGTTATATATATAGAAATAATGTCAGGTGCTATGATGGTTGCTGGAAAGAAAAAACAACATGGCGGAAACAGTCACGGTATGCCGATACTTAGTCCCGCCAATATTGATAGAAATGCTTCAGACACGAATAAGTTTCCTTTAGGTGCCGAAAATTATGGGCAACCGCCGAATATGTTTTCGTCTAATGTAAACCCCACCAATCTTGTGCAAGGCGGAGGCGCTGGGTTCGGTTATACGACCGGCACCAATACCAATTTATACGCTGGTAGTTATGCACCGATTGACCGCAACTGCACGGGGTGCGAAGTCGGTGCGCGTGGTGGCAACAACTTTATGAGCGGTGGTGGTCGTTCTAAAACGAAACACAGACGCAATGGCGGCAAAAATTACACGCGTAAACAAAGAGGATGCAGTCGTCGTCGTAGTTTTAAAAGTAAAGGTAAAGGTAAAGGTAAAGGTAAAGGTAAAAAAAAATCGGTAAAAGGAAGTAGAAGTGTAAAAGTAAGAAAATCCTCCAAAAAAAACTTCATTAATAAACTAATGACTAGAAACAGTAGCAGTGCTGCTGCACGTATTTAAGTTCATTTTCAAATCAAATAAAACAACGTCCTTTAAGCATTTGATTTCCGCTAGGACTAACATAACATTCTTTTGTATAATCATCTTCATCATCATCTTCATTTTTATATTTTTCTTCATCTAATTCCATTTCTTTTTGAACTTCATCGCAAGAGGTATTAATAAACATTGCGGCAGCGGATACACCTTTAGATAAAAGATTTCCTCCTGGTCCTGATAATCCACTTAATTGACTTTTATTTAGGGGAAAATCTGTGCTTTTTTTTGCACCTGCTTTCACTGCTTTGCTTGTGCCTGCTTTGCTTGTGCCTGCTTTCACTGCTTTGCTTTTGCTTGTGCTTGTGCTTGTATGTGCATCACTCCATTTATCTAATGCATACGACGGACTCTTTGTATGCATTATTTGATAATTGTTTTCATTATAATATTTCCGTCTTTTTTGCCACTGACTTAAAAACACTTCATGCGAATCAATAATATCTACTACCATCGGTCGTTCATGTTTCACCCGCAAAATTCGTCCGACCGCCTGCACAATATCTGTTTTCGGTGTTGCCAATACCAATGTCGTCAATGTTTTAATATCCAGTGCCTCCGCCGCCATTGCATATGTCGCCACAATAATTTTACACGTCTCGCTTTTCTTTAGATCCGCTTCTTTCATTCCACCCACATAGTATCCCACCGACCCTTCTGCAATTTTCCGGTGAGCAATTGCATCATGTAAATACGCCAAAATGCTTTTATTATGTGCCAAAATCATTAACTGCTGGTCCGGCGCAATCTTAAATTCTTTTTCAATGACTTGTAAAATAAATTCACTCCGCCCATTAAATGCACATAATTTAGAAATCATTGTGCTATACGCCGGATTCCCGCGATAATCATAACACATTTGGTTAAATTCAGGGTCATCTACAACATATTGTATTGCTTTTACCAACACTTCATCTGTAGATTCACGTTCTTCGCTATACACAATATCACCCAAAAACATTTTAAATACTTTTGTCAATCCATCTTTCCGATTCATCGTTGCACTTAATCCCAGAGTGTATGCAGTCATAATCCGTTGAAGCGACCGACAAAACACTTCCGACGAAATATGATGACACTCATCTACAATGGTTAGTCCAAAACTATTAAACATATCATCAGGGTATTCTTTCATTGAGAGAGATTGTAACATTCCAATGACAATATCTTTCCCTTCAATATCAATAATCTGCCCTTGGATACGCCCTACACGTGCATTAGGTAAAAATTGCCCGATCCGTTCAATCCACTGATTTAACAAGAACCCTTTATGAACAATCACTAATGTTTTCTTTTTAAGTTCACTAATGATTTTCAATGCAATCACTGTTTTACCGCGTCCGCACGGAATCTCTAAGAGACCTCCGCCAACCGAAGCAGCACTTTTCTTATAAATGTTCACAATATTAATCTGATAATCACGCAAATCCCCATCAAATGCTGTATTAATATCGTCTCCCGGAGGTAACCGGTTCTCGTCTGCTTTGCCGTAATGTTTTAATCCATAATAACGCGGCAAATAATATTTTAATGCTGACTCGCGGAATACAGGGTAAGAGGGTGGTTGAATTGGCGATTTGGGAATATATGGACGCACATTTAAATCACTCCGAATGGTGCGCTGTTCTTTTCCATCCAAACATTCTTTATAAACTGCATATCCTTTTTGTCCAAGATAGGTGCTTACTTCATTTTGTGTAGTTGCCATTATACTATTGGAGAGATGTATACTATATACTTAGAGCACTATATCTCTTTATGGTTTTAATCAATTTTATATAATATTTATGCAATGGTATTTTTAATCTATAAATATGTTATATATATATAAATGAAAAGTTTCAAGAAATCATTTGACCATTTTGTTTCTGAAAAACCGTCCCAATTAAGTTTAGGTGTTATTTTCGTGATTTACATTTTATTTAATATTCAAACCCCTGATTTTTTAGCAGAAATGATTGACAATATTTTCGGAAAAGTCTTGGTCATTGTCATTGCGGCCGTCTTGTTCATGAAAACGAACCCCGTTATTGGCGTTCTCGGTTTTGTGGTTGCTTACCAAATTATCAAGACATCTAGTGTTGCTACGGGAACCTACGGTATGAAACATTATTTACCGTCTGAAAGCAGCAAAATGAACGAAATGCGCTCGTTTAATGATGAGTCTGTTGCTCCGCCGGCAATTATGCATCAAATGAAAAGTTGCGGGTGTAGTGGCACTTGCTCTTGCTTGACGGTTGCCAAAACCAATTTTAATGGTGCTTTAGAAGAAGAAATGGTGGATAAAATGGCACCGCTTGTCATAAAAGGCCCCGATTCTAAATTAGAATATAAACCAGTGTTAGATGGGCAACATGGTGCATCTCTCTTAGAGTAAATTATAGTATAAAATGTAATAGTATAAAATGTAATAGTATAAAATGTAATAGTATAAAATAAATAATTATCTATCTATTTTATACATTAAAATATGAGCGAAAAAAGTATAAAGAGCAATAAAAGTATAAAGAGCAATAAAAGTATAAAGAGCAATAAAAGTAACATTCATACCAAGAGGTGTCGAAAATTAATAAGAAATATTCGCGATGTCAATTACGTCTCAGTATTAAATGTCAGCAAGATCAATATTTTATATGCAGTATTGGGTGGTATTTTGGGCGGGTTAGGGTTTTTATACAATAGCGGTGATGTTGTGCTTGGTAGTATGTTAGTGTCGCCATTAACATCCCCTTTATTGCGTAGTATTAGCGGCATTATTACCAATGAATATAAACACACTATTAACGGTATTGTTAGCGTCATTGTTTTATCGATTATTATTGTTTTAATTGGGGTGGGTATGGGTTATGGTAACGAGTATTTTGATTTTTTCGATTCGCCAACTGAAGAAATGCGTCGAAGAATTACCGTTCAGCATATGGTTGTTGCTTTTATTATTGCATTAATTGCTGGTATTACCATAGGTATTTCAACCTATTATAAAGATTACGTGGTGATTGCTGGAATTAGTTTAACTGTTTCTATTTTGCCGCCATTGATTAATGCAGGGTTGTATTATGGTGACTTTTTATACCATCCGGAAAAAGACAAAAACACGCTTTACCGCGACTTTTTAACAAGTTTGTTTCTGGCATTTGTTAATATGCTTGGTATTATGATAACTGCATATTTTACCTTAAAACAAATGTGTTAATTTTATATTTTATATATCAGATAGTGTGCTTATATAAAATATTTTTGCTACGCCTTTATACTTCGGCGCTACGCCTTTATACTTCGGCGCTACGCCTTTATACTTCGGCGCTACGCCTTTATACTTCGGCGCTACGCCTTTATAAACTGCATTGGTCTTGTATCGTCTTTTCCGCAATAAATGTGTAAATCCCCTAACTTATTTTTCCCAAGATACCCAGTTTCATTTTGTTGGATTTGTTCAGGTAATGATATTATATTTCCAAGTGCCATTGCTGCATCAAATACATTTTGAATTGAATTTGGGAAACCTTGCGCCATTTCCGGTGTTCCATAATGGTTATCGTATTTTAATTTTTGTAATAGTGTTTTTAACTCACTTGGGAGATATTGCTCAGTTGTATTTGCCTTTGTGCCAATTTTTACTTCATTCAATAAACGCAAATCATGACTTTTGTTGCGTTTCTGAGAACTAATCCAATAGGAAGAAGACGGAACAGGCGAATCACTCATCCAACTAAATCCTTTATTATATCCACACGACGGTTTACATTTATCTTCTTTACATAAATCAGTGTGTATTCTCTTGCTATCTATCCCTGCTTCCTCGTCTTTAAAGTACGAACGTCCATAATCAATGATTTTCGCAATATATTTGGATTTAAATGAATATAATTTTTTCTCATTAATATGATAATGAAATTGAATATAACTATCTTTTTCAGGTTCATATAAATTCACATTCTCGTGATGTAAATCATAATGGGTAAATGAATTTCCTAATATACTGAGCGGCATATATATCTGAAAAAGCACATTTGCCAATTCATATTTTACAAATCTCGGACTTCTAAATCTATCTTTAATTGGAAGAATTCCCTTTAAATGTTGTATTAATATTGCCAAAAATTTTGATTGTTTACACGCTTTTGCATAATCCGTTGTTTTTTGAAGAATGAGTCCTTTCTTTATTGTATCCATATTTTCCGTTATTTTTGAATCCTTTAAGAAATTCCATACTGTTTTACTGTTTAATGCAAGGGTTGTGTTATAAATATAATAACCATACGTTTCCACAAAGCATGGGAAACGTTTATTTAATTTATTGACATATTGACCGACGATATACTCATACATTAAGTTATCCGAACTCGGTTTTACTGACGACTTCAATACTGCATACGCTTTATACCCGCGATGGTCATACTGAATTTCATTTATGAACCCATTTGATGACGGATTACCGATACGTTTAATTGGGGCAGTCGCGTATTCAAAATTGGCAAATCCTCCGAAATGTTTTTTAATTTCATTTGCATAGGTTCCAAACGCTAAACACGCTCCTGAATCTAAACACACTGCTTTTAAAAACATTGCTTTACGGCGGTGTTTGGTTTTATTCATAAACCGTTGGATAACACCTTTTGCCTTTGCCTCCTTTGTCTCGCTCTCTTTATTCCTTAACTTTAACACACGTTTTTTTATAGGGATTTTTTTGGTTTTTTGAATAATGTCTTCTCTATTTACCCGACTTACATTTCTAATATTTATTCTCTTACGACAAAATTTACGCGTTTTTCCATTCGTATAAAAACAAGTATCTAACTTTATACATTCTTCTTGAGTTTTTTTATGACATTCTGATAATGGTTTTTTTACCTTGGGCATTGAATATACTGTCTATATATATATAATAGCATAATATTGTCTCTTTATTATGCTATTGCTATGTATAAAATTATCAGATATAGAATTATTTGGAGCCGGCGGGCGACGCATCATTCAGTCCTGCAGTAGTTGCAGCATCTCTGATTTTTCCAGTCGATGCCTGTAATGCTGCTTTTCCTAATCGCCCTGCATCTACTCTTGTTGCATTTTTAGCAATACTTTTTAATATTTTATTTGCCAAAAACCACAGGAAAACCATCACTAAAAATCCCACTATAATCTTCACCATTGTAAAATTCCACATCCGTTTCAATAATTCGTTATCTAAAATACCACCCGAATCTAATTTAGCAGGAACCAATATTTCGCCGTCATCTCCTGTCGGTTGGCAATCAATATAAATTTCACCTGCTGTCGGGGAGATAGGTCCTTTCGGGTTATAAAATATTTCCGCTCTAGGAATAACATCCGTCGTTTTTAATGCACTTATGTCATTCGATTCAATGACTTTTGTAAGAATTGCATAGGCATTCGTCGACATTGTGATTGCATCTTCTTTATCAAAAACAACGTAATCGTATAATCCATTCTCCGGCGGCCATGGCAAAGAACCGCTGTAAGAAAAAAATGGTTTATTCGGAATAAATTTGTCTAAAGTAAACGTGGATTTAGTATACGTTGTTTGTTGCCCACTTGATGGTGCAGTGCGCGATATTTCCGTCATAATAAAATCAAAAAACATGGCACTGTCTGCAGTTGTTGTTGACGACTTTGTTATCGGCACACATACCATTAACCTTTTAGTGTTTTTGCGGTTCACGTGCTCAATAATTAATTCGGCATCTGCATATAAGGGTTCACCTGTGCTATCATTTGAATAACCATGAAGCGATTTCCAGTAGATACGTGCTTCTAAAACATCATACAAATCGTCATTATACGTTACAGGGGGGATACTGGTTTCGGCAACTTTCCATACCAAATATTCTCCACGGTTCATAATTTGGAGGTTCGTTGGTGCATAATCAAATTGATAGGAACATTTTAGATTACATATATTTTCTGCTTGCGTGTTTTTAACAATAATTAAAGGTGCTGAACGTTCTAACATTCTACAATACTATATTATACTAGTATTATTTATTGGTATTATTTATTGGTATTATTTATTTATTATTTGCCATTTCGCACAGTATAACATATTCTTTAGCATTTATATATTATACTATCCGTCATAATATATATTATTATGTATGTTTATAGACCTTGAAAAAATATATTCATTTTATATAAGAACAAAGAAGGATGAAATTATCCCGAAATAAAATAGAAAAGTTGCTAAAAAGTGGAAATCAAAGTAGAAAAAAAATACATTCTTCTCGAACAAAAGGGCGGCACCATAACAAAAATAGAAGAGCGAAAAGTTTGGGGCATGATATGCATGATGATGGCGATATGCACGATGATGGCGATATGCACGATATGCACGATGATGGCGATATGCACGATACTATGAATGACCACCCTATGTTAACTGACGATGATATGGTGTTCCCGCCAAAGAACAAAAACCTTCGTCGGCGCAAAGCACACACTGAACGTGCGAGAAAACGTCCGTTGAATTTAAGAATGAAATCGTTGAAGAAGCATAATATGGGCGGGGAGCAAGAAGGAGGTGCAGATCCTGGGAAAGACCATTTTTTTAAAGAATTATTCTACAAAACATATATGCCAAAAACCGTTACTAATGCAGAATTTTATAAATTTCTTTATGATATACTGTATGGCGATTTATTTTATATGGTAAAGATCGTTAATATTTCTAAAATTATTAGTTTTTTAACCGATATATATCGAACCTCAAATCCAGAATTTCATAATTTAATCCCTATGACAATGATAGGAAAAAAAATTCCTGAAACGTTTCAAGGAACAAGCAAAGATATTAACAATGCGTATGATTTATTATTTCCTGATGGTAAATTTACATTAAAAGATGAAAATATGAAAATAACGAATTTAACTGTAATTCAAAAAAATATAATTTTATATAAGCTTTCTCTCAACGAAAGTAACATACCATACACTCAACTTGAAAATCTAAATATGCTTAAAAAGATTAACATGGTCTATCAAAATCTTGTAGCGCAAGATTATTATTATGCAATGAAAGATAAAGCGTTTTCGACGACTTGGACGTATAGCAAAGAATCCGAA
>Ga0255752_10005081_pt1 | contig 12926 bp, 15 predicted proteins | sample 011ome_25_FD_179952 | JGI IMG/M metagenome (GOLD analysis project Ga0255752, IMG submission 179952) | Coastal salt marsh microbial communities from the Groves Creek Marsh, Skidaway Island, Georgia - 011512CT metaG (version 2) | ecosystem: Environmental > Aquatic > Marine > Intertidal zone >...
TCATCTGCTATCTCCGTAGTTGATGAAGTCATTATGCCAAAGCATTGCCCAGTTGTCTAATACCGATTTGTTATATAGAGGGGGGCGGTTATGCGACCAGGTTATAAGCGGCTCGCGCGGGCTCCCCCTCACGCGCAACTTTGGGTAATTTTTACCAAAAAAGGTGCTAAAAAATTTTCAAATTGTCATGAAATTGTCATATTTGTATGATATAATTATTGTGTTCCGAAGGAGGGAACATAATATGGATGCATACATAGAATACAAAAATGAAATAAAATTTGTGGACAAAGCGCGCTCCGCGATTATCCACCACGTCCGACCGGGCATCAAATACGGGAATGTCTATTTTGAAGCCGGCACCTACTCAGAAGGAGACTACGGTATCGAAGCCGGGTATAAGGTGAAGTTCAAAAATATTTTGTTAAAAGGAAAATGGGAGGGGCTTAAGGATGACACTCTCAAGCACAAACTTGAAACAGAAATAAGATTCACCTGGTAAAAAATAATTCTTGACATTTAGGTCCAACCAATCTATAATATCTTTACTATGGATGTTATAAAGATTAACCCCGAAAACTTGGAAGTCGCTAACGCGTACCTTTCTACAGGGTCGGCTATTGAAGCCGCTTCCAAGTTGGGCATATCTCCCGATGTAGTTTATAGTGTCCTTGAGAAGGGCGATGTAAAGGATTACATTTCTAGCGTTTATCAAGATCAGGGATATAGAAATAGATTTCGATTAGCAGAGTTGCTAGATGAAGTAATTGAATCCAAACTACAAGAAGCTAGAGATTCGGATATGTATTCATCAAAAGATCTTGTAGATATTATAGCACTCGCTCATAAAATATCAACCGATCATAGCAAAACCGCAGCACCTACCAAACAAACTAACGTTCAAGTTAATTCGTTCGGAGAGGGTAACTATGGTAAGTTGATGGAAAAGTTACTAAATGGACCAAAAGACGTTGGCTGAGAAGTTTACAACACACGAAGCCGTCTGCGCCGAAAGGTGGAGAACGGTATTTAATAAATTGGAGGAGTTTGACGAGCGCTCAACTCAAAGATATGAAGAGCATAAGAACGAATTTCACTCTTACAGAAAACTCGCATTGTCTAGTCTTGGACTTATTGTTATGTTTCTTCTTGGACTCTTAGCATCTGGAGGATTACAATGATTTACCAAAAAGGTGATTTTTACAAGTATGAGGGAAGCTCTCAGAAGTTTAAGTCCTATGCCGAAGCTTTAAAAGCCAGTGGACTTTCTTCGGAGGTTGCTTCGGAGGAGCCTTATACTACAGAGGAGCCAGAAGCGGAGTTAACTCCATTGGAGCAGATGTGGAAATCAGCAGAGAAGATATCGTCACAGACAGAATAGTTCCTGGTAACTTTCTAAAAGTACCTATTGATAACTATTTAGATGCTATAGGCATAGACCCTATAAAATCTCAGATTGCGATTATTAATGCAATCAATAGCGATAAATATCGCTTTGTAGTGGGTGCGCTATCGCGAAGGCAGGGCAAAACCTATATTGGGAATATTATAGCCCAAGTAGTTGCACTTGTGCCAGGATGCTCGATACTGATAGTATCGCCTAATTATACTCTTAGTCAAATATCTTTTGATTTACAACGACAGCTTATAAATCATTTTGACCTAGAGGTAACGCGAGATAACACCAAAGACAGGGTTATTGAATTATCAAATGGTTCAACAATTCGTCTAGGTTCAGTAAACAATATTGATACGGTAGTAGGACGTTCGTATGACTTTGTTCTCTTTGACGAAGCCGCTCTGTCAGAAGGCGAGCAGGCTTTTAACGTTAACATTCGCCCAACTTTGGATAAGCCTGGGTCGAAAGTATTATTTATTAGCACCCCTCGGGGTAGAAACAATTGGTTTAGTCGGTTTTATAATCGTGGTTATGACGATAACTATCCTCAGTGGGTTAGTATAAAAGCTACTTGGCATGATAACCCACGAGCCTCGGAAGCTGACATTGAAGACGCACAGAAGTCAATGAGCGCAGCAGAATTTGCACAGGAGTATCTTGCAGACTTTAATATCTTTGAGGGGCAAATCTGGAACTTCAATTATAAGGAATGTGTTCAAGATCTTAGCGAAATGGATTTCCGTGGTTATGAAGTATTGGCGGGAATTGACGTCGGGTTCAGAGATCCCACCGCCTTCTGCGTAATAGTATTTAAAGATGATAAATACTATGTAGTAAAAGAGTATTATCACGCAGAGAGAACAACTGATGAGCACGCTGAAGCCTTGCAACCTTATTTATCAGAATGGGATATTGATTGGATTTATATTGACTCGGCAGCTCAGCAGACAAGGTTTGACTGGGCTCAGAAATATGACATAAGTACAGTCAACGCCAACAAATCAGTTTTAGATGGAATAGCACACGTGGCAGCAATAGTAGATAATGATAGGTTAATAGTAGACCAAGAATGTGTGGAAGTATTACGCGCTCTAGACCAATATAGATGGGATCCTAACCCTAACTTACTTCGTGAGAAGCCGGTTCACGATAGCTCTTCTCACATGGCTGACGCATTGAGATACGCTCTGTATTCATTTGTAGAGGAAGCACCTACGTTTTAACGACCTAATAAAAAATAAACCTTGACTTTTAGTTCATAGGTTGTTATGATTATCAGATAGTGTTCTAAAATTATGTTAAAGAGAGACCCAGTTAAATACATAAGGGATAAAGCAAAGTCAAGATACGAAAAAGCAAGTAGTTGTTATATTTGCGGGGACAATAAAAGACTTGATTTCCATCACTACTATACATTAGCTCCTCTTCTAAATAAGTGGTTAGAGGAGAAAAAGAAGACACGCCCAGAACATTATACTGATGAGTATATTACAATCTGGAGAGAAGAATTTATAGATGACAATTGGGCAGAGTTATATGAGGAAACAGTAACTTTGTGCCATAGTCATCACTTAAAGCTCCATAGCATTTATGGAAGAGACCCAGCGTTAGTTACTGCACCAAAGCAGGAACGTTGGGTAGAAATACAGCGGGAAAAGAATGGCTTGGTATAATTGGTTTTCAAAAGAAGCAGCGCCCGCAGAAGAGAAGTTAAACCCTTCCCAGCCAGACATTTTTGGTGCGGTTGAAGGAGGGGGAAGAATAGGCACATTAGAGCCTGTTCTTAAGTACACCGAATACTACGAAAAATTAGAAGTAGTTAACAGAGGTGTAAACATGCTGGTAGATGATGCGGCAGAGATTCCAGCTAGGATTGGAGAGCCAACAGGAGTTACTCCTGTAGCTAAAGGGGTTCGTAGAAGCAGAGTGGAAAAGCTCCTTAATGTTGAACCTAACCCTTTTCAGGATGTAAATACATTCAAGCGAAACCTCATCATTGATTACGTTCTGGACGGTAATATATTTATATATTTTGATGGAGTTCATCTGTATCATCTACCAGCAAATTTTGTAGATATTGAGCCAGATGAAAAAACATATATTTCAAAGTTTATTTTTAATGGTAGAGTAGAGTATGACCCCTCAGAAATTATTCACATAAAAGAAAATTCTTTTAGAAGTTTATACAGAGGACGTAGTAGACTGGCAGCTGCTAGGAGCGTTATGAACCTAGTATGGAAGATGAGACAGTTTCAGACTAAGTTTTTCGAAAATGGTGCGGTTCCAGGGCTAATCCTAAAACACCCCAGCAGTTTGTCCCCTAAGAATAAGCAAAAGATGTTACAGTCTTGGTCTCTTTCTTATTCTCCCACTGGAGGAGGAAAAAGACCTCTTATACTAGATGGCGGAATGGATATAGACAAGCTAAGTAACGTTAACTTTAGGGAACTAGACTTTGAGGCATCTATAGCAGCAAGTGAAAAAGAAATATTAAAAGTACTTGGTGTTCCACCGATTATGCTTGATAGCGGAAACAACGCTAATATTAGACCAAATCATAGAATGTACTACCTAGAGACAGTAACCCCCATAGTAAGAAAAATGAATTATGCTTATGAGCGTTTTTTCGGTTATGGTGTGACAGAAGAAGTGTCAGATATACCCGCACTTCAACCAGAACTAAGAGACGCAGCCTCCTATTATTCTACATTAGTAAATACAGGAATTATAACTCCTAATGAAGCTAGAGAGGCTCTTAACTATGAAGCCATGTCTGATGGAGAAGGTATAAGAGTTCCTGCCAATATAGCTGGTTCAGCTGCAAATCCAACAGAGGGCGGAAGGCCACAGGAAGAAGAAAATGACGAGTAGAAAAGAAATTTTAAAAGAGCTAGGAAGGTTTATTACAGACAGAGGAGGACATCTCTCTACTAGAGAATGGAACTTCGTAACAGAGGAAGAATTGGGCTTTAAAAAGGGACTAGTAAATAAGGCTTATCCAGCTACTGGTTGGTATGCTATTCAAAGAGCCGCCCTTAAAGAGTTTCAGAAAGAGGTTGTAAAAAAACCAGAGCCTGTAAAGGTCGAGACTTCATCGGATTTATCCCCGCTGGAGCAATTAAGGCAAAAGAAAGATGGATAAAATTTTTCACATCGGATCCACTTTTAAATCCTTCAGTGAAGGTGACGATTTGTTTATTGCTGGTATGGCCAGCACTAATCATACTGATCGAGTTGGTGATGTTGTTTCAGCTGAAGCGTGGACAAAAGGCGGATTAGACAATTATTTGAATAATCCTATTATTTTATTTAATCACGATTATAATCAACCTATTGGCAGGGCTATGGGCCTGAAGACTGGAGATAATGGTCTTGAGCTGAAGGCAAAGATTGCAAAATCTGCCGGACATGTAGGCGAACTGATTAAAGAGGGCATCCTTGGAGCATTTTCCGTTGGTTTTAGGGTCAAGGATGCTGAATATATGACCGAAACTGACGGATATAAGATCAAGGATGCAGAGCTATTGGAAGTTTCCGTAGTCGCAGTGCCTGCTAATCAGGCTGCAACCTTTTCTATTGCGAAATCTTTTGACTCTATGGCAGAGTACGAAGACTTCAAAAAATCTTTTAACCAAGATGAAACTTCTAACACTGAAGAGATTCAGACAGAGGTGGATTCGATGCCCCAAGACTTATCGCAAGTCGAAGCAAAGGAGAAAACTATGAGCGATATTGATATCGACGCGATTGTATCCGCTGCTGTTGAAAAGACTGCGGCGGCAATGGCAATGAAAGAAGCAGAACGCAAATCTGAAGAGAAGGCTGCTGTAGAGGCTGAGCAAAAAGCCGCTGCCGAAGCTGAAGCTCAAAAAGCTGCTGAAGAAGAGCGTATTAGCGTAGCTGTTACAACAGGCGCTGAAAAGCTGCTTGCAGACGTTGAAAAGCGTTTTGCAGACAAAGATGCTGACCACATGGAAACTGTGGCCGAGCTTCAAAAAGAATTGGCTGAAAAATCTGAAGAAATTCAGAAGATTCGTGAGTCTAAGCGTGTATTCGCTGACCGAGGTCAAGTAGCTACAAAACAAGACGAACAGGACATTACTGATGCCTTTGTTCTGGGCGTTATTACTAAGAAAGGCTGGGACACAAACTACGGTCGTAAATTGCTTGAAAAAGCAGTTAACGCCACAGGTGGTGTTGAAGTTCCTGGTGTTGGCTCTGAAGAGACCTACGAAAACATCGTATCTACCACAATCGAGCGAGACATCGAGCTCGACTTGGTTCTGGACACAATGTTCCGTAAGGTTCAAATGAATGCAGCAACTATGACCGTGCCTCTGATGCCCGACGCAGGTTACGCTGAATTTGTAGCTGGTGCTGGCACCGGTGCTTCAGGTGCTCCCAAAGGTAACTTGGACGCTCGCGGTGACGCTGTAGGCTCTCCTTTTAATGGTGTTGACCTCACATCTAAGCTGTTGACCGTATCAAAGCTTGTTTCTAAGTCTTACATGGCTCGTGAAGTAGAAGAAGATTCTATTCTTCCTATTCTTCCTTTGATCCGTGAGTCTATGGCTCGTTCACACGCACGTGCTATTGAGCACTCTTTGCTGTTGGGCAATGCTACAGATGACCTAATCTCTAGCCCTTACAACGGTTTGATTGCAAATGCTGGCGTAACGCTGGACACAGGTGCAGTTTCTCCTGTACCACAAACAAGTGCTTCTGAGCTTCTTGACATGCGTCAAAGCATGGGCAAGTATGGTCGTCGACCCGATGACGTAGTTTATGTAGTTTCTTTACAGTGCTACTATGACTTGTTAGACGATGCAGACTTCCAGAAGGCTAATGAACTTGGTGAAGTTGGTACTCGAGTAACTGGCGAAATGGGTCGTGTATACGGTTCACCCGTTGTAGTCAACGACGAGTTCCCAGCAGCCGCACAAGGCAAGCCTTTCGCGGTAGCATTCAACAAGCGTAACTTCGTAGTACCTGTACTGCGCGGTGTAACTGTTGAGCAGGACGACGACATTGAAAACCAGCGTCTCGTTCTTGTTGCTTCTCAGCGTCGTGGTTTCGAACTTATGTTCGCCAACGCTGGCGCAAACAACAACGTTGTAGTTCATAACTATTAATAGTTCTGGCGGGGGCTGGTAATACAGCCCCCATCGCTTAGAGAGACACAATGGCAGACTTAATTACATTAGATCAATTTAAGTTATTAGAGGGTATAAACTCGACTCAGTATGATGAAAAGTTTGAGACTCTAATTACTGCCGTAAGTGCTCTTGTTCGGAATTATACCGGACAGGAATTTGACACTTATAGTGCTTCTCCTGGTGTTACAGAAACTTTCAACGTACGTTGGGGTTCTGATACTGTGGAGCTGGGCTATGGCCCAGTTCTACAGGTTCAGAACGTCTATGAGAGAACATCTCAGTCTGGATCATACACAGAGCTGTTCTCTGATGGTGCGGGAAGCCCCGCCTCATACGATTATATATTAGAGAAACCCTGTTTTCTCATAAGAACAGATGATGCTGGTTACAAAAATTGGCCAACAGGTATTGGTTCAGTAAAAGTAACTTATACTGCTGGATATACATCAATTCCAGTAGACATAGAATTAGCAGTAGCAGATATTATTAGCTACTACCACAATAATGAGCAGAAGCAAAGACAAAGTATTGCTTCTGCTACAAGAGAGGGTGCTCCAGCATCTGCTATTCGTAATGACCCCGGTTTTCCAGACCACATTCGTCGTGTTCTGGACCTGTATCGGAATATTTAGTGAGTAAAAGCGCTTTAGAAAAAGTATTAGAGGACATAGAAAAAAGAATACTCAGTAGTTCAGAAGAGTATAGAACTTTAATTTCTGATAAAAAAGCTCATAGCATAACACTTGATGCGGAAGACCTAAAAAAGCAAGTTGAGGCAGAGCTAAAAAGCAGGACTGGTTTTGAAAAGGGACTTCCAGAATCCCTAAACAAAATAATTGATGATGAGGTGCCAAAGATGGTCGCAACTCTTTATCGACAATTGAATCCCGCTAATTTTGAGAATAACCTAAGAAGAGCTTATATAACGTCCAATCGAATAGGAAATGACAAAAGATTCACTGTAAATCTGGCCGTTAAAAAAGAAGGATCAAATAGGAGCGTTTTTTCGTATTTTAGACGTTTAAAGCAGTCCGCGCAAAAACCTCTAGTAAACGCTCTAAATGCCCAGATAAAAAAGCTAAATAAGAGCAACAAAGGGCTTCAGAGAGAGGAAGTAAAGTCAAGCGCATTTTTGGATATAGGCCACGAAGAAGAATCTGCAGTATCAGTACAGAGAAAGCAGGCAGTAGAGCAATCTTTATTTCAGTTCAGTAGCACCTCCAAAGATAATTTGGCAAGGCAGTTTATAAGGGAATTAGCAGATTCGGTAAACTTGAATATTACTAAGAAGCCTGGAACGCCTAAAGACATTATCGATGTTACTATAGAGAGTAAATATTTAAATAGAGGTATTCAGGCACAGCAAGAGAAAGAAGCCGCAAAAAGAATACAGGATGCGTTAGATAAAGCAGTTAAAGATCTGGGCGAGGATAAGTGGGCAAACCAACCGGGATCAGATTCTAAAGTACAGAGAATGCAAAAGAGCGTTTTGAATGAGTTTTCTCAGGATAAGTTTAGATCAAAGAATATTCGCTCTAATATAAAAAATAATAAGATAAGTAATAAGACCAGCAAAGCCTCTAGTAAGAAAAGAAAAGTAAGGGGTAAAAAGCAACCAACGGTTCAAGATGATAAGATAGTAATATTAGAGAGCTTTCAGGAAAGAAATCAAGACTTGTTATCTCTTCAGGCTTTATTAAATGCTAAATTGCCCACAGAAATAAGAAAGAACATGGGCTATCCTAGACTAGAAAATAGAACAGGTAGATTTGCGGATAGTGTTAGAGTTACAGACATATCCAGAACAAGAAAAGGGTTTCCTAGTATAGGATATACTTATCAAAGACAGCCTTATCAGGTTTTTGAGCAGGGAGCGGGTAAAGCCCCTTGGTCAAATGAAAGAAGAGACCCAAGGTCTCTTATCAATACTACTATACGAGAGATAGCATCAGAGATTCTTATTGGAAGATTTTTTACTAGGAGAATTTAATGGCCAACAGAGATTATACATCTAGAAGGATGTCCATTGTAGATTCCTTGGTAACAAAACTCAAAGGGATAAATGGAAACTTCCCTTATAGAACAAATGTTTATAGTAACGTTCAAAATAGGCTATTATTTTGGGATGAGGTCAGGGACTTTCCCTCTATTCATCTAAGTGCAGGGGCCGAAACCAGAGATTATCAGGGTGGTGGATATAAAGACCGATTCATGACCCTGACTATAAGGATTTACGTTCAAGAAGAAGACGCCATGTCAGCATTAGAAGCACTATTTGAGGATGTGGAAACGGTTTTAGAGGATAACTCTAGATTACAGTATACAGATAGAGACAGTCAAACTCAGTATACACAACAGATAACTATTATAAGTATAAGCTCCGACGAAGGCGCTCTTGAGCCCCTAGGAGTTGGTGAAATAATCTGCGAAGTAAGATACTAGCAGATAAAGCTGGGAACTACGAGAAGTAAAGGCTTCTAACTAGTCCCACAGGAGAAAATAAATGGCCTTACAATTTACAAGAAACGCCAGAGTATTTGTAGAGTTCGAAGCTGGAGCAACCATTTGGGAAGTTCCTGTATTAGACGGATTCTCATTTAGTCAGGCAATCAATTCGTCAGAGATTACAATCAGTGAGGCGGGAATTACATCTCGTCGAGCCCGTCTGTTGTTCAATGACAATTTGGCGCCGGTTGAGTGGTCTATGAGTACATATGCTCGTCCGTTCTCTTCTGGTAGCCCCATACGCACAACATCTCCTGAAGATCCTCTTTGGGCTATGTTAATGGGAGCAGACACATATGCTAGTAATCAACAACAGTTTAGCAACAGCATCGTTAGCCAAAATGTAAATAATCATGTTACAGGAGCATCAGCCACAAATACTTGGGATTTTAGTGGTTCCAATACTTCTAGTTTCGGAACTTCCACTTCAAAAGTGAATATTTATTTTGCTTTTCAGGATGGGAGCAATGTTCAAGTTTATAAGTGTGCAGACTCTGTTGTAAATTCGGTTACGTGTGACTTTGATATCGAAGGAATTGCTACACTTCAGTGGAGTGGTTTTGGACAATCTTTGATTGACGAAACAACAACAGTTCCCACCGCTACTATTACTGAAGGACTCACAGAAACTTCAAACTTTATTCGTAATCGCATATCTACAGTAGATTTAGAGTGGGCTCAAGCATCTCACAGCCCAAATCCAGATACATACTCTATTATTTTAACTGGCGGAAGTTTTTCAATTGAAAATAATATTAACTATCTGGTTCCAGAAGAACTAGGTCTGGTAAATAAGCCTCTAGCTAATATTACTGGTGCTCGCTCCATATCAGGTAATATTACTTGCTATTTAGATACTGATATTGCTAATAGTAAGTCTGGAGAATTATTTGCAGATTTGGTAGCTGATACCACTACTGTTCGTAATACCTTTAATATGGCTGTAAATATTGGAGGAAGCGACGCAGCAGGGCCCAACTTTACCCTAGATTTGCCAACAGCGCATTTAGAGGTTCCAGTAATTAATGTTGAAGACCTGCTTACATTGGATGTTACCTTTCACGGCCAAGTAAGTGGTGGTGATGTGGGTAACACAGATGAAGCAACAATTATATACAGAGGCATAGATATCTAATATCTAACTTAAACTATAGGGGCTATTTAAGCCCCTTTTTTTATGACCTATCAAAAAATAATTCTTGACATTATGGTGTTTCATTGCTATAATTGTGCTTACTTGGTAGAAATAGTTTCTGCCTTTTACAATAACAAATTACAGGTTTATTATGGACGACAAAATTTCACTAAAAACCCTGATGAAGTCAAGCAAAACAGTTGGGATAGACTTTCCAGGTATGCCAGGATTTACGATTGATGTATGTTACTTAGGTAGAGATGAGCTAGTTAAGCTTAGGAAGCGATGCGTTTCCACAAAGTTTAACAGAAAGACCCATCAGCCTGAAGAGATAATCGACGATGAAAAGTTTTTAGTAGAGTATGTCTCCTCCGTGATCAAAGGGTGGTCTGGATTGAAATTATCACACCTAGAAGAGCTTCTATTAGTAGATACAGAAGGTCTGGACCCCGATGCCGAGTTGCTTTATTCACAAGAAGAGGCAGAGATGTTAATGCGTAACTCTGCCTCTTTTGAAGAGTGGCTAACTGAAACTGTTGGTGACTTAGAAAATTTTACGAAAAGCAAGTAGATGCTTGCGTAAAACTTATAGAGAGCTCTTTTGAACAAGAGCAAACAATATCGGTAGAAAAATATCTCGCCATGTGCGAACAGTTAGGCGAAGATCCCGACCCTTCCAGACTTCCAATATCTTTGGATAATTTTCCAGAAGAAGTTCAACTGGCTTTTATAATTTTTAATCATCTACCTGATAGATGGGAAGGAATGAGTGGAAGCTATCTAGGAAAAGATTGGTCTGCTGTAAAATTTTTCCTAGAACTTTATGATATAGATGATGAAAAAACTGTAGTATTTTTTGTTTCTAAAATAGAATCCATCTATTCCAAACATATGGCTAGTAAAATAGAACAGCAGCGTAAGGCTGCTGAAAGAAAAGCCAATGCGGGCAAATATGCTCATAATGTGAAAGTATAATGGCATCAAATAAAGTTTTAGTAGAGATTAGCCTAACAGATAAAGGTACTCTTAAAGTAACCCAAAAGAAAGCAGAACAAACTGCCAAAGCTTTAGATAAAACAGCAGTTTCAGCACAGTCTGCTGCTAAGAGCCTAAAAGGTGCTGGTGACTTTTCTTCTAATGCTACTAAAAACTTTTCAAAAATGTCTCAAGGCATTACCTCTGGACTTGTACCCGCTTACGCAACACTAGCAGCTAATGTATTTGCAGTAACTGCTGCTTTCCAATTTTTAAGAAACTCCGCAGATATATCAAATCTCATAGCTGGACAAGAAGCGTTAGGTGCTGTAACCGGTGTAGCTTTTAAAACAATATCTAACTCTGTAAAGGAAGCAACAGCTGGACAGTTGGCCTATCAAGAAGCCGCAAGAGGCACAGCTATAGGTACGGCAGCGGGATTATCTGCAGATCAATTGACATCTTTAGGAGAAGCAGCAAATAATGCTTCACTGGCTTTAGGTAGGGATCTTACAGATTCTTTTAATAGGCTAATTAGAGGTGTTACAAAGGCAGAGCCCGAATTATTAGATGAACTCGGCATTATCCTACGTTTAGAGGACGCAACTCAAAAGTACGCAGACAAATTAGGAATAGCTAGAGGCGACTTAAGTACTTTTCAACGACAACAAGCCGTAACTAATGACGTCTTAACTCAAGCCGAAGAAAAATATGGTAAAATAGCAGAAATAATAGATCCAGCAGGACAGTCTCTAAATAGATTTTTGTCTAGCTTTGATAGTTTGGTTAACACGGTTCAAACTACCGTTACCACTATTTTGGCTCCGGCTTTCGAGTTTTTATCTGAAAATATTAATAGTTTAACTGCCTTATTATCTGTTTTTACGTTGAGTCTATCTAGGGCGGTACTGCCCGCTTTGCCAGACTTTAAAAGTTTAGGGGAGGCGGCTAAAGACTCAGAAGACGCTCTGAGAAAAGCTGCAAATACAGGATCTAAGACGGGCAAAGCTATAGCAGATGGAGCCAAGATAGGTAAAAGAGAAATAGCTATTTTAGAAAAGGCGGTAGATGCTAAAAAAAGTACTGTTTTACTTGGTTCACAAGCAGAAAGAGAGGCTCTGAAAAGAGACTTAAGGATATACGAAGCTCAACATAATCTAACTATGGCAAAAAATACTGCCGGGTTTAGAAAATACACTTTGACTGTCTTGGCTAATTTAAGGTTAATGCAAGCAGAGTCTGGAAAGACTCTAGGAGCTTTTAAATTTTTAGGTGCAGGCCTAGGAAAAGCCCTTAATTTGATACCCATAATAGGGGGTATTTTCTTAGCAATAGACTTATTTAAGCAGTTATATGAAGTTTTATTTCCTGTAAATGAAGAACTTAAAAAGGCTAGAGAAGCAGCAGAAGATCTGTCTTCTTCAACTGATAGCGTTAATAAAGAACTAAGTAAACAAGTTCAAGTAAGAAAAAGCGTAGTTTTATCTGCAAAAGAAATGATAACAGTCGTAGGCAACTCTGTAGCTAGTGCAGAGGCCTATAACAAGGTTTTAGCTCTACAAGCTATACCCAACAAAGAAACTAAAGAATATAAAGCAGCTCTTCAAGGAGTAAAGGAAACACTAAGTATACTATCAAAAATAGACCCTGGGTTTAAGGTTTTTTCCGAAGAGCTAGAGAAAAATAACTCATTGAGCTCAGAGTCTGCGGAAAATTTATTTAAATTAGAAGAAAACTTAAAAAATACTGCCGACGC